>WNGA01002109.1_pt1 | contig 59135 bp, 67 predicted proteins | sample 5400061 | NCBI WGS metagenome assembly WNGA01 (sample SAMN13153366, study PRJNA577476) | soil metagenome | isolation source: 100 cm soil or saprolite under grassland replicate 2 | place: USA:California | collected 2016-06-15
GGAGGAGGAAGTGCGGGGGGTGGTAGAGGCGTGGGGCGAATACATCCGCGCCGAGACGCTGGCGGACAGACTGGAGCTGGGCACACCCGGCGCTGGTGCGCACGTCGAGCCGCTCGACCTGGATGGACGCAGCCTGACGCTGGGGGTGGAACGACGCTAGTATCATTGCATATTGTAGATTGTATATTGTGTCCGGGGCTAGCCAATGCTGACCTTCACAACCAACCAGCTAGATGCGCTGCGCGCGACCCTGGCTAACGAGATTCCGATCAGCAACTCGATTGGTCTGGCGATTGCGAGCTTCGATCAAAACGGCCTGACGCTCTCCGCTCCGCTTGCGCCAAACATTAATCACAAAGACACGGCCTTCGCCGGCAGCCTCAACGCCGTACTGACGCTAGCCGGCTGGAGCATGCTCTGGCTGATCGTCTATACCGAGGCGATACCGGCGAAAGTCGTGATCCAAGATAGCACCATCCGCTATTTGCGCCCGGTCACACGTGATTTTTGTGCGCGCTGCCGGATGCCCAAGCCCGGTGAAATCGAGCGCTTTTTGCTGATGCTGTGCAGGAAGGGACGCGCGCGGCTGGAACTACAGGCCGAAATCGCCGAGGATGGCACGATCGCGGTTGCTTTCAGTGGGCGGTATGTGGTTCAGACGCCTAGGGCCGATCCATTCTAGCGTTGCTTTAGCACAAGGCGAGTGACCACCGCGTAGCGTACCGCATCATGATGGGAAGGCTGCTATGGCGAAGTCGGCGCTGTTGTTAGAATCGCGTAAGAATGGATCGGCCCTATTCAGACGCCGCTGCGCCTTGACAAATTATAACCGCCTGAGTACCATGAGAGTCACTCAAGAACAACTCTTTCAGGATCTCTTTTCCGACCACCTTTCAATGTACCCATGGTAGATGGGCGATCTGCGGATTAGCGCAAGATATCGTGTCTTTCTATTGCACTATTCCAGCTTGGGGCTGAAAGGAGCGTTGTTTGAAAATCACCGGCAAGGCGACGATTGATGCGCCGCGCGATCAGGTATGGGCAGCCCTCAACGATATAGAGGTGCTCGCACGGATTGTCCCTGGCTGCGAACGGTTGCAGCAAGTCGGCGACAACGAGTTTGAGGGCACTGTCAAGATCGGCATTCAGTCGATCAAAGGCACCTATAGCGGCAAAATCCGCCTCGAAGATATTCAGCCGCCGCATCACTACAAGCTAGTGGCCAGCGGTCGCAGCGCCAGCGGCGTTGTCGACGGCGCAGGCGCGGTCGATCTGGAAGAGCAAGATGGGCAGACGATCCTGATCTACTCCGGCGATGCACAGATCGGCGGGACGCTTGCGAGCGTCGGCCAACGCCTGATCGAAGGCGCCTCCAAACAGATGATCAACCAATCGATCAAGGCGCTGGTCGAGCAAATCAAACAACGCGCCCGCGGCCCAGAGGCCAGCGAGCCGGCACCGCCACCTGCATCGGATGCAAGCACGCCTACCCCCCCAGCGACCGCGAGCGAGCCTGCGCCGACCGCGGTCGCGGCCGAGGCCGAACAAGCGCTGCCACAAGCCGACCCAGCGCGACCAGCAGCAACGGCGGCGCCACGTTCCTCCAGCGCACCTTCCGCCGGCCAGCCGGAACAAAGCTCGGTTGAGCGCCGCACCGTGATTGTGCCCGCCGGCGAGCAACTCAAGCCCGAGGCGGTCATTCGCGGTGTCGTCGAAGATGCCTTCAAAGAGCGGCCTTGGCTGCCATGGGTCGCAATCGCCTTTCTGCTCGGCATTCTGATTGGGCGCTCACAGCGATAGCTGTAAGCTGCACCAATCTGATTGCAGATTGACTCTATGCTTGCTCTGGAACATAATAGATTATTCTACTTTGATAGAGTATGTCGTGCGTAGGGCGTAGTACAGACGCGATATATCGCGTTCCTACGCCCTACGCCCTACGCTCATCGATGTGGAGGTGAAGTTGTGGCTAGAAAGGAGTAACCGCACAGATTTCCTTCGCCAAGCAGGAGTCTATCGCTGTAATCGAATCCTGGAATGATCGGGAGGTATACGACGTGAGTACGATCTCAGTCACGGTCAACGGACGGACCCATAAGAGCGATGTGGAACCACGGACACTGCTGGTATATTACCTGCGCGATCAGCTGAACCTGACCGGCACGCACGTTGGGTGCGACACCAGCCAATGTGGCGCTTGCACGATCCTGATGGATGGAGTGAGCGTCAAGTCTTGCACAGTACTGGCGGCACAGGCCGACGGCGCGGACATTACCACGATTGAAGGATTAGCGCAGGACGGTAACCTCCACCCTCTCCAAGAAGGCTTCTGGGAGAAACATGGTCTCCAATGTGGATTCTGCACCCCCGGCATGATCATGTCGGCCTGCGATCTCTTGCAGCGCAACCCTAACCCGACCGAGGCGGAGATTCGCCACGGCTTGGAAGGCAACCTGTGCCGCTGCACCGGCTACCAGAACATCGTCAAAGCCGTCCAGTATGCCGCGGCGAAGATGCGTGGTGAAGAACCGGTCGAAAGCGGCGCCGAGGCGACCGCACAGCCAGCCTAACGACGAGCGATTATCATCCCGCTCGTCGGTTGACTCGTCCCTTAGTTAAGGAGTGCTGAATGACAACCGAAACGATGTTCGGTAAGGCAATCAAGCGCCGCGAGGATCCGCGAATGATCACCGGGCGCGGGATGTATGTCGACGATCTGCACCTCCCTGGGATGCAAAGTGTGGTCTTCTTACGCAGCCCATATGCGCATGCGAAGATTACCAAACTTGATACGTCGGCGGCCGAGAAACACCCCGGCGTGCTCAAAGTGTACAGCGGCAAGGATTTCGACGTTGGTTTGCCTTGCGGTGTCACACCACCAGAGAGCAATATCGTGATGCCGGCGCATCCGGTGATAGCGAAGGACGTTGTGCGGCACACCGGCGAGATCGTCGCCGCGGTGATCGCTAGTGACGCCGGCACGGCTCGAGATGCCGTGCAGCTGATCCAGGCCGACTACGAGCCGCTCGGCGTGATCGTCGATTGCGAACAGGCGACCCAGCCAGGCGCACCGCAGCTCCACAGCGAGATCGCCAACAACATCTCGTTCCACTGGAAGCACAAGGGTGGCGATATCGACGCGGCCTTCGCCAATGCCGATGTAGTCGTCAAGCAGCGGATCGTCAACCAGCGGCTCATCCCCAATGCGATGGAGCCGCGCGCGGTGGCTGGGCGCTACGACAAGGCGACTGACGAGATCACTCTATGGGATACCGATCAGAACCCGCACGTGATCCGTCTGCTGCTGTGCTTGATCACTGGCCTGCCGGAGAACCGAGTACGAGTGATCGCGCCCGACGTCGGCGGCGGCTTCGGCAGCAAGATCTTTCTCTACGCCGAGCAGCCGCTGATCGCCTTGATGACCAAAGATCTGGGCGTGCCGATCAAGTGGACTGAGACGCGCAGCGAGGGGTATCTGGCGACGACCCATGGGCGCGATCACATTAGTTATGCCGAGATGCCATTCAAGCGCGATGGCACGCTCCTGGGTCTGCGTGTGAAGACCTACGCGAACATGGGCGCATATCTCTCAACCTTCGCGCCGCTGATCCCGACAAACCTCTACACTCCGCTGCTGGTGGGCGTCTATAACTTGCCGGCGCTCGACGCGGAGGTATACGGGGTGATGACCAATACCGTGCCGGTCGATGCCTACCGCGGCGCCGGCCGGCCGGAGGCGTCTTACCTGATCGAGCGTATGATGGATCTAGCGGCCGGCGAGTTGGGACTTGATCCGGCCGAGATTCGCCGGCGCAACTTCATCGCGGCGGACGCATTCCCGCACGCCACCGTCGCCGGCATGACCTACGACAGCGGCGACTATGAGGGCAATCTGAACAAGGCGCTGGAACAGTTTGGCTACGCGCGCTGGCGTGAGGAGCAGGCGAAAGCTCGCCAGCAGGGACGCTACCTGGGGATTGGGCTGGCCTGCTATATCGAGGCGTGCGGCATCGCGCCGTCGAAGATCGTCGGCAAAGTGTGGGGTGGCGGCGCCGGGTTGTGGGAATCGGGCGCGATTCGCGTCCATCCGACCGGCAAGGTGACGGTCCTGACCGGTTCGCATTCGCACGGCCAAGGCCACGAGACCACCTTCGCGCAGCTGGTGTCCGATATTCTGGGCGTGCCGATGGATGATATTGATGTCCTCCACGGCGATACAGGTTTGATTCCGTACGGCTGGGGCAGCTACGGCAGCCGCTCGCTGGCCGTAGGCGGAACGGCGCTGTACAAGAGCGCTCACAAGCTCGTCGAGAAGGGCAAGAAGATCGCCGCTCACCTGCTGGAGGCCAACGAGGCCGACATGGAGTACACGGGCGGCAAGTTCTCGGTCAAAGGCTCGCCCGATCGCGCGAAGGCGTTCGGCGACGTGGTACTGATGGCCCACCTGGCCCACGACTACCCTGAAGATCTCGAACCCGGCTTCGAGGCCCAGACTTCCTATGACCCGACCAACTTTACCTTCCCGGCCGGCACCTACCTGGCGATCGTCGAGGTCGACCCGGAGACCGGTATCGTGACGCCACTGCAGTTCTACTGCATGGACGACTGCGGCAACGTGCTCAACCCAATGATTGCCGAGGGCCAGGTCCATGGCGGCGTCGCGCAGGGCATTGGGCAGGCGCTGTACGAGAATGCGGTCTACGACGAAAACGGTCAGCTCTTGAGCGGCTCGATGATGGACTATGCGGTGCCGAAGATCACCCAGTTGCCCACCTACACGAGCAGCTTCGCCGGCATACCGTCGCCAAGCAACCCGATGGGTGTCAAGGGTATCGGCGAGGCCGGCACGATCGGCTCTACGCCAGCGATCGCCAACGCGGTGGCCGACGCACTCGCGCCGCTGGGCATTCGGCACATCGATCTGCCGCTGACTCCGCAGCGCGTCTGGCAGGCCATCCAGAATGCCAAGAGCGGCAACGGAGCGTGATAGAGAACAGAGAACAAAGAACAGAAATTTCGATCTTTGTTCCTTTGTTCTTTGTTCTAGCATAAGGAGCATCGTATGATCCCATCACAGTTCGAATATGCCGCGCCGGCAACACTGAACGAGGCGGTGGCGCTGCTGGCGAAGGACCCCGACGCGAAAGCGCTGGCGGGTGGCCATAGCCTGCTGCCGGTGATGAAGCTGCGCCTGTCATCCCCGTCGATGCTGGTCGACCTGCGCAATGTTGCGGAACTGCGCGGCGTCAGCCCGAATGGCGGCGGGTGGCGCATTGGCGCGATGACAACCCACGCGCAGATAGCGAGCAACGCCAACTTGAAGAGCTATCAGGCGCTGATCGACGCCACTTCGATCATTGGCGATGCGCAGGTGCGCAACCGCGGCACAATCGGCGGCAGCCTGGCGCATGCCGACCCGGCCGCCGACCTACCGGCAGTCGTCGTGGCGCTGGAGGCGACACTCAACGTGGTCGGACCAAACGGCGCGCGCTCGATCGCCATCGACCAGTTCTTCGAGGGAATGATGGCGACGACGCTGGGCGAGGGCGAAGTTATCACGTCGGTCGATCTCCCGGCGCTCGCCGCCGGCACCGCCAGCGCCTACGCCAAGCTCGCTAACCCGGCCAGCGGCTATGCGATGGTCGGAGTCGCGGCACGGCTGACGCTCAGCGGCGGCGCGGCGCAAAATGTGCGCGTCGTGCTCACCGGCGCCGCGGATCACGCAACGCGACTGAGTAACGTCGAAAGCGCGCTCGAAGGCCAACCGATCACGGCCGAGAGCATCGCCGCCGCCTGCGAGCAGGCCGGCATGGGCATGGATCTCATGGGCGACATCCATGCCTCCGCGGAGTACCGCGCGGCGATGGTCGGGGTCTATGCGCGACGCGCGCTGACACAGGCGCTGGAGCGGGCCGGGGGGTAGATAGAAGATAGAAGATAGAGGATGGAGGATAGAGGACAGCTGGTCTATCCTCTATCCTCCATCCTCCATCCTCAGGTATCTCGGATCGGCTACCGCTCGGGATCAACCCAGATACCGCGCTCGTGCATAAGCTGAATCTGGCGCTTGATTACTTGCTCGCGATATTCGGCATGCTTCATCGGCTCGCGATCGAGATACAGGTTTTTCGGGTAGATCGGCTGTTCATAGAGCAGTTGGTAGAGTTCAGTCCGCAGATCCTTCAGCCAGTTGTCCCACTGCGCGCGCGCCCGGTGGTCGCGCAAGGCTTCGATGTCGATCACCCCACCAACATATGTCGATCCGGCGCCATAATCCTGCCGGCCGACGATCTGCCCCTTATAGTTGATAATGAACGACCGCCCGCCAAAGGTATCGATCGGCGTGGTCTCTTCGGGGAAGAGATAGTACGTGCCCATGTTGGGCGCCACGATATACATGTTATTGTCGAGCGCGCGGGCACGGCTCTGGATTTCAAAGATGTCGTTGCCGGTGGCTGGATGCGGGTACGATGCGCGATAGACGACTTCCGCCCCGTTCAGCGCAAGCGCGCGCGCATTTTCGGGGTACGAACCCTCATTTGTCAGTTTCGCATATTCCTTTGGTCGTAGATATCACCGGAAGGTCGCAATCACCACCGCAGCCAGCAAACCGCTGCCAAGCAAGCCATACTCCCAAAAGATCCGCTTCGAGAGCGTGCCTTCCAAATGGTTTTGAATCAGCCCGGTGGCGACATAAAAGATCACCAGCAGCAGCGCACCGCCAAGCAGGAACGATGCCGCCCAGTAATTCAGCGCCCAGGTGGCCTCGGCGAGCGACAACCCAACGATGCCGGCAAGCATCACTGGCCCATGGCGCGGCGCGTCCCACTGAAGCAGAGCATACGCCAGCAGAGCGCCGGTGGCGCCAATCAACGCGCCGGAGTATAAGAAGCGCAAACGGGCATAGTATGTGGCGCTGAACAGGCTAAACGCCAGCAGCAGCGTAATAGTTTGCAGCACCAGCCGCGCGATGTGCCGCACGTCGGGTCGCCGGTCGAGTGCATAGTGTTGGCCGAGCAGCGCCGCCAGCAGCAGCCCGCTGGTCGCGGCGAGCGCGATAATCGCGGCGGTCATTTCGAGTTGCGGGCTGAACAGCCGGAAGAACGCAAACGGCGCCACAATGGCGAATGAGGGCAAGATCCAGAAGCCCGGCGCGATCTCAATACGCACCAGTCCCAGGTTCAGCGTCGGCAACGCACGGCTTTGCATTTGCGGGTGGCTGCGGATGAATAGATCGGCGCCGGTGCTGGTAATCACAACCAGCGACGCTACCAGCAGCCACGAGAGTGTGATCACCGGCAGATCGCCGCCAAGCCGCGCGCGCAGGATATTGGGGTTAATATCGATCAGAAACACCACCGCCAGACCGATCAGCACCAGCAGCACAAGCGAGACGATTCGATCATAGCGGGGGGTTGGCGAAGGCGTCACCTTGCAGTCTCCTCGGTATAAGCAATCGTAAATCTGGTTAGAAACCGAAAGTTCCTGTAGTTCCTCATGTCCCTTACCAGGGAACTGAGGGAACAATGGGAACTTGAGTGCTTTTACGATAGTGTCTACTTCGTTATGTACATACCAGGCCCCGATTCTAGCCGGTGTTCGAGGCGCTGTCAAACTTCATTTGACGAGTATGGTATACTACCCATGCTTCTGAACCGCTCTGGGATTGGTTTAGGGCGTACTGATACATGAAGCTTACCGTTTCTCCCAGAGGGACGCGCACTGTAAGCACGGAGTCTGGTGATTGTGCCGGCAGTGTGAACCTCGTTTCACCCCTTTTGCACCTCGCGGCTCCCACACATAAAGGATTATTCTTGAACTTCGACCAATTCGAACTCGACGCGCGCTTGATGCAGGGCGTGCGGTCGGCTGGCTTCAGCGTGGCCACGCCCATCCAGGCCGCCGCGATTCCTCCGGCGCTGGCCGGGCACGACCTGATCGGCACCGCGCAGACTGGAACCGGCAAAACGGCCGCATTCGTGCTGCCAATTCTCCAGCGGCTGCTGCACGGGCCGCGCGCCCGCGGAAGCGCTGGGTGCCGCGCATTGATCGTCACCCCGACGCGCGAGCTTGCCGAACAAATCAACGGGGCGATTCGAGCGCTCGGCCGGGCCACCGGCGTGCGCAGTGCGACGATCTATGGCGGCGTGCCAATGGCGCCGCAAGAGCGCGCGCTGCGCGACGGCGTAGAGATTCTGGTGGCCTGCCCCGGTCGCCTGCTCGATCATATCGCCCAGGGCAATGCCAAGCTGGGCGGGCTGGAGGTGCTGGTGCTCGACGAGGCCGACCGCATGTTCGACATGGGCTTTCTACCGGATGTGCGCCGAATTCTGAGCCATGTGCCGGCGAAGCGCCAGACGATGCTGTTCTCGGCGACGTTCCCGCCCGAGATCGAGCAACTTGCCGGGCAGGCACTGCGCAACCCACAGCGCATCGCGGTAGGCCTGAGCCAGCCCGCCAAGACGGTGGCACATGCGCTGTACCCGATCGCCCAACACCTGAAGACCAGCCTGACGTTGGAGCTACTGAAGCGCACCGACACCAACTCGGTGCTGATCTTCACCCGCACCAAGCATCGCGCCACTCGGCTGGCTCAGCAGATCGAGCGGGCCGGTTATCGCGTCACGTCGCTACATAGCAACCGCTCACAGAACCAGCGCCAGAATGCGCTCGACGGCTTCCGCAACGGCATCTATCAGATCATGGTCGCAACCGATATCGCGGCGCGCGGCATCGACGTCGCGAGTATCTCGCATGTGATCAACTACGACATTCCCGACACCGCCGACGCCTATATCCACCGGATCGGTCGCACCGGCCGGGCCGAGCGCGAGGGCGACGCCTTCACGATGATCACACCCGAGGATGACGTGATGGTGCGGGCCCTCGATCGCGCCGTTGGCCAGCGCATTCCCCGGCTGACAATTGAGGGCTTCAATTATAACGCGGCGCCGCCGCCACCAACCAGCCAGCCGCAGTTTGGCCGGTCTCCGCGCCAGGGGCAACACACTGCGCAGCCGGCGCGCCACGGCCCGCGGCAGCAACCGACCGAACGTCCCAACGATCGATGGCCGCGTCGCGACCGCGGAAGTGCGCGGTAGCGTCGCATCCGCATCAAACAATCGTAATGAATCAGTAGCGCCGAGGTGTCGAACGCCACGGCGCTACTGTTGCTTTCAGGAATCGCCTGATCGCCATTGAAGCGCTTACGATTCTAGCAGTATCTAAATATCCCATCGAAATAAGTATATCATTCGAAGGCATCAAATATATTGACGTCATCGATGTAATATGCTAAACTGCCGCCATCACTACAGGAGAGCGTAATGGCAGACGAACGACAGTTCATCATCGAAGACATTATCGCGTCGCATCAAAGCATCTATCGCGCGATCGGGGCTTCGCTCCCATCGGTGTGGATGAATCTTGATCTATCGATGGCCCAGCTCAAAACGCTCATGGCGCTCTATAATTGCGGCGCGCTCCCAATCGGGCAGATTGCTGAAATCCTTGGCATCGGGCAACCAACTGCCAGCCACCTGGTCGATCGGTTGGTGCAGACGCGGTTGGTTAGTCGAACAGAAGATCCACTCGACCGCCGCCGGACCTTGGCCCAATTGTCGCCGAGCGGCGAAGAGCTGGCCGAACGGATCAATCAGATTCGATTCGGGGCGCTACGGCGCTGGCTGGCGCAGTTAGATGAGGCAGCGCTCGCGGCATTCCATCAGGGCTCGCAAGCGCTCGCGGCTGTGGCTAAATCAGAAGGCTCTCACGTTTCAAAAATCACTTGATCGATGTTCGAGCGTACAGTTCGCCGTCGCCCGGGCGGCGGCTGATCTGGCGTTTGTGCGTATTGATGGATAGAGGGAGATCTTTATGGCTACAAGCACGATTCCACCCGATCCGGCGCAGCCGGCACCCACCACTGTGACGCGTACACAAGCGCGTATCAGGGCGCGCCCGCTGCTGATTGGCTTGGGCGTGCTGATCGTGCTGGCCGTGGCAGCCCGATTTGGCTATACCTACTACGTCGACTCCACAATCTACGTGTCGACTGACGACGCGCTGGTCGACTCGAACCTGGTGCCGGTCGCACCACTGGCATCAGGTACACTGGTGATCTGGCGGATCAAGCCGGGCGATAAGGTGCGCGCGGGCCAAGTGCTTGGCCAGGTGAAAACGACAACTGGTTCGGCCTACATGGATATCACCGCGCCGATCGCCGGGACGATCCTGCGCGTCGACGGCAAAGAAGGGCAGGTTGTCGCACAGGCCCAACCGCTGGCATATGTCGCGAACCTCGACGCTATGCACATTACCGCCTACATCGACGAGAGTGCGATTCACAAAGTCCACCCCGGCCAGCAAGTCGACGTGACGGTCGATGCGACGGGCCGCAATGTATATCACGGCAGCGTTAGCGAAATACTACCTGCAACGGCCAGCTCATTCGCACTGATCCCGTCAAGCGATCGTTCCAATAGCAACTTCACCAAGGTGACCCAGCGCATCGAGGTTCACATCGACATCGGCTCAACCAGCGGCACCGCGCTGTATCCTGGCGAGAACGCGTACGTGCGTATTCGCACGGCATAATACCGGATTGCGAACAAAGAGCAAAGAGCAAAGAACAAAGAACAAAATACAGCGTTCTGTGCTCTGTTCGCCCAGAGGGCACCCGGTTCTTTGTTCTGATACGCTTGAACGCACAGTAGCATAAAGAGCATCATGAGTACAGCTGAACCGCTCCAATCCGCCCTCCGGCCGCAGCCTGTCGCAGGAAATTTTCTGGGGCTTGAATACAAATGGCTGGTCGCCATTGCGGTCATCTTCGGCCTGTTTATGGCCGTGCTGGACACGACAGTGGTCAATATCGCGCTGCCGAAGCTGCAGGCCGTGTTCGGGGCTACGCTGAATGACGTACAATGGGTGATCACCGGCTATATGCTGGCCCAGACAGTCAGCATTCCGCTCTTCGGCTACCTGGCCGACCGTTACGGCACCAAGTGGATCTACATCATGTCGCTGGGTCTGTTCACGATTGCATCGATGCTTTGCGGAATCTCGTGGAGCGTCAACAGCATGATATTCTTCCGCGTCGTGCAGGGCCTGGGTGGCGGCGCACTCCTGCCGCTCGGCATCGCCCAGGTCTACGCGGTATTCCCGCCCGCAGAGCGCGGGCGGAGCCAGGCGGCAGTTGGCATCCCAGTGCTGCTCGCACCGGCGATCGGGCCGACACTAGGCGGCTATATTGTGCAGTACTCCGACTGGCGGCTGATCTTCTACCTGAACGTGCCAGTTGGAATCGTGGGTCTATTCATGTGCGCCACGCTGCTGCGGCGCGGGCGCTTCAATCAGCACGCGCGTCTCGACATCCTTGGCCTCACGCTCTCTACACTGGCGTTCGCTTCGCTCGTCTACGGCGTTGGAGAAGCCGCGAGCGACGGCTGGAACTCCGCCACGGTGCTTGGATTCGGCATCTTGGGGCTGATCAGTCTGATTGCGCTGATTATCGTCGAGCTGCGGGCGGATGACCCACTGCTCGATTTCAGTCTATTCAGGAGCTGGAACTGGACCAGCGCTAACCTGATCACTGTGGCCACCACCTTCGCGCTATTCGGCGCGCTGTTCCTCGTGCCACAGTATTTGCAAGTGCTGCGCGGGCTGAACGCGATGCAGTCGGGCCTGGTGCTGCTGCCTGCCTCGCTGGTGACGATCGTCGCGCTGCCAATTTCAGGTATCGCCATGGACCGCTTTGGGCCGAAATGGTCGATCCTGATTGGCCTGGTGGCCCTCGGCGTCGCGAGCTATCTGCTGTCGGGCCTGACGCTCGCGACCCCGACGTCGCTGCTCCAACTCTGGCTGGTCGGGCGCAGTATTGGGATCGGCTTCGCGAACCAGCCGGCGAGCGTCATCGCACTCAGCGATGTTCCACGCGAGGAACTGGCCCGCGGATCGTCTTTCTTCACCGTGCTACGCCTGGTGACGTCGGCCTTCGTCACCTCGTTCCTCGCGACCTATGTCAAAGATCGAACGATACCGCACTTCGCGCACTTGGCCGAGCAGACCAATCCATCGTCGCCGCTATACAGCTATGTGCGAAGCGTGATCGCTCAAGCCGCAGCACAAGGCCGCTGGACCTTGCCGGTTCAGGCCCAGGTTATCAGCCAGATCGCGCGCCAGCTCCGACTACAAGCCGCCGTCATGGCCTACCGCGACGCGCTGCTGCTGATCACCGGCTTGATTGTGGTTGCGTTCGTGATGGCCTTTTTTGTCGGCAACCCGCACGGGGGCGAGGGCGCGGTGACGGAGTAAGAGCTTTTTGCACTGGAACCGCGAGGATGTGGCCACGCCGGTCAAGCCACTCACCGTGAAGACGCAGACCACCGACGGCACCACGATAGGACCGGACGGCTTCCGAGATCTGACGCTGCATGTGCGTTTGAATTCATGTACCAGCGTGCTGCCGCTGCATCGCGTAGCTGATTCCACCAGCGAGCCAGAGTCCTCTTCCAATTGCTCTACATCGCCTTTGTGTGCATTCAACACATCCAACGCACGATCGATTGCACCCGCATCGTTGGCATCCACCGCGCAAGAGATCCTCAATGGACGGCTGAATACTGCCGTACCCAGCGACCCGCCGCTGTTGTAGCTGCGCGCGCTCAGTCGCCAGTTCTGGTGCATAGGGGTCGCGCTGCGTCTCTAGAGCAGCTAACTGCTCCAAGAGCGTCTGGGCGTCGCGCATCTCTTGACGGGCGCTGTCGCAATTGTCTGGTTGGTGGGTGCGCGCGTACGACACGGCTTCGGCGAAGCCCCGAAACATGTCGGTGTTAAATTGCCCGCTCAACTGACTTGCGCAACAGTGTTTGTACCTAGATGGGCGGCCGCGTCGCGAATGCCGAGGATATTCGCGATCGCAACGACCGCCATCACAACGAACAATCCCAAGCATAGCAGCGCGACCAGGGTTACTTTCTGAGACAATCTCCTCAACATTGGCGGGTACTCCTAAAAACCCTGGAGGTACAATGTGCGCAGCATCAATACACAGCAGGAATTCAGCGCTTGCGGGCATACTATCCCCCATAGCACAATCGTCTCAGTTAGTCATACGCCGAGCGATACTACAGGAGAGCACCTGGATCAAAATGCAAAGCCAGTGCTATCATGCAAACAAAGGTAGGGATCGATCAGGAGTACTGAACAACAAAACGAGCAGCATATCAGAGAATGTCGTCGCCGTGTTTAGTATACTTCTGGCGTAAAGTGCAGCGGAGCCTACGATGACTCGCTTACGCTTCGCTGAGTTGGCGCGTAGATTGATATAGCGGCAAGAAAAAGGGCATTAGACGATGCGCGAGTATCAAGGCTGGTAGCGTGTCGCTCAAGGAGATTCGCGATGCAGGCAGAGCGCAGTCGGCAAGCATTGGCGGCGTTTCAAGCATTCCTCTCCACGCCGCTTGATGTTATTCTCAATCGACATACTGAAACCTCGCCAGAACAGTCCGTGCTTGAACTAATGCAGGCAGTCGCGGCTTCTGTTCCCGGATACCGCGCGTTTCTGGCCGAGCACAATGTCGACCCCGCCGACATCCAGACGTTCGACGATTTTCAGAAACTCCCACGGGCAACCAAACAGAACTACCAATTGCGCCACCCGTTAGCCGAACTGTGCCGCGATGGGCGGCTGGAGAACTGCGATTTTATCGCCGTCTCATCGGGATCTACCGGCAAGCCAACCTTCTGGCCGCGCTTCATCGCCGACGAGCTGAGTATCGCCACACGTTTCGAGCAAATCTTCCACGACAGTTTCAACGCCGATACGCAGCGCACACTGGCGGTGGTGTGCTTCAGCTTAGGAACGTGGGTCGGCGGCATGTTTACGGCCAACTGCGCTCGCTATCTCTCGAGCAAAGGGTACCCGATTACGGTGATTACGCCCGGCAATAACAAAGAAGAAATTTATCGGGTCGTCCAGGAACTTGGAGCGGCATTTGATCAACTGGTGCTGCTGGGATACCCTCCGTTCCTCAAAGACGTCGTTGATGGCGGGATTGCCCGTGGCATCGACTGGAGAACGTATCGTCCGAAGTTTGTCATGGCTGGTGAGGTCTTTAGCGAGGAGTGGCGAACGCTGGTTGGCGAGCGAGTGGGCTCGAAGAACCCTTGTTACGACTCAGCCTCTTTGTATGGCACAGCCGACGCAGGCGTGCTCGCGAACGAAACACCGCTTTCGATCTGTATTCGCCGCTTTCTGGCGGGGAATCCTGAGGCCGTGCGGGCGCTCTTTGGCGAGGCGCGCTTGCCAACCCTGGCGCAGTACGATCCGCTCAGCCGCTTCTTTGAAAGCGACGGACGGTCGTTGGTCTTCTCGGGCGACAATGGCATTCCACTCATACGCTACAATATTTTGGACACAGGTGGGATTGTCGCATACGACGAGATGCTATCGTTTCTTGCTGCGTGCGGTTTTGACCCAATGACCGAGCTCCGCCAGTACGGTCGGCGAGGGCTGCGGCCGCTGCCGTTTGTGTACGTCTTTGGGCGCTCAGATTTTACCGTCTCGTACTTTGGCGCAAACATCTATCCCGAGAATGTAGCGGTGGGGCTTGAGCAACCCGAGATCAGCTCGATCGTTACCGGCAAGTTTGTGCTGGAAGTCAAAGAGGATGCCGACCGCAATCGCTTTCTTTCGGTGGTCGTCGAATTGGCGCCGGGCCTAGCAGCCGACGATGCGAAAGCCCAAGCGATCGCTGAGTCAATCTTGGCACAACTGCGGCGGCTGAATAGCGAGTTCGCACACTATGTGCCGGCGGAATACCAACTGCCGCGCGTCGAGCTGCGGCCTGTGGGCGACGCCGAGTATTTCCCGGTGGGGGTGAAGCATCGCTATACGCGCAAAGTGTAATTGCAGCTTCGAATGGGCTAAAGGCCCTCACCCCCAGCCCCTCTCCCGTTGCGACAGGAGAGGGGAGGGATGCATTCCAATGAAGAAACGTGAATAAAGCATCTATTTTCGCGTCTCTTCGCGTAACTTCGCGGATCGGAACACCTGAAGGCGAAAACTTGACAGGTATTCTAAGAAACTGACCCATGCATCCGAGAGCGCAGCTTGAACAGCAGCACCGTGCCGAGGATCAGCGTCTCCAGCGCAGCAGTGATGGCGAACGCCACCGGTATCGCAATCACGCCGATCCGGCCAATCAGGAGCGCCAGCAGCAGCGCGCGGCCGGCGATCTGGGCGCTATTGGTCACGAGCGGCGTGCGAGTGTCGTCGAGCGCGATCAGCGCGCGGGTGATCACCTCAGTCGCCACATAGGCCGGCAGCGCCACGGCATAGGCCACCAGCACTTGGTAGGTCAGCGCGCCGGCCGCGGCGTCGAACTTGCCGCGCTCGAACAAGATTCGAATCACCGTGCGACCAAGGACGATCAGGCCGATCAGTGCCGGCAGCGCCAGCGCCACTACCGCGCCGAGTGAGCGCAGCAGCGTGCGCTGCATCAGCCGCCACTCGCCAACGGCGGCGTGCCCAGCCAGCCGAGGAAACGCCGACTGGCCAACCGCCTGCCCAAGCAGCGCAATTGGCAGCCCAACCAGCAGCCAGGCATTCTGGATCGCCGGCAGCCCAGCTAGCTCCGTCGCCCGCGAAGCATACGCAGTGTCCAGGATGAAGCCGGCGTAATTCACGCCGACCGAGAGTCCATTTGGAATCAGCAGGCGCCTGACCTCGATCAGCCGGCGATCGGTCCAGTTGACGATCGGGCGAAAGCGCGCGGCGCGCCCGGCCAAGCCTGGCAGCAAAATCGCGACCTGTAGCACCGCACCACCAACGACCCCAAGCGTCGGGCCATAGATGCCGAGGCTGGGAAAGATCCGCGCCGCCAGGATGCCGGCAATCAACGCGACATTGTGGCTGGCGACCGAGAGCGCGGTGAGCAGAAACTGGTTGCGGCTATTGAGCACCGCCGTCGCCACACTGCCGATCGCCAGGATGAGCGGCTGCGCCAACATGACGCGTGTGAGGGCGACGGTGAGCTGGTTGGTTGGCGCGTCGAAGCCGGGCGCAAGCAGGTAGCTCACAAACGCGGGCGCAAAAATCTCGCCGACCAGCACCACAGCCGCGAAGACAATCAGCAGCGCAGTCAGCACCAGGCTGGTCAGCCGCCAGCCGGCATCCGCGCCATCCTCCTGGTTGGTGCGCAGCAGCACCGGGATCATCGCGCTCGACAGCGCGCCGCCGGCGATCAGGCTGAAGAGCGTATCGGGGAGGCGAAAAGCGGCGTAATAAGCGCTAGCTTCGGCGCCAGCGCCAAACGTGGCATTGAACAGCACCTGCCGAATGGCCCCCAGCAGCGCCGAAACAAAAAACGATGCCATCAGAATAAATGTCGCCTCGGCAATGCTGAACTCGCGCGTCAGCAGGCCGGCGAGGCGCAACCGCGGCAAACGCGGAATAACCACGCCGCGCAGCCGCCCGCCCGGCGCGGCGCGCAACGACTCGAGCACATCGCTGGCCTGGGCCGCGCCCATCCATGCGCTCTCGGCCAGCGCCGTGTAGCCGCCCAGCACTAACTCCGGCGTGTCGCCCGCCGCTGGACGCGCCGCCTGCCCGCCCCATGCGATAGCCATTGGCTGCCTCCTTGTGATCTATTCCGCACAGCGATGCTTATATTATAGGCCAGCCTTATAAAAAGTTGAATTGAATTCTTGGTCCAAATGGTGCGACTGGTAAGCTAGCACGCTGCGGAACGGGCCGGTCTGCGCGGGGAAGCGCCCATACCGCCGGTAAATGTAATCGCAGTAGGCGATTGTGGCGGCAATCGTTTGGTCGGAGTAGCGCGGAATTTCCGCTTGCACCGCGGCGCCATCGCGCCAGGCGGTATGCGCGCCGCCATCGCGGAATGTACCGCGCCCCTGAGCGTATTCATAGTCGACATAGGCCAGCACGGCCTCTTCCATACTGCGATAAGTTGAGCACAAAGACAGTATTGCTGTGAATGGCGTCGCCGCTTGCCACCGTGCGGCCGACGAGGTGACCCATAATATTGCCGCTGCTGGCATCGGGCACATCGCCAGTCTGATAGGGCAGATCGGCTACAACTGGGCCGGTGATGCCACAGGCCGCAAAGGCCAGGGCCGCTTCCTCTAAACATGTATGCGCTGATGCTAGCCATGCTGGATGACTGGCCTTCAAGAAATATAACGGCTTACACAGTTGAGGAGCTATGGACGGCCTTAGGCCGTCCATAGCTCCTCAACTGTGTAAGCCGAGTAATAATGGAAATTAATCCTGGCGATCGGCGTCGGGCTGCGACAGAATGGCATAAATCTCGCGCCTGGTGCTGTCAAGCAGCTTCAGCACTGCCTGCAGTTGCTCAGGGGTGCCATGCTGAGCCGCCTGCATCACGCTGGCGACCAATCCCATACCACTTTCCCGGAGCGCATGCAGCTCTGGGCCACCACGCCCACGAAAGCCATGGTGGTGCGGCCTAGGGCCAGCATCCTCGCGTTGCGAGCGCTGCTCGTCGAGCAACTGCCGCCCTGAATCGGTGATAGTGTAGACGCGCTTGCCATCGATCGTCTCGCTGGTAAGGTGCCCCTCATCTTCGAGCAGCTGCAGCGTCGGGTAGACCGACCCTGGGCTTGGTCGGTAGAATCCGCCATAGCGCTGTTCGAGCTCTTTGATCAGTTCGTAGCCATGGCGCGGCTGCTCAGCCAGCAGCTCCAGCAGGGCGTATTTAATATCGCCGCGCCGCTGGCGCCGCCGCCCGCTGCCACCTTCATCGAACGGATCGCCGCCGAATGGACCGCCGCGCCAAAACGAGCGATCAAATGGGGGGCGCCCGCGCGGCCCAAACCAGAACGGCGCCTCCTCTTCCCACCCGAACGGCGGGCGCCGCCCACCCCGAAAATGATTCCATGGCCCGTGGTGGTGCTCATGCGGGCCATCCGGCGAGTCCCACTCGTGTTCGTGGCGCGGCCCTGGCTCGCGCGGATCATCGGCCCACGGGCTACGGAACCGCCTGGTAAAACGTCGATGAAACATCATAATCCTCCATTCATGTAATAACGATATATCGTGATGTATCATATCATGATAACGATATATCGTCAAGAGGGAATTTTATGCTCGACGCGATCGCTCAGGTAATCATTAGTCCAGTTTCATCAGGGCCTTATGTTGCGGCGCTACACTCTAGTTTGATGTTCAAACACAGTACGAGAATGCCCGTGAGGCATCGAAACACGCTTACTGCTATGCTGATCGTCGGATCAATTATTTGCGCCGGTTGCGTTGCCGGCAACAGCCTACCGAGCGCGCTCCAAGCAACGCAAATATCCCTGGCTCCCTCAGCCGTACTCACGCCAACTGTTGCACCAACTGCGATCGATACAGCAACTGCGCTGCCGACTGCAACATCGATGCCAACGTCCACGCCCGTGCCCACCGCCACGCCAACAATCACACCCGCGCCCACTGCCACACCAATGCCTGGTCCGACCGCCTGCGGCGAGATGCACGGCGCAATCATCCATAGGCAGCTGCGCAGCGCGGCGATGGGCCGCACCGAAACATACCGCATCTATACGCCGGCCTGCTATCGCCAACAGACCAATGAGCGCTATCCCGTGATCTACCTGCTGCACGGCGGCGAGCACAACGAAGAGCATTGGGACAACGTCGGCGTCGACGATGCGGCCGACACGCTGATCGCCGAGGGCACAATTCCGCCCCTGCTGATCGTACTGCCCGACGGCGGGCGGGATTTCGGGACGCTGAAGGGCGACCCGCCGCCCTTCGCGCACTACCTGCACGACGAACTCATCCCACAGATCGACGCGGCCTATCGCACCCTCGCCGATCGCGATCACCGGGCGCTGGGCGGCATATCGTATGGGGCCGCATGGGCGCTACTGCTGGCCGCGCGCTACGCCGATACGTTCGGCGCGGTTGGCGCACACAGCCCCGCGATTGGTACATTCAATGGTATCTATCCTGATGTAGCGGCGCTGGCCGCCGGCAAGTTGCGCATCTACGTCGACGTCGGCGATCACGATGGGCTGCGTAAACCGGCCGCGGCCTTCGACGTAGCCTTGACACAGGCCAGCGTACCGCATGAATTTCATATTTTCCTCGGCCGGCACATCGAGTCATATTGGAATAGCCATCTAAGCGACTATTTGCGCTTTTATACCCGGGAATGGCAGAGATAGCCGGCCAAGACAGCTTATGAAGGGTCATTCAGATGCGCAGAAAGTTGCATGTTTCTCAACTATTCCCGACGCTGGAAACGCGGCGGCGCCGCTTGTGGCGCCGGATGATCGCGTGCACCGTGGTCGTCGGCCTGGCGATCGTAGGCGGGGGCGCCGGGCTACTGGCCTACGAAGATCCTGGCATCATCCCGCAGGCCATCGATGCCGCGCGTGCAATTTTCGGGCCTCAGCCGGTTGCGCTGGTCGAGTCCTGGGTCTTCCAAGCCCAAGATCGCGTGCGGCAGGCGCGCTACCAGGCCACCGGCGCGGCGCCGCAGCTCCAATGGGCTGAGCCAGTCCAGCAACCCAAACCTAGCAAGATCATCAAGCCAGCCAAGACAAATACATCTACCGAAACAACGCCGCTATCGAGCGATACGACCGACACTAGCAGCGGGCCTGCTACCGAAACAATGGTCGCGTGGTCACCGTTGATCTACGCCGCCAGTGGCCAGCCGGCACTGGAACGCGCGCTAGTGTCGCCCGACCCAACGCGGCCATATGTCCAGACCGCGCTGGTGCGCATCGACCTGCACGCCACCCAACTGCACTTGATCGCCGGGACCCAAGAGCCACGCTCGCAAGTACATGTTGCGCGCCCGGGCATGATCCCGCTCGCCGATCAGCGGTCGGGGTCACTGTTGGCGGCATTCAATGGCGGCTTCAAAGCCGCGAACGGCGAGTTCGGCATGGCGGCGGGCGGCGCCACGCTGCTGCCACCGATCGATCGGCTGGCGACGCTGGCGATCTATCGCGATGGGTAGGTCAAGCTTGGCGCATGGGGGAGCGAGATCCGGCCGACGCCGAACCTGATCGCATTTCGCCAGAACTGCCCATTGCTGCTCGACGGCGGCAAACCAACCGAGGCGGCTAATAGCGATGATGCAGTGCTCTGGGGTAAAACCGTCGGCAATAAGATTGCGACCTGGCGCAGCGGCTTGGGCCTGAGCGCCGACGGCCGCTATCTCATCTACGCCGCTAGCGACGGACTCACCGTGCCAACGCTGGCACAGGCGCTCGCCGATGCCGGAGCCGACCGCGCCATGCAACTCGACATCAACAGCTGGTGGACGCGCTTCGTCACCTATTCACCGATCGGCAGCAGTAACCGGCTGATAGCTCAGAAGCTGATCACCAGCATGGTCGGTGATGCGCGCCAGTTCCAGATACCCGACACGCGCGATTTCTTCTACGTGACGGCGCGGTAAGTACTCGCTACCGTAGGTCTGATCCGGGTTTGACGGAGGGCGAAGGAAGAAAGACCGCAATCATTCGTCTTTCGTCCTTCGTCTTTCGTCAATATCTCGGATTGGAGTTAATTTCGAGTGATGCTTCCGAAGCCAACGGCAGCCGAAGCGTGAACGTGCTGCCCTGATCCGGCGCGCTCTGCACTTCGACAGTACCGCCATGCGCATCGGCCACCCACTTGACAATCGCCAGACCCAAGCCAGCGCCGCCGGATGTGCGCGATCGCGCCTTATCAGCGCGGAAGAAGCGCTCAAAAACATGTGGCAGATCTTCGGCGTCGATCCCCATGCCGGTGTCGCTAACGGTGAGGCGCGCACATTCATCGGTGCAAGCGATCGCTACCTGCACTTTGCCACCGGCCGGCGTATGCTGGAGCGCATTGACGACCATATTCATTAGCGCCTGCTTGATTCGATCGCGATCGCCGGGCGCTTCGACCTGTTCGGCCACATCGGGCAGTAGCACGACGCCACGGGCAAGTGGCGCCAGGTCGCGCACGACCTCCAACACCAATTCATCGAGCGCGACCGGCTCGCGGCGCAACTGCACGCCCGACTCAGTCTGAGCCAGCAGCAGCAGATCGCTGACCAGCCGCCTCAGCCGATTCAACTCACGCTCCATAGCAGCCAAGGCCTGCGGATCGGTCGCCGCGCCGCGCCGAATCATTTCCAGGTTCCCAAGCATCGCTGTCAGGGGCGTGCGGAGCTCGTGCGAGACATCGGCGACGAAGCGGCGCTGCGCGGTGAACAGCGTCTCAAGACGCTCAAGCATCTCGTTGACTGTTGCAGTTAGCTGGCCGAGCTCATCCGAGCCGGAAGCGGCCGGCACACGCTGGCCCAAGTCTTCGGCGCGCACGATCTGCTGGGCGGTTTGAGCCACCTGCGCGACCGGCAGCAGCGCACGCTGAGCCAACCAGGCTCCGCCGCGCAACGCCGCCAGAAGTGCGATCAAGCTCAGGCCGGCGACGCTGATGCTCAGCAGCCGTAGGGTCCGATTAATCTCGCGCATCGGCTGGGCCACCTGTAGGATGCCAACTGCCTGGTCATCGGCGATCAGCGGACGAACGAGCATAAGTACGGGCGACTCGCCAAGATCCACCACTTCAATCTTGGGTACCCGACTGCGAATAACCTGTCGATCGTCGTCGTCGAGTGGCAGCGATTGCTGCTGCAGATTGGAAGAGGTCGTCACGATCTTGCCAGTGGTTGTCGCAATCTGTAAATAGAGCGCGGGCGACTCTAGCCCTTCGACGCGCAAGGGGCGGTTGCGCAACAGAGACTCCGGGGTCTGAAAATACTGGTTCAGGCCGGCATTGCTGGCATCAAAGTCTTGCGCAATTAACTCGCTGGTCGTCTGCAGTTCGCGCTTCATCTCCTCGAGCAGAGCGTTGCGCACGGTGAGTACGACGCCAACACCCAGCAACGCCAGCACCAACCCAAAGAAAGCGGTGTAGCCAAGCGCGAGGCGAGTTCGCAGCGGCATTCGTTTTCGCATAACAACGACACGAAAATAGAACCCAGAACCGAGTGCCCTCTGGGCGAACCGAAGATAGAGGATAGAGGAAAGCGCTCAACACGAGGCAATCGCTATCTTCTATCTTCTATTCTCTATTCTCAATTGTCACCCCGTCACCTTGTCATCTTGTCAGGAGTCGTCGCGCAGCACATAGCCAACGCCGCGGACAGTATGGATGAGCCGCGGCGCGCCGGCCGACTCGATCTTTTGGCGCAGCGCGCGAATATAGACTTCAATGACATTGCTCTCGCCACCGAAATCATAGCCCCAGATCCGCTCGTAAAGTAGATCGCGCGTCAGCACTTGCCGCGGGTGGCGCATAAACAGCTCCAGCAGCTCGAACTCTTTTGCTGTAAAACTGAGGCGCTGATCGGCCAGCCGGACTTCATGGGCGACGAGATCAAGGCTCAATGGGCCAAATGCTAACACTTCACCGGACGCTTGCGCTTGATGCCGGCGCAGCTGAACCCGAATGCGCGCCAATAGTTCTTCGAAGGCAAACGGCTTGACGAGGTAATCATCGGCGCCGCGCTCCAGCCCGGCCACCCGATCGGCGACTGAGTCGCGCGCTGTCAGCATAATGATCGGCACGCTCGACCCGGCGCGCAGTCGCTGAGCGACCTCCATGCCATCGAGGCCAGGCAGCATCAAATCGAGCACCACCACATCGGGTGGGCGCTCGCGCGCCGCCGCCAGCGCCGCGTGCCCATCGCCGGCTACCTCAACCACGAAGCCCTCGAATGCAAGCCCGCGCCGCAGATAATCGGCGATTTCCACCTCGTCTTCCACTATCAGGATGCGCTGAGTCATGGAACATCCTTGAATTTATATGACTTGCGTAGTCACTTGCAAAACACGGATTTTTGTTCTTCGTAGCGAATGTTTTTCGTTCGCAGAACGAAAAACATTCGCTACGAGAGTTTTTAATCTGGTTGGTATCCTAGCACAAAGCGTGGGCTTGAACAACAAACCAGCGCCATGGCCGCATTGCAGTATCGCAGCGCCTAGCGCAGCCCGTAGGTTACCTGCACGTCAACGCTGAAGCTCTGCTCACCCGGTTGCACGGGCACCGCTGGAGATTGAGCGGCCTCGGCACGCGCGGCCATCGGCAGGGGCACCGGGGCGTTGGCATTCTCGTTAATCACCAGCACGTCGCCGATCGCTGCCCCGCCCGCGCTGGCCAATTGCGTCGCGCGTGCCTTGGCGTTGGCCATGGCCTGCTGGCGGGCCTGCTCCAGTAGCTTCTGAGGATCTTCGACACTGAAACTGATGCCGTAGATGCTATTCGCGCCGGCCTGCACCACCTGATCGAGCAGTGCGCCGGCCTGATCCAGGTCGTGGATCGTCACCGTCACGCTATTGCTCACATGGTAGCCGGTGATCTGGCGCCCATCGGTGCCGTAGGTTGGGTTGACGCCGAAATTGCTGGTCTGCAGATCCTTCTCGGCCACGCCTAACTCCTTGAGTTTCTGCTGGATCGCCTGCGCCTGGGCAGTATTTTGCGCTAGCGCCTCTTTGGCGGTGGCTGCTTCGTTCTCAACACCAATTTGCACCGTCGCGGTATCGGGCCGGCCCTTCACCTCGCCATGGCCCACCACCGACACCTGGCGCATACCTGGCACGCCCACATTCGCCTGCGCCGTCGCCGGGCGTGCGTATAGCAGGCCGACCACGCCGGCCAAGATCGCCAGCAGCAGCAGTGCCGCCACAATCCCAAGCGTTGTTCCAATTCGCCGTGTCATCTGAATGCTCCTTAGGCTCACAACCCGATGCGCTCGCCGCACCGGTATGTAGATACGTTACGCCTGAAGGACGGAGACAGGCGACGAAAAGTTCCGGGCATTGGATATAGCAATTCTCAATTCTCAGTTCTCAATTCTCTCAACGACCTCCAGCAGCTTGAGATCGGGCAGCGACAGAACGGCGAACGCGGGCATGCCCAGGCGTTTCCAGAACGGAATTGGAGCGATGTGAGCATGTGCGGCGACGAACAGAGTGATGACCGTGCCATGCGCGACGATCGCGATGGTTTGCTGGGGGTGGCGGCCGAGCACGCTCTGCACGGCATCGCTGAACCGCGCGCAGGCCTGGTTGGCGGTCTCCTCGCCCAGCACCAATTCATCCGGCAGTTCGAACAGCGCGGCGATGCTTTGCTCGAATGCCTCGGGCGCGAGCCAGCCGACGCGCTCGCGCGCATGCTCGTGCAACCCGGCGGCGAGCTCATGTGCTATGCCCAGGCGCATTGCGATGAGCGCGCCAGTCTCAGCCGCCTTCCGCTCGGCACTCGTGACGATCAGATCGGGGGCGAGGCCGGCTAGCCGAGCGGCCAGCGCCTCGCAGCGCCGGCGACCCTCATCGGTCAAGCCCCACTGGCTAGCCGGGCGCGCGGGGTCTTGCCGCGATTGCGAATGGCGCACCAGAATCAGAAACACTAGCGTAGCACCGTCTTCGTCCAGGCGTCGAGCCACTGCTCGCGGTTCTGATCGATCTGATCCGGCGGCACGCTCACCGGCTGCTCCGGCACGACCGAGAACTTGGTGAAGACTTCCGGCAGCGCGCTGTTCGGCACGACCGGGTAGACGAACATCTGCAGCGGCATATCTTCCTGGAATGGCTTGCTGAGCATAAAATCGATGAACCGCTCGGCCAGGTCGCGTTGCTTGGTGCCCTTGAGAATGCCGGCGAACTCGATCTGCAGAAAGCTGCCGCTTGGCATCACAGCCGTCGGCGCATCGGTCAGCTTGCCCTCGCTGTAGAAGACCTCGGCGGGCGGGCTGCTGGCATACGAAACTACCAATGGGCGCGGGCCTTTACCGCTGGAGCCGCTGAATTGCGTGCTGTATGCGTCGGTCCAGCCATCGACCACCAGCACGTCGTTCTTGCGCAGATCCTGCCAGTAATTGAGCCAGGTGTAGCTGCCGGTGGTGCCAAACTGGCCGACCGTCGCGAGCAGAAACGCCAGGCCGGGCGATGAGGTGGCCGGATTCTCGACGACTAGCTTGCTCTTCCACTCCGGCTTGGTTAGGTCTTCCAGCTTAACCGGCGGCGCAAGGTTGTTCTTGGCCAGGTAGTCTTTATCGTAGTTAATCGATACGTAGCCATAGTCGATCGGCAGCAGGCTGTTGCTCGGATCGAGCTTATATGCCGCCGGAACGTCCTTCAGCGCCGGCGCGTCGTATGGCTCGAAGATGCCGGCCTTGAGCGCGCGGGTCAAAAAGGTGTTGTCGACGCCAAAGAACACATCGGCCAGCGGGTTGTCCTTGCTCAACGCGGCCTTGTTGAGCGCCTGGCCGGCGTCGCCGGACTTGAGCACTTGCACCGTGGCATTCTCCTGCTGCTCAAACGCCTTGATCACATTCTCGCTCACGCTGAAGCTATCGTGCGCCATCACCGTCAGTGTGCGCGCTCCAGCGGCCGGAGCCCCGGTTGGCGCCGCAGCCGTTGGTGCCGGCAAGCTCGTCGGCTCGGGCGGCACATCGGTCGCGCGCGGGGCAGCAGTCGGCGCCGAAGCGCTGGTCGGCGCGCCGCCACCGGGCTGGCTGCCACAGGCCGCCAACAACAGGCTCAGTAGGAATATACCTGCCAATAGTTTTCGCATAGCCTGGACTCCTTTGACTGTATTTGTGAACATTAGACCACCACGGATTAAAATCTCTCGTATCGAATGGGCTTTTCGTTCGCAGAACGAAAAGCCCATTCGATACGAGGAAGAACAATCCGTGATTTGCGAGTGACCGCGTGAGTCCTGAATCTGATCAGAACTCGCGCAGTTGGCGATCTAGCCTTTTGTGAACGCACTATCGAGCAAAACAAAAGATCGCCGACCTGGGGTTGGTCAGCGATCTCTATCGTGCTGGCGCTTCCCTACGCTGGCATAACCCAGGTCAGGTTCGGAGGGTCAGCGGCATCGGTCGGGCCACGCTCTCAGCCAGGCTCACCTGGCACCCCTAGCGATCTTCGGTTGTGTGATGCCTGGTACGATACCACGCAGGCCAGGGCTTGTCAAACATTGGCGACTGCTCCTCTCCGTAGTGCGTGGTGCGTAGTTGGCACACCTACGTACTACGCACTACCTATGATGGGCTAACAAATATTGGGTGGTACAATGGGGGTATGCGACACTTACCCACCATCGACGAATACCCCACGCGCCTGCGCTTTCGCTTTTGCCCGCTGTGCGCTACCCCGCTGGAGCGGCGCATGGACGGCGATCATGTGCGGTTGGTCTGCCCCGCCGACGGCTGGACACACTACCCGACGCCAAACCTGGCCGCGACGGTGGTGGTCGAGCACGGCGGGGGCGTGGTGCTGTTACAGCGCGCAATCGCGCCTGACGCTGGTATCTGGCATCTGCCAATGGGCCATATCGAGTATGGCGAGGCACCCGGCGAGGCGGCCCGCCGCGAGGTAGCCGAAGAGACCGGGCTGCAGGTCGACGAGCCGATGCTGCTGGATTACGAGCATAGCCCTTCGTACGGCGACCCGCTCATGCTCTACATTGTGTTCTGCTTCCGCGCCCGCGCCATTGGCGGCGAGCTGCGCGTCGACGCGGAAAACAGCGCCGCCAGGGTGTGCCCGCCGGACACGCTGCCCAAGCTAAAGTGGACCTCGCAGCGCCGCGCACTAGCGGCTTGGCGCGCCTGGCGTGCAGGCCAGCCCTGGGCGATCGGGCGGCCGTTATAGCGATTGGCAAAATGAAGGAGGCAAATCATGCTGAGCAAAACCGTCCACAAAGTGCTGAACGACCAAATTACGCACGAATTCTACGCATCATACCTCTACCTCTCGATGGCGGCTTACTTTGAAACGCAAAACTTGCCTGGTTTCGCGCGCTGGATGGAAGCACAGAGTGAAGAAGAACGCAAGCACGCGATGAAATTCTACAACTACATCAATGATCGTAACGACAGCGTTGAGCTGCAGGCAATCGCGCAACCGCCGAGCGAATTCCAATCGCCGCTCGATGTGTTTGAGCAGGTGTTTAAGCACGAGCAGAAGGTTACAGCGCTGATTCACAAAATCTATGAGACGGCGCTGAAAGAAAATGACTATGCCACCCATGCGATGCTGCACTGGTTTATCAACGAGCAAGTCGAGGAGGAGAAGAGCGCTCGCCAGATCATTGAGCGGCTCAAGATGACGGGCGGGGAGAGCAGCGCGCTGCTGATGCTCGACCACGAATTGGGCGCGCGCGGCGCCAATGCGAGTTAAGAGTTAAGAGTTGTGAGTTGTGAGTTATCAAGCATGCAATGTTCAACTCAAAACTGAGAACTCATAACTCTTGAAAGTATCGAACGTGCAGAACAAGGCGCCCATACTCGATGTTCGCGACATCATCAAGACCTACGACGGCGCGCCGGCACTGCGCGGCATCAGCCTGAGCGCCCCGGCGGATACGATCGTCTGCTTGCTTGGGCCGTCGGGCAGCGGCAAGAGCACACTGCTGCGCGTGATTGCCGGGCTGGAGCGCGCCGACCAAGGCCAGGTGCGGTTCGGCGGTCGGCCGATCGACGCGATGCCAACTCACCAGCGCGGCTTTGGGCTGATGTTTCAAGACTATGCGCTGTTTCCGCATCGCGATGTCGCCGGCAATGTCGCCTTCGGCCTGCGCATGCAGAACCTGCCGCGCCCGCAGATCGACGCGCAGGTCTCCGCAATGCTGGAGCTAGTCGGGCTCACCGGCTATGAACGCCGGCCGGTCTATGAGCTGTCGGGCGGCGAGCGGCAGCGCGTGGCGCTCGCGCGCAGCCTGGCGCCCAGCCCGCGCCTGCTGATGCTCGACGAGCCGCTTGGCGCGCTCGACCGCGCGCTACGCGAGCGCCTGCTCGACGACCTGCGCACGATTCTCAAGCGCGTTGGCGTCACCAGCATTTATGTCACACACGATCAGGCCGAAGCCTTTGCAATCGCCGATTGGCTAGTGCTGATCGACGCGGGGCGGATCGCTCAGCAAGGCCCGCCCGAGCAGGTCTATCGCCACCCGAACAGCGCGTTTGTCGCGCGTTTCATGGGCCATACGAATCTAGTTGCGGGGCGCGTAGTGCAATTGCGGGAAAAGAACGTTATCGTCGAGACAAATGTTGGCCGTATAGCCAGCGCCGAGCCCAACCCCAGCGCTTTGCTCAACGCCCAGGTGCTGCTTGCGATTCGTCCCGAGGCAGCTGTTCTGGCCGAAGTCGGCGCGCCGGACTCTCTCAATCGCATCCAGGGGCTTGTGGCCGAGCGATCGTTTCGCGGGAGCCGCACCCGCCTGACCGTTCAGCACGCCAGTGGCGTAGCATTGGAGTTTGAGCTCGACGACACAGATCTGCCGGCGCTCGGCGAGCCGATCGCGTTGGCGCTACGCGCGGAAGCAATCAGCATCATTCGCGATACATAGTATATTTACAATGCTGCCGTCTATCCTAAGCTGGCCCACCCTGAGCTTGCCTGCCCGGAGCGTAGTCGAAGGGTCGAAGGGCAGGCTAGAGCAGCCTTGAGCGCAATAAGCGACCCGTTCGCGAAAGCGAATACCCAATGATGAGCATCCGCAAATACACCTGGATCGGCCTGACCGCCGCGCGCGCGAATCTGGCCTACCTGGGCGAGGTAGCCACGCGCACGGTGTTTCTCGCGGTGATCCTGTATATCTTCCTACAGCTCTGGCGCGTCACCTACACCGAGACCAGGTCGACGCAGCTCGGCGGGCTGACGCTGGCGCAGATGTTGTGGTACCTGGCGATGACCGAGGCGATCACGCTCTCGAGTCCGCGTGTGGCACAGGAGGTCGACCAGGAGGTGCGCACCGGCGCGCTGGCGGTGCAGCTGATCCGCCCGCTCGCGTACCCGCTGGCGCGGCTGTGGACCACACTGGGCGAGCGGCTGGTGCGCTTCGCGCTGAACGCCGTGGTCGGCGCGGCAATTGCGGTCGCATTCGTTGGGCCGATCGCGTTTTCGCCAGCTGGGTTGCTGCTGTTCACGCTATCGCTGCCTCTCGCGTTTGTGCTCGACTTCCTGGGCAACTTCCTGATCGGGCTGGCGGCCTTCTGGCTGGAAGATACCTCCGGCCTGACATTGATCTACTCGCGCGTGACGATGATCCTCGGCGGGATGCTGATTCCACTTGAGCTCTTTCCTAGCGCTTTCCAGCCGATCCTGCGCGCGCTGCCATTTGCCAGCATCGTCTACGGTCCAGCGCGGCTGTTTGTGCACCCCGACATGGCTTTCCTGAGCGACTTGGTGCTGCGCCAGGGCATTGCAATCGTGTTCTTTGCGCTCGCGGTGGCGCTGGTGTACCGCGCGGCGCTGCGGCGGATTCACTCGAATGGGGGGTAATGGTTTTGTTCCTGGTTTGTCGCCCGCAAGGCGACAAACCAGGAACAAAACCATATCAAGTATCTCATGTTGACACAAATCAAAAACTATCTCGGCCTCGCGGCCGCCTACACTCGGCTGAACCTGAACGCCCAGTTGGAATATCGCGGCGCATTTATTTCGCAAGTGGCGGCGATGTTCTTGAACGATGGCGTGTGGGTGGTGTTCTGGGCGCTGTTCTTCACGCGCTTTCCGGTGCTGCGCGGCTGGAACATCGACGATATCATCACCGTTTGGGCGGTAGCGGCGGCGGGCTTCGGCCTGGCGCACGCGATCTACGGCAATGGGCTGCTGCTGGCGAGCTTGATCGCGCAGGGCCAGCTCGACGTTTGGATGCTGTACCCACGCGCGCTGCTGCCGCATCTGCTGCTTGGCAGGATGAGTGTAACCGCATGGGGCGATGCGCTGTTCGGCTATGCGGTGTACCTGGCGTTCGTGCGGCCTGATCCAGCGCGCTTGCTCCTGTTTATCCTGCTGACGCTCTCGGCGGCGGTGCTGTTTGTGGGCTTCAGCGTACTAGCCGGCAGCCTGAGCTTTTTTCTTGGCAATGCGAGTGGCCTGGCCGATCAGTGGCGTTTCGCGATGCTGACGTTCAGCACCTACCCGGCAGTGCTCTTCGACGGGGCAATCAAAATTCTGCTCTATACGCTCGTGCCGGCCGGCTTCGTGAGTTATCTGCCAGTACAAGCCCTGCGCGACCTATCGCTCTCCAGCGCGGCGCTTGCCATCACGGGATCGGTCCTTGTTCTCGCTGCCGGCGTGGTGGTCTTTTACGTGGGCCTGCGCCGCTATGAGTCGGGTAATCTGATGGAGATGCGCGGCTAGTATACGACGGCGGAAGTCTTCCACCGGTTTATACGACTAAGCGTCCTAATAATGGAGAACGAATATTCGCGAACAGGTACGAACCCCCGCAAAATGGTTCGTAGAAACCGTTCATTTATCTGAAACCTTCTGCATTGTTCATTCGTCTCAATGGATGAATGACGCCGAGGACCGCGGCTCAAACAACACGCCCTGCGCAGCAGGAGTGAGGAGCAATGATGATCCAGGCAACGCATCGTGTGCTGGTAAGCTTTTGTTCGAGCACCACGGCTATGAAATACTGCTAGCGCCGGATGGCGAGATTGGGATGACCCTCGCTGAGGGCGGGCGGCCCGACGTGATTCTGCTTGACGTCGCGATGCCCTATCGCAGCGGCATTGAGGTCTACCTCGACCTTCAGAATAACCCGCTGACATCCAACATTCCGGTGCTGATCTGCTCGGCGGCGCTGACCAAGCGCGAGACCGAAACCTGGCAGGGCATGCCAAATGTCGTCGAAGTCGTTCAGAAGCCATTTGATATCAACAGGCTGATTGCGCGGATCGGCGATATCTGCGAAGAGCGCGCAGCTGAGATTGGCGTATAGAACGCCAGTCAAGTATTCCGATCCGCGAAGTTACGCGCAATGTCGACGAGCAAACGGCGATTGGGAAGAATTCCCAATCGCCATTTTGCGCGCGCGGATGTGAGATTAGTGCTCGCCAACACACAGCGGCTCGGTCCAGCCGAACGACACCTCGCCGGCGGACGCGGAGCCATAGCTCACACGCAGGCCATCGCACTGTAGCGGCGCCGAGCAGATCGCCTCGGTTCCCTTGATCGCCCAGCCCGACAACGCCTTGACGATTCTCGACTGCTCGGATTGGTCGGCCACGATCTTGCCGCCCTCGCGCTTCCAATTTTTGCTCTCTTCCCTTTGAGCCTGGTGGGCGGGCTGATCGGCCTGGCCCTGGGGGCGGCGATTCCGCTCGCAGTGACATTGACTGGATTGCTCACTGCGCCAGTCACAATTGGCGCAGCCGCGATGGCGCTGGGTTTCGCGCTGGCAGTCGGGCTATTCTTCGGTATCTACCCGGCTCAACGCGCCGCGCGGCTCAATCCGAATCGATGCGCTGCGGCACGAGTAAATGCCATCGCATTTGAACTCGGGTCATTATGCACTGCATGATCTCACAATTGTGATACACTCAGCAACGGAGTATACTGATATTCAAAAGGTATTGATTCCGGATCGGCTCGTGGTCGTATGATTCCACCTCCCTTGATCGATAGCGAGAGCCTGCTGGCCGACCTGGATGCGCTGGCGCGGATCGGGCGCGACCCCGACGGTGCGCTCAATCGCATCGCCTATAGCCCCACCGACCAGGCCGGCCGCGCCTGGGTCGCCGAGCAGATGCGCGCTTTGGGCCTGCGCGTACACGCCGACGCCGCCGGCAACACGATTGGGCGGTACCCTGGCAGCGCCGATCTGCCGCCGATCGCGCTTGGTTCGCACAGCGATACGGTGCCAAATGGCGGCAGCTACGATGGCGCGCTCGGCGTCGTGGCGGCGCTGGCATGCGTGCGCGCCCTGCATACGGCTGGCGTGCGGCTGCGCCACCCCATGGAAATCATTAATTTCGCGGCCGAGGAAGCGACCATGGCCGGCGGCACGACCGGTAGCCAGGCCATGGCCGGGCTGTTCGATCCCGCGATCTTCGACAGAGCAGCCTGGGATGGGCGCCCAGTGCGCGAGCACCTGCTGGCGGCCGGGCTGGACCCAGCCAGCTTCGCTACCGCCCAACGCCCGCCGGGCGCTCTGGCGGCCTATCTCGAACTGCACATCGAGCAGGGCGATGTGCTAACGACCGCTGGCGTGCCGATCGGCATCGTCGAAGGCTTTGTCGGCATCCGGCGCTATGCTGTCACGTTCGCGGGCTACGCCAATCACGCCGGCACAACGCCGATGCACCGCCGCCAGGATGCGCTGGTGGCCGCGGCGCCGTTGATCACCTTTGTCCGCGATCTGGCAGTTGCGCACGGCATCGTTGGAACGATCGGCACGCTGACGGTGCATCCTGGCGCGCCCAATGTCATCCCCGGCCTGGTCGATTTGATTGTCGAGACTCGTGGGCTCGACACACCCGTGCTCGATCGGGTCGAGGTCGCGCTGGCCGAGCAAGTTCACAGCATAGGCGCCCGGATCGCCACCGTGGTCAGCAAGCCGCCGGTGCAGGCCGATCCGGCTGTGGTTGGCGCGCTGGCCAGGGCATGCGAAGCGCTGGGCCTCGGCTACATGCGGATGCCCAGCGGCGCTGGCCACGACGCGATGTGTATGGCGAGCCTCTGCCCGCAAGCCATGATCTTTGTCCCCAGCCAAAGCGGCGTCAGCCACTCGCCGGACGAATACACGACACCAGAGGATTGCGTTCATGGGGCGCGCGTGCTGCTGGCTGGGCTGCTGCAGTTGGAGGAACTCTTGTGACCAATAGCCCACACGCCGATCCACGCGCCGCCGTGCCGGCGATCCAGCGCCAAGGCCGCCATCTGGTGATGCCGGGCATGGCCACGGTGCATTCGCACGCGTTTCAGCGGGCATTGCGTGGGCGGACCCAGCGGCGCAGCACGGCGGCTGCCACGTTCTGGACATGGCGCGGGCTGATGTTTGCGCTGGCCGAGCGGCTCAGCCCCGACGCAATCTTCAATATCACGCGCTTTGCCTTTGTCGAGCTGGCGATGTCGGGGGTGACGGCGGTCGGCGAGTTCCACTACCTGCATCACGATCAGGGTGGGCGCCCGTATACCAATCGGGTTGAACTTTCGGAAGCGATCATCGCGGCCGCGCGCGCCGCGGGGGTTCGGGTCACATTGATCCGGGCGGCCTACATGCGCGCTGGGCACGAGCAGGCGCTCGCACCGGGGCAACTGCGCTTCTGCGACGCGCATGTCGAACAGATTCTCGCCGATGTCGAGACCTTACAGGCTCGCTATGCACATGACCCGCTGGTGAAGGTGGCCGTCGCGGCACACAGCATTCGCGCTGTGCCACTGGAGCACGTGGCGACGCTCGCGGCATACGCTCGGGCGCAGCATCTGCCGTTCCATATGCATGTGGCCGAGCAGCGGCGCGAGCTGGCCGAATGCCAGAACGAATATGGTACAACACCCGTCGACCTCTTGGCGCGCCATGGCATCCTCGACGAGCGGTTTGTCGCGATCCACGCCACGCATCTGACACCCGCGGAGATCGCGGCCCTGGGCGCGGCGCGCGCTTATATCGGGCTCTGCCGCACCACCGAGCGCGATCTGGGCGACGGCGCACCGAAAACGGCCGCGCTCATTCAGGCGGGAGCACAGCTTTGTTTTGGAGTCGACAGCCACGCCAGCGGCGATGCCTTCGAGGAGGTGCGAGCTGCTGAGCTGGACATGCGGGTGCAAGCCGAGGCGCGGCATGTCGCCGTCGAAGCGCCGCGCCTGCTCGACGCAGCCACGCGGGCCGGCTACCAGGCGATTGGCTATGGAGCAGAATGGCAAGCCGACACGGTCTGGCTCAGCGCCGCCGACGCCTCGATCGCCGGCGCCGACGACGAGCTCCTGGCCGACGCGGTGATCTTTGGCGCGACGCCGCGCGCTGTCGATCGAGTTGCGGTCGCCGGCCAGGTGATTGTCGATGGCGGCCGGCATGTGCGCTACGAGGAAGCGCTGGCCGGGTTTCAGCAGACGATCAGCAGTGAGGGATCGCTATTATTCCACCAGTAGTGCATATTTTCGGTATGGTGGCACATAATACTCGATAGCGTGCTTTATCGTCGGTATGGATTGCTGGATGGTGTGCCCGCCGCGCTTCCCTGATCTGACCACGCTTGATCTGCTCATCGATGAGGTGATACCACAGCTCAAAGCCAAATACGACGATAACGCGTGAATAGGAACCGCAGGAGAATCTCACATGCCAGTGCCGGTTGGTCTGAACGTCTGGTCCAGATTTGTAGCGGAGCTTTTTCCATACCTCGATCGCGCTGCCGCAGCCTTCGACTCGCTTTGGTTCCCTGATCATGTGCAGTACGACGACAACAATGTCGCCGAGGGATGGAGTCTGCTGGCATTTGCGCTGGCGCGCTATCCGAACAAAATCTGCGGCCATGAAGTATTATGTAATAGTTTCCGCAATCCGGCGCACCTGGCCAAAATGGTCGCCACCGCCCAAGCGCTTTCGGCAGGGCGGGTGGTATTGGGCATCGGCGCAGGCTGGAACGCCGAGGAATATCGGGCCTACGGCTGGCCCTTTCCCCCAACTCGCGAGCGCATTGCCCAACTGGCCGAAGCGATTGAACTCATTCGAGCGATGTGGGCCGAATCGCCGGCAAACTACCATGGCCACTATTACCAGATTGCCAATGCCTATTGCGAGCCGCGGCCCGATCCGATCCCGCCGATCATGGTCGGTGGCTCGGGCGAGCGCTATCTACTGCGGGTGGTGGCGCAGCACGCCGATTGGTGGAACTACGGATTCGCCGACCCGGCGACCTTCACACGCAAGCAGGAGGCGCTCAAAAATCACTGTCGCGCGGTTGGTCGCGACTACGACGAAATCACCCAAGTCATTCGCGTGGGCGTTTTGATTGGCGAAACCGAGCAAGATGTCCGGCGGCTCCAACAACAACCAGATATACGCCCGATTGAGCAGGGGGCGATCGGCACGCCCGAGCAGGTGACCGAGATGCTCTTGGGCATCATCGACCAAGGCGCCGATCGGCTGACCGTCCACTTCGCCGACGCGCCCCGGCTAGAAGGCACCGATCTCTTTACCGCAACTGTTTTGCCGCACCTATCGCACTAGCTCATCCTGTCGCTTGGCCATAGCATATCGTTTGTTGTGCTAATCAGGGTCGCTCAGATACGCCAGCTCCTGATCCACAAATTTTCCCAATCACTTCCTCACAATGTCTGAATACGCTCTTGCTATGATAGCCCCATCAGATACGACACACCGCAGCGCGACAGCACTGCACAATCGAATGATGGAGGCTACTCATCTTGCAGACAACACTTCCTTTTCCCCGGGCCGGCAGCACTGCCGGCGCCCAACGGCCCAGGCGGCGCTGGCTGCGCTGGCTGCTCGTTCCGCTGATTGTGGCGGTGCTGGCCAGTGGCGGCCTGTGGTGGCGCTCATCACAGCAGACCACAGCGGCGACCACCACGACCGCCACCGTCAGCCAGGGCGACCTGGCCGTCACGGTGAGCGGCAGCGGCACGGTCGCGGCGGCGCGCACAGTCGAGGTGCCCTTCCAGCAGGCCGGCACGCTGACGTCGGTTGACGTACAGGTCGGCGACACCGTCTCGGCCGGCCAAACCCTCGCGACGATCGACGATAGCGCGCTCCAGCTCGCGCTCCAGCAGGCCCAGGCTAATCTCACGGCGGCACAAGCCAGCTACGACAAGGTCAAGAGCGGCAGCGCGACTGAGCAAGATCTCACCAGCGCGCAGGCGCAGCTCGACAGCGCCAACGCGCAATTGTCCCAGACTAAGAGCGGCACGGCCACGGCGGCGGATATCGCGAGCGCCAAAGCGCAGCTCGCCGCGGCCCAGGCCCAGCTCGATGCATTGAAGAACCCCTCGGCGGCCGGCCTGAACGCCGCGCAGAGCAAGGTCGACCAGGCCCAGATCGCGCTGCAGAGCACCCAGAATAGCGCTTCGCAGAGCAAGACCAATGCCCAGCTGGCGCTCCAAAATGGGGTCAACGCGCTGACCCAGGCCCAATCGAAATATTCGGTCGCCCAAAGTAACTGGCAGCATGTCCAGGATGAGGGCACCGATCCGACCAATCCGACCACCACGAGTTCGGATGGTACGAAGAAGGCCAACAAACTGAACGACGCCGAACGCCAGCAGTACTACGACGCCTTCGTGCAGGCCCAGGCCGCGCTCGACAGCGCGCAGAACGCCGTGACCCAGGCGCAGGTCGCCTACGACACCGCGCGTCAGAACGAGGTGACGCAGATCGCTCAGGCTGAGACGACGCTCAAAGCGGCTCAGGACGAGCTCGACGCCTTGAAGAATCCAAGCGCAAGCGATCTGACCCAGGCGCAGGCGGCGGTGACCCAGGCTCAGGCCAATCTGACGAATCTGCAGCAAGGCGGCACCGCGGCCGAGGTGGCCCAAGCGCAGGCGGCGGTGACCCAGGCTCAGGCCAACCTCGACAGCCTGACCGCGCCCGCGTCTGATTCGGACTTGGCGTCGGCTGAGGCGGCAGTAACCCAAGCGCAAGTCGCGGTTGCGACTGCACAGACCAATCTCACCCAGGCCACGTTGACGGCACCATTCGATAGCGTGGTGTCGGCGGTCAATGTCGTATCAGGCAGCACGATCAGCGCGAATACGAGCGCGGTCACGCTGGTGGACGACTCGAAATTGCACGTCGACCTCAGCCTAAGCGAAACCGATGCGGCCAAGGTGCAGGTGGGCCAGCCGGTGACGCTGACCTTTGATGCGCTGCCGGATGCGACACTCACCGGCACGGTGACGTCGGTGGCGCCGGTGGCGACCGAGGAGCAGAATGTCGTGACCTACGCCGTGCAGGTCGAGTTCGACCCGGGCGAGACAGCGGTCAAAGTTGGGATGAGCACGACGGCTGACATCCAGGTCGATCAGACGACTGGCGCGCTGCTAGTGCCGACCCGCGCCATCCAGACTTCCGGCGACACCAAGACGGTGATCGTACAGCAGGGCGACACCACCGTGACGGTGCCGGTCACAACCGGCCTGGCAAGCGATGGCAAGACGGCGATCGTCAGCAGCGGTGGGAATGGGGTTGCGGCGCTCAAAGCCGGCGACGTGGTCGTGATCCAAGGCACGAACACAAGCACGAGCAGTACGGCGAACACGTCAAGTGCCAGCGGGTTGAGTAGCCTCACCGGCAGCGCCGGTGGCCCACCCAGTGGCGGCCCGGCCGGACCGTAGATGTTGTGACACGGTGACAAGATGACAAGGTGAGAGTACCGCTTTCACACGCTCCGATCTCACCTTGTCACACCGTCACCATGTCACCCTTTCAGGAGAATACAGAAATGGACACTATGATACACGTGCGCGAGCTGCGCAAAACCTACCAGATGGGTGAGATCGAGGTGCCAGCGCTACGGGGCATCAGCTTCGACATCCAACGCGGCGCATTTGTGGCAATTATGGGGCCATCCGGCTCCGGTAAATCGACCCTGATGAATCTGCTTGGCTGCCTCGATACGCCCACCAATGGCCAATACAGGCTCGATGGGCTACCGGTCGAACAGCTCGACCGCAATCTGTTAGCGGCAGTGCGCAACCGTAAAATCGGCTTCGTGTTCCAGCAGTTTAATTTGCTGCCGCGCCAGACTGCGCTCGAGAACGTCGCGCTGCCCCTGATCTACCTGGGCGGCGTATCGGCCGAGGAGCGCCACGCCCGCGCCCAGCAGATGCTGGAACTTGTTGGGCTGGGCGATCGGCTGGGCCATCGGCCGAAGGAGCTCTCCGGCGGCCAACAGCAGCGCGTGGCGATTGCCCGCGCGCTCATCACCCAGCCAGCGCTGCTGCTGGCCGACGAGCCGACTGGCAACCTCGACTCCCGATCGAGTGTCGAGATTATGAGATTATTCGAAGAGCTCAATAGCCAGGGCATTACGGTTGTCTTGGTGACCCACGAGCCAGATATCGCCGCACACGCCCAGCGCGTGCTTAGCGTGTACGATGGGCTGCTCGCCAGCGACACGACGCCGCACGCGCGGCGCGACGTACACGTGCCAGCCGGATCGATCCGGAACGGCGATGCTGGTGCAATTGGGCAGAACAAACGGCGGCCGTCGATCGTGCGCCGGCCGCCAGTCATGAGCATGCGGAGGGCATTATGAACGCGCTCAATTCTCCAACTGTGGAACGCTCATACATCGCGACAGACGTTGACAATAGCGCGAGGGATGTGGCCGAGCTGAACTCCCAGATTTCCGCCCTGGCGAGCGGCGGGATCACAGTGGCCGAGACGGCACGGATCGCACTGAAGAGCCTGGTCGCCAATAAACTCCGCACGCTCCTGACGGCGCTGGGTATCATTATCGGTGTTGCAGCGGTGGTGGCACTCATGGCGATCGGTCAGGGCTCGCAGGCCTCGATTACCTCGACGATCACCGCGAACGGCGCCAATCTGCTCACAGTCCGCTCGGGTGCAAGCAATGCTGGTGGTGTCGGCGGGGGCATTGGCAGCAGCCAAACGCTGACCACTGCGGATGCGGCGGCCCTGGCCGACGCGACCAATGTGCCCGATGCCGCGCTGGTGTCGCCCGAGTACTCCAGTAACGGGCAGCTGGTCGCCGGCAGCCAGAATACCAATGCGCAAATCACCGGGGCGACGTCGACGTACCTGACGGTCCACAACGTGAGCCTGGCAGCCGGCGACTTTATTACCGCGGAGGATGTGACCAGTCACGCGAACGTCGTCGTGCTGGGGGCAAATGTCGCCACCACGCTGTTTCCCGATGGTGACGCGCTTGGCCAGTCCATCCGAATCAGCGGCCAAAAGTTCACCGTGGTGGGAGTACTGGCCTCTAAGGGTGGCAGCGGCTTCGGCTCGACTGACGATGGCGTGTTTGTGCCGCTCACGACCGCACAATACGAGCTGTTCGGTGGTCGGGCGATTAGCGGCGGCTCGGCACTGCTCTCCAGCATTGCCGTGCAGGCGAAGGATTCGCAGCGCGTCGATACCGCGCTGAGCGAGATTACCCAGACGCTGCGCGACCAGCATGGCCTGGCGACGGATGGCAGCGCCGATGACTTCAGCGTGATCAATCAGCAAGACCAGCTCGACAGTGTCGCGTCGACAACTCAGACGTTGACGCTGTTCCTAGGCGCGATCGCGGCGATCTCGCTGCTGGTGGGCGGGATCGGCATCATGAACATCATGCTGGTGTCGGTGCGCGAGCGCACCCGCGAGATCGGCCTGCGCAAGGCGATCGGCGCGCGCGAGGGCGACATCCTGACGCAGTTCATGCTTGAGGCACTGACGATCAGCCTGGTTGGGGCACTGATCGGGCTGACGATTGGCATCCTGATCGCCGTGAGCGTGAATGTGAGCGGGTTGATGGCGGCGGCGCCGAGTGCTGGCTCGGCGGCCCTGGCGGTGGGCTTTGCCGTAGCGGTGGGGCTGCTCTTTGGCATCGCGCCAGCGCGTAGCGCCGCCCGGCTCGACCCGATCGACGCGTTACGCTATGACTAAGGCCGTCCTTTGAGTCGGGAACGCGGAGATAGACCGCCAGCTCCGGCGCGACGAGCAGCTCCTCATAGCGTACCAGGAAGTCGTAGTAGGCGCGCATCCGCGGGACGAACTCAGGGCGCAGCGTCGCGTATTTCGGGTAATACGGGTCGCACAGGATGCCATCGCGCTCGCCCAGTAGCAGGTGTGATCCGCCGCTGGCAGCGATTGTCGCGGTGGCGAACAGCGCCGCCGCTTCGGCCCGCGGCAGCGTTGTGGTGTCAGCATCGGCGAAGGGCGCGAGGTAGGCCGCCAGGATGACCTGCTTGCCACCGCTCAACCGCCTGGCATCCTTGATCAGCCGGCGCAGGTCGTTGTAGCGCTCGTCGGGCGGCCAGACCTTGATATAGACCACATCCTGTGTCGTTGGGGCCACCATCTCGATCGGCCAATTGCCTACGGCGTTGAAGATCACGCCGGCGTCCGGCCGCTCCGCGACGACCGCCGCGCGGGCCGCGTCGATCAGTGGCGGGAAGTGGCTCGCCAGATCGACCAGCTCGCCGGTCGCCGTGCGGGCGGTCTTGGGAAAGCCGTACTGATCCAGGTGGATGCCGTCGAATCCGAGTGTGCACACCACTGTGGCGAACTCGGCGACGATCAACCGCGCCCAGGGCGATTCGGGCGCGATATTCATGATATAGAACAGCTCGGCCAGGCTGACGCGCCTTCCCTCCGCGTCGAACAGCGCCAGTTCCGGATGCTTGTCGGCGAACTCCGGCTCGGCGCCGTAGACCGCCCCGTAGGCCAGCGCCGCGCCACCGCGCACCTGCACCGCCGCGATCGCCGCTCGCACCGTGCCGAGTGACAGGCGCCGTCCAAGTGCATCAGTGAAATCGTCGGCCGGGGGCAGCAGCGCGTAGTGGCGCCACATCCAGTCGTAGAACTGCACGACGTTCAGGTGATAGCGGCAGAGTGCGTCGCAGCGCGCCGCCACGTCAGCCTGTCCGGGTGCGAAATCAGACAGAAAGCCGTAGCGCGGCGCCTGCGACCAGCTCTCCAGCACGTCCAAAGCACCGCTCCCCTCCGCCAGCACACGCCCATCGGCAGCGGCCAGCGTCGCGTCCAGCCCATAACCGCGCAGCGGAGTGGGTGGTGGTATGAGGGTGAACGTCGTCATCGCCGTCGCCCCCGGCCCGACATCCACCACCTGCTCCAGCCGTTCGACTGCTTGGTCAAGATGCGACAGGACGAGCGTCAGTCGGCCAGACTGGGCCGAACGGCCAGCATTCGTCAGCGTCACTCTGACGCGGGCAGTCTCGCCGGGGCGATACATGGCGCGATCGGGCGCGATGTCGTCGATCGTGAGCATGAGGCACCTCGAGCATTCATCTTCGATCGTCCGTCATTCGCCGCATCTATTGGACGTGCGTAGCCAGCGTTATGTAGGCGGCGTGCGACCAGAGCAGCGGGCAGGCGCTTTTGCCCCAGCGCTGCTCCCAGATCGGTAGCATGGCGGGGTGGTTCAGATGCGCGGCGACCTGCTCGGGCAGGTTGCCTGCCGCGTCGGCGCAGGACTCGACCCAGGCCAGCAGCTCGCGCGCGTGGTCAATCACACCGCGCTCGACATGGTGCCAGCCGAGGTAGGCGGTCCAGTAGGTAATCTTTCCTGAGAGATTGCTCGCGGCCGGGGCGGCGGTCGCCGCGGGGGCGGCCGGCGCGGTGGTCGTGGCCGGGGCGGCGCTCGGCTGCGCGGCGGGACTCCCGCCACCGCACGCGCTGAGGATCAGAGCGCCGAGCAGTGCCAGTACCGGAAGAATTCGACGGAACATCGTCTTTGTCCTTTCTCAATCGAGGACATCTGCTTGACAAACTATCCGCGTCTGGTTGATGGCGGGCCAGGCCAGCAGCAAGGCCGTCGAACGCTCCTTTGGTAAAAGCTACGTTCCAGCCTCTAGCGGCAGCAGCGACGCGCGAGTCTTGTTGTCGCGGTATAGGTCCGGGCGGAACAGCTCATCGAGCATCAGGCTGGCCGCGCCGCGTGCCCAAGCATCGTCGCCCCAGGGGTCGACCACCACGCGCAGATCGGCGTAGAAGTTGTCGAAGCAGTGCATCTGGAGTGTCTCCTGGAGCGGCTCCAGCAGCAGATCGAGCGCGCGTGCGCCCTCGCCGCCCACGACGATCAGAGACTGCTGAAAAAGTCCCCTGAGTACACAACCTGTAGTCGAACAGGGTCGCCTCGGCCCTAGATATTGTGGTGTCATGGTATTTTTTCAGCAGTCTCGATCAGCGGTGGGTTGAAGGTGTTGACCAGATCGGCGATCGCCAGGCCAAGTGTTCGGCCGGCCGCGGCGAAGATCCCCTGAGCCGTCGGGTCACCCTGACGCGCCAGGGCGACCGCTTCGTCCATCATCAGTTGGCGGCCGAACGCAGTCCGCATCCGCTGCAAAATGGCCGGGTCGGCGACCAGCGCTTCAAGGCAGCCGCGCTTGCCGCAGTCGCAGCGCGGGCCGTCGGGCACCATTGTGATATGGCCGAATTCGCCGCCGCCGCCGCAGCCGCCACGGTAAAGGTGACCGTTGAGGACCATGCCCATGCCGATACCACGGCCGAGAGTGATCACCAGGAAGTCGCTCACGCCGACCCCGGCGCCGAACCATTGCTCGGCCATGGTCAGCGTGTTGACGTCGTTCTCGATCACCACCGGCAGGCCCAGCCGCTGCTCGATCAGATGGCGCAGCGGGACGCTATGCCAGTGTAAAAACGGCGAGAAGCGGCAGATCCCCTGGCGCCGGTCGACGACGCCGGCCATGCCCAACCCCAGTCCAAAGATCCGTCGCCCGGCAGATTGCCTGGGTCTGAGAAAGGAAGCTGCTGGTGATTCCTCCGCTCCACATGTATCTCTTGGGTGACTTCCTGCTGGTGTCGGGTGAGACACCGGTGACTACGGTCACAGTTCCCCGTGCCCAATCGTTGCTGGCCTACCTTGTACTTCATCGGAGTGCTCCTCAGGATCGCTCTCACCTGGCCTTTCTCTTCTGGCCCGATTCGACGGAAGCGCAAGCCCATACCAATCTGCGCCAGCTGCTGTATCACTTGCGACAATCTCTCCCCTACGCCAGCCATTTTGTGTACGCCGATAGACAGAGCCTCCAATGGCAACCGGCCCCAGATGTGACCTTCACGCTCGATGTCGAGGATTTTGAGCGGGCACTTGCCACCGCCGAGCAAGCCGAACAGCTCCAGAACCTGGCAGGAGTCCGTCAGGCATTGGAGCAAGCCGCACGTCTGTATCGTGGCGACCTGTTGCCCAGTTGCTACGATGACTGGATTTTACTCGAACGTGATCGCTTCCATCAGTTGTTTCTCCAGGCCTCGGAACGCTTGATGGCGCTTCTCGAACAGGAGCGCGCGTATTCCGCAGCGATCACAGTGGCTCAGCACCTCCTGCGCCACGATTCACTCCACGAGGCGACCTACCGCCAGCTCATGCGCCTGCATGCCTTGCGTGGTGATCGGGCAGCCGCCTTACGCACCTACCATAGCTGTGCCAGCCGCCTGGAGCGCGAACTGAGTACAGTACCGAGCGAGGCCACGCGCCACCTCTACGAGGTGCTCTTGCAGAAAGACGCCGCTCCTCAACCATATAGCAGTTCCCTCGCACCGCAGAGAACCGCCCCACTGATCAGCCGCCGAGTCCAGTGGCAGCATCTTCGAGCCGCCTGGCGCAAGGCCGCCGATGGGCATCCTCACCTCGTGCTGCTCTCGGGGGAGGCAGGCATCGGCAAGACGCGGCTGGCTGAAGAAATGGAGGCATGGGTCAGCCGCCAAGGGATGACGACTGCCAGCGCGCGCTGTTATGCCGCAGAGGGACGATTGCCTTATGCTCCTCTCACCACCTGGCTGCGCACCGAGGCCATACACGCAGGCTTGCCCAGCCTCGATCCCGTCTGGCTCATAGAGATCGCACGGCTCACCCCAGAACTCCAGGCTTCGCGACCAGACGTACCCGGCCCCATGGAACTGCGGGAGGGATGGCAACGACAACGCTTCTTCGAGGCCCTGGCGCGTGCGCTGCTCTGCGCCCGTCAACCGCTGCTGCTCTTGCTGGATGACCTGCAATGGTGCGACACTGAGACGCTGGAATGGCTGCACTACCTGCTCCGCTTTGCGCCACATGCGCGCTTGCTGATCATTGGAACCGTGCGCGCGGAGGAGGTTCTCCCAGGGCATTCTCTCGTGGCGAGCCTGAGTTCCTGGCAGCCGGACGGTCTGGTGACAGAGCTGACCCTTGAGCCACTCGGCGCATCCGAGACCATCTCCCTGGCGGAGCATGTCGCGGGACACCCACTTGATGAAGCTGTTATCAACACGCTGCATTACGAGACAGAAGGGAACCCCCTGTTCGTGATCGAAATGGTGCGCGCTGGCACACTGGAACAGCAGAGACAGAAGCAACCTCGCTTTCCCAGCACGGATCAGCCACTTCCTCTGCTTGCTCAGCCCACCTCCACGCTACCAGCAACCATTCACACTATCCTTGCCGCCCGACTCGCGCAACTCTCTCTGCAGGCGCGCGAACTGGCAAGCCTTGCGGCAGTTATCGGTCGCGAGTTTTCCTTCACGGTGCTCTCACGTGTCAGCGGAGAGCAAGAAGAGGCTCTGGTGCGCGGACTGGATGAATTGTGGCAGCGGCGGATTGTGCGTGAACAGGGTGCAGATGCCTACGACTTCAGTCATGAAAAGCTCCGCCAAGAAGTCTTGAACTCACTGAGTACTGTTCATCGGCGTCTCCTCCATCGGCGCGTCGCAGAGGCACTCGAAAGCACTTCTGTCGATGAGCAGGATGCGGCCAGTTCTCAGATCGCAGCCCACTATGAGCAAGCCGGACTACCAGGCCAAGCCATTCCCTTCTATCTGCGCGCCGGTGAGGTTGCCTGGCGGGTCTTTGCTCATGAAGAAGCTCTCAGCGCAGTGCAACGAGCTGCCACACTGCTGGCGTCACCTGTGCACACACCGCAGGAACTGTCCTGGCAGGTGACACCTGCTGTCTACGAACAGCAGGGCGACATCCTCGAAATGATCGGAAAACACCGCGAGGCCGAGCAAGCCTATCAGCAGGCAAGAAACGCTGTACCAGCGCAGGAAGCACTCCTACGAGCACGCCTTTGCCGAAAGATCGCGGCAACACGTGATTATCCTCCCCACCTTGCTGATGCTGACCGCGCCTACCGAGAAGCAGAGGAGCTCCTGGAACAAGCTCAGCATCAGGAGGTGCAGGAATGGCGTGACGAATGGATACACACCCACCTTGGACACCTCCAGGTCTTCTTTCTGCTCGCTCAGTGGCAGGAGATGACAGGGATGATTGAGCAAATGCAGCCGCTCCTGGAGCAGTATGGAACGGCTGCACAACGAGCGACCTTCTTGGTGCATGTCGCCATGAGAGATGCCGTGCGCGATCACTATGTGGTCGCACGAGAAACACTCTCCACCTGCCAAATGGGGCTGGAGGCCAGCCTGGAGACCGGCGATCCGCACCTGATCGGCGCGACACGCTTTGTCCTGGGGTACTGCCTATTCTTGTCTGGCCAGTTCGATCAGGCCGATGAGGAGCTACGGGCAGCTCTGACGGCGGGTGAGCAGGTTGGCGATGCGGAACTGGTCGCGCGTTGTCGTCTCCATTTTCTCCCGTTGGTGTTCAGGAGACGCGGACAGGTCGAAGCTGTGCGCAGCGTTGTCGCAGATGCGCTGGCGCAAGGAGAAAGGAGATATGCCGGCGTGCTCACCGCCCAGCGCGCATGGGTCGCCTGGCGCGACGGCAAACGAGAGGAAGCCGAGACAGCCGGTCGGGCGGCAGTAGAGGAGTGGCAACGCCAACGTCCTATCTATCCCTTCCAGTGGACGGGCTTGTGGCCGCTGATTGGCCTCGCGGCAACCTCGGGGCAGCTCGTTCTGGCGGTGGACTACGTGCGTCTGCTGCTCGCCCCCACCCAACAACGCCCGCCAGAGACACTTCTGACAGTCCTTGAGGAGGCAGTGCAAGCCTGGGACGGTGGGCATCGTGAGCGCGTCGCTTCCCTCATCCAACACGCGATGCTGCTTGCACAGGACATGGGCTATCTCTAGCGACCCCAGAACGACCTGGAACGAGACGTGATTCGTGCGATGAAACGCATTCGCTCACCTTCCCTCCAGTGGATCTGCTCAGCGGGCGCTGGTTGCTCATGTGCGCGGCCCGAGCGGAAGCCCGCGCCGCACGGTTTTCTTCGTCCGCACGACCGCCAGTTACTTGACGACGCGGAATCGAAGATGTGTGACCCCAGGAGCCTCGACCACCCTGGTGCTTTGCAGTTCAATTGGCTCAGTTCCTCGGTGCTCGAACAATCGCATACCGTCGCCAAGCAGGACAGAAAAGAGGACCAAACCGAGAAACAGATCGTCGAACTTGGGAAGAACAACAGCTTGCAGGACGATCCGTATGGATGCATCCGGCCTCTTTGTGAGTAGTGGTGCTCTTACGCGGGCGGTGGCGCTGGTTGTGCCAGGTCTTTGTTTGTGAGCATGGCCAGGGCGGCGGGGATGGCGCCGATGATCCAGAGGGCGCAGATCAGGTATCTGAGCACGTCTCTGAGGGCGAGGATGGGCGAGGGAAAAAAGTAGAGGATTTGCAGAGGGCTGGTGAGGGCAAACGCCCACGCCGCCCAGGCGGGGATGAGGCGCAGCCGACCAAGCAGAATGCCGATCAGCACGGCGCTCGCCAGGTGGCCGATGATGTAGATCAGCAGATAGGTGAGCATGACAGGGTCGCTGTTGAACTGCGTCCAGAGCGCAACGAGCTGCGGGGGACTGCCGGCCCGGGCGATGTCGTAGGCCAGGTCGTCGATGCCGATCAGCGCAGACCAGGGGATCCAGCCTATGAGGGAGAGTGCTGCCGAGATAGTAGCAAGCCAGGGTGCGCGCCGCATGCCCAGCAGCGACATACCCAGATAGCCCAGAGGTAGGAAGAAGGAGGCGGCGATACCGCCGATGAAGTGCAGCGTGTTGCCAACAGGACCGGCCATCGCGCTAGCAGCGATCGGCTCGCGGAGATTTGCCGGCCACGAGAGGACAAACAGCGCAACGCTCAAGGGGCCCAGGATGATGCTGGCTGCAAGGGCCGTGCGTTGTACTTTGAGAACCGTGGACGCGGTCGCCTGTTCTGAATGAGCGGTAGCGAATTCCATTTTGGTGTCCTCCTGATGTTCAGTGAGTATGGCGTCTTCCAAGGTGAGCGGTGATTGATTCTACTGAACAATAATGGTGAGGTTCATCCCCTGGTGAATGGTACAATAGATGTGATAGGTGCCGGCTAGCATCGGCAAGCCGAAGCCGTCAATGGAGAAGTCAACAATGTGGACAGCCGCGCCCACGAGCACACTTGCCACTCCCAGGCGACCGATCGCCCATGCGACACGGTGCGTCAGCGAGCCTGAGAGCGCGACAAGCCCGCCTGCGAAGACGAGGAAACCGAGCACATCGACTAGGTGAACGAGAGGGTAAATTGGATACGATGCAACGTAGCTCAAGGCGGCCTCGCCCGTGTCAGTCGGAAGATCGCCATGGAGGGTGCGGAAGACCACGACAAGCACGCTGCCGACAACCAAACACACCGCGCCGATTCGCAGTAATACTTGTTCGCGCGTGAGTTGACGTTCTTCTCTCATCAGGATCACCTCTTAGACTTATTCTTTGCAGCAAAGTAGGCCGCCGAACATGCTCGGTGGTACTTCTGCATGCATTGTCGGTTGCTTTTCCTTGATATTCATAGTTCATTCCTTCTTTCTTTGCTGTACACTCCGGCCTGCCAACAACAGAGCGGAGGGCGTTTTCAGGTGTTCGGCTCAGGGAGAGTCTCCAACTCCGACAGCATGGTGACTAGCAGGGGAACAAGTCCTTCCCATCCTCGGAAGTAGCGTACGTTCCCATCGGTGATCAGATGCACCTTGCCACGCCACTCGGTCTGATCATAACTCACCTCCTCCTGCCACACATGCACCGTAAATAGATGGGAGCGAGGATGCTGGTATGGTTTGTCCATGCTCATGCACTCCCTCCTGGTATCTTTCCCGCAGAGCAACTCTGTGTTCTGCAGGGTATAGTGATGGTGTTGTTACGCATCTCGTGGAGAGTATAGAATAGGCACCGTTCTTGAACCGTTCTGTTGAAGCGTTCTTTGATGAATGCCTGTAAGTGGGAAAGTTACCTTCACCGCTGAGTCATTGGACGAGGAACAGGCGAAGCGCCTGCTGGATGCAATCAGTGGCCATCGATGGGAACTGCTCTACCGCATCGCGCCTTGCTGGGACCGCGGAAGAGCGCAGCCGCCTCGAGCGCACGGCGACGAAGACCGAGGCCATCACCGGGCTCGCGGAAGAGGCCGAGCGGAGCGGCGAGCACGACATCTCGCTGGTGTTGTGCGCACTTGTGCTGGCGATCGGCGAGATGGCCGACGCCGAGCTGGCGCGCTACGTGGCGCTGTTCACACCGCCGCGGCCGCGGGTGCAGCGAGTGAGCGCGGCGTAGGTTCTCCATCAGGATACCAAGAACCTCCACCTTATGCGGGCAAGACCGCGAGCAGCGTCTGCTGGAATTCTTGGAGCATACACGGCTGCTTCACCATAAAGCGATCGGCGCCAGCCTGGATGGCAATCGGCGCCATGGTGCCATCGGAGGAGAGCAGCACGATCGGAATGGTGACATGCTGCGCGCGGAGCGTCCGGACCAGGTCAAGACCATTAAGTAGGGGCATAGAGGCGTTGGCAATCACGAGATCGGCACCGCGCTGGCGATAGATCTGGAGGGCTTGCGCGCCATCGGCGACAGCTGAGATCGTGACAGCGGGGTAGATCTTCGCAACGATGCGTGCGAGCAGGCCGCGCATCGCATCGGTGTTCTCGGCAATCAGAATGTGGTACGGGCGCGGCATGGCGCATCTCTCCTCGAACGTGGATGTGCGACGCAGAACGGAGCGTCACAGGCGGGAACGACGAGCAAGCGGCTCGGTCGCATACCTGCGCTTACTATAGCGCGCGTGTGGCACCACTTCGGCACCAACGTCGCTCAAGAACACCACGACACCAGCGGCATCTCCCCCGCTGGTGTCGTCGTTTTACCACATGTCGGAACAAGTATGCTAAAATAAGCCCAACGAAAAACCGGCCCTGCTTTGTGAGTGCGGGGCCGGCTTCTGTGTATTGGTTTTGGCGCATCGGCGCGTCGCTATTGTCCCATTACTGATAATCGGTGTCAAGCGGGACGTGGCTGCACGCCCTCTACTCTGAGGTGAGCCATGGACTCCTTGCATGCGACGCTGAGCCTTGCGGAGGACGGCATGTACATCATCTGCACAGTCACGGGAATGTCCACATCGGCGGACGTGCGCCAACTCATGGGCGACCTGCGTGCCCCGTTCGGCGGCGCGAGCCAGGATGAGATTAGAGATGATGATTGCGAGGCGCGTGTCATCAGATTGCATGTAGATACCAGACATTGTATCTACCCCCAGCAGTTCAGCCTGCGGTGCCTGCTCCTCCCAGTGTGAGTAGGGGGCTGGAGCGGCGCTGTATGGGCAGCATCGCTCCAGTAAGGGAGGTACTCTGGGGTGCATCACCCTCTCAGCGTGAGTTATAGATAGGTTGTGTTGGCTTGACTATCCGTGCGGCTACGGAATTCGGGCCAAGAAAATCCTTGTTTTGCGCCGGGCCGGCCGAATGGGTACATGATAAACGCGCCTTCCTGCGTTTTTGGGAAATGCGTTTGATACATCTGGTCAGCGTTGGCCGAAATCCTGTGTCCAATAGATGCCGTAATCACTGTTCGGGTTAGTTGCAGCACCCACGCCAATCTCGGTCAAGCTACAGTTGAGGATGTTGCGGCGATGCCCATCATTGGGCGGTGTCTCGTTGTACCAGCCCGCCACGACCGCATCTGCAGTCGGATACCCAGCAGCGATATTCTCCCACCCAGCGCTCCCGGTATAGCCCGCCTGCTGCGCGCGCCAGGCCGAGCGCTGTCCACTTAGATCGACGTGGTTCATGTAATTGTGGTCCGCCATCTCTTGGCTATGGGCGCGCGCCGCAACGGTCAGTTCTAGCGAGATCTGTAACTCTGGGCAGCCGTGCTGTTGTCGCAGCTCGTTGGTTAACTCCACCACGCGCTCATCAAGGCTCGCGGCAGCAGCAATGGAGGGCTGCCCAGAGACGATGAGTGGCAGATACAACTGGACTGTCCCGCCTGCCGGTGCAGCGGCGGTGGACGTAGGATGCCAGCAGCGCGCCACTCCGATGAGAGCAGCCAGAAATGTCAGCGACCAGCAGGAGCGAACAACGAATCGGAAAAGCGGTGTGAGCATGAACTCCCTCAATGTTCGGTAGCCTGGCAATCTTAGCTCAAATGAGCCGTAGACCCATAGCTTTGCGTGCGCACCTTTCGGTGCGTTTGCCTTTATCGCGATTGTGGGCAGAGATGTAAAAAAATCGTTAACGAAAATATAGCTGTAGACCGCAGAGGATGCAATGCCGCAGCGGTCCTATTGATGACTAGTACACCAGGTCGCGAGGCCGATGCCCCTGTTACCATTGTATCTGAAAAACCTGTGACTAGAAGAGCACTGAGGATGCCTAGCGCTGCACAGCGCGCCCGCGACACCGTTGAACGGCTTGGGGGGCGGTATCCTTCTAGGTCGGCGCGGCAGAAGGGCGCACAGAGGCTCGGCGCACCTCGAAGCGGATAGACTTGCAGAAGAAAAGCCCATGGCTCATCACCATAGGCTTTTTAGCGGGTGGCGCCCGGCTGGTGGGAACAGTCAGGGCGCGGGCTGAAGATCCGCTTATGACTATAACAAATGAGGTGCGTGATAGTTACGGGTGCGCCGTCACGCCATTGCCAGGAAGCCCTACACCGCATATCGCAGAGATACGTTAATCAGCGAGAAAGTTGCCCACGCAGCGCCCCAGCGGGATACTCGGAAGTATGCACATTCACGTAGTATATCTCGGGATTTTGGATAATTGAGACAATCAATTCGCGACCGACACTGGCACACGCACTCGAAGTTCCACTAGTCGGTGCCACAAGTGGGACGACGACCGGCCAGCGACGCCGACGGGCGCGACGTGAATATGGGCTGCCGTCGCTGGTGCGATACGACTTACCTCAAGGGTGTAGCAAATTTGCTCTTGACCAGCATTAAGCCTGAGCACTGCCGTACCCGTGCCGTCAGGATCACCGGGTCCAGGAACCTCGTTTGCTCCCAGCAGCGTTGTGCTGAGACGAACGCCGCCATCATCGGCTAACACCGCATTTGCAGAAAGTAGCAATGCAAGGCCAACGAGCAGAACAGCCGTAAGGGCGAGCAGCTTCTTCATGGCAGCCTCCTCTCATAGGTTTGTTGGTAAATATATAACATGAGCCGCTGAAACACTGAAAAATACATCTAGACACCCAAAAAGAGCGCAAAGCGAAGCCCCGCCAGCATCAGGCCAGCGGGGCGCGGTAGGCTTATGGGCCAGCAGGGTTATTCGGCGGCTCGTCTGCCGGCTCCAGGTGGCGCTGATGCACAATCCGGCGCTGGCCAGTGACATCAAAGCGTACATCGTAGAAGTTATCAATCAGGAAGATGTGCACGACCGTGCCTCGGGCCTGCGCCGGCAGCCCGAGATACCACGTTTTCAGTTGCACGCGATCACCGACCCCAAACCGCTGCGCTCCAGGCATCGCGGTTGCCTTCCGACGTGCCCAACCGTGCGTGCGAGAAAACAGCACACATGGTAAACGCGTCTCCGGTTCTTTTTCGGAGACGCACTCAATGCAATTCTGTAACGAAATGTACCAGAAGACCTACGCCGCATTTCGCGACAGCTTTGCAGAAGCGCCTGATCAGTCCTTTATCCCCCCGCTGTCATCGATTTGTCACGAACGAGCGTTCTACGTAGATGGGGCGCTATGCTATCCTCAGCCTCCCTAATGACACGGAGGCAGCAATGCGAGAATTGCGCAGCGAAGAGATCGGCGATCGGCGGGTGAGGCTGCTCGTTGACCAGGCGGGGCGCTATGCGGTGACGATCGAGGTACGCGGCCCACAAGGCGCATGGGAGGATATCAGCTTGCAGAGCGATCGGGATCTCTCGCTCCACGAAGCCAGCCTATGCTATCGGCTGCGCTGTACCGAGCAAGAAGGCCGCGCGATTGCGTGGGGGCAAGATTGAGCGAACACGACACTGACGAACGTGCGCTGCGCGATGCCGCGCACGATGCCTTCAGGGCCTTCTGGCGTAGTGCAGAGCGCGATCAGGCGGTACTCTGGGCAGCCTATTGCGAAGCCCAGGAATGCTACGACGCCTATTTGCTGCGGCGGTCGTAAGGGCGTCCCGAGCCGAGCCGGGGCGTGTCAAGCGGGCTATTGTGGGGTGTGGCGTGGCTGGGCATACGCGGTACCGACCGTCCGTAGCTCCGTGAGCAATGCCAGGTCGCTCCCAAACACGATCTGCGGGTCGTGGGGGCTGTCAAAGCGGATATCATATAGATTAGCCGCAGAGAATACCTGCTCCACCGTCCCACACGTGCCTTCAGGCAGCACGGCGATCCGTCGCATGGTGCAGACCCGATCACCCACATGAAAGGGCTGAGCGTTCATGGCTCCCTCCTTGCTTCGGCCACGATTATAACGTGCCACAAACCTGGCAATAAACGTGCCCCTGGAGCAATCCAGGGGCGAGGTTGTGGGCATGTTTGCTGGTAGCGCCCCCGGCTCATCATCAGGGGCGCAGGCTTCACCAGATTGATTGTGCGCTATCTCGTAGCGTGATTGAGTATCAGATCAGGCTTTGCGCTTGCGGCCTTGGTGCCGCCGCTACCAAGCTGAGATTCTCGTGCCCAACAAGGTGCGGCTCGGTCTGTCCATCAAACACCACATCAGAAACATCAAGCGCTGAATAGACCCGCAGAATGATTCCCGATCGGTTCGCGTCAAAGACACTCATGGGCCGCAGCGCCTGCACGCGATCGCCCGCATGAAAGTGTGATCCCGTTGCCATAGCTACTCCTAGATAATCGCTGAACGCCAGGGGCAACGCGGCATACACATGGGTCATGATACGGCACGTCCTACTGGCCAACAGGGAAGATACCACAACGCATTGTGGCGATGGGACTACTCAAAGAATATGGACAAAACGAAGCCCCGCTAGCACAGCGAACCCAGCGCAGCCGCTGAACGCCTCGGGGCGGTATCCTTGCTAGGTCGGCACCGCAGAAGCCCGCACAGAGGCTCGGCTGACTCGAAAGCGGATAGAACTTGCACTATCTCGGTTGCCAGTTACAGCCTTTTTGACAGCGCCAGTAATTCTTGGGGCGGCGACCACCAGGCCAGCGCTGAACGCGCCATTCTGCGCTACAGTGTTGGCACTGCAATGTGAGCGGCTCACGACGCACGATCATCACGCCGACGCGGGCGAGCTGGACAGAACTAGGTGTACTATAGGGTGCCATTGGAGCCTCATACTCTTGCTAAGATGGCTGAGACAACGATGGTTGGGCCATCAGTTTACACCCAGCGGTGCTGTACGTCGCGTCGGGGAAATAGGAGTCGCGGCGTCAGTGGATTCCCTGATACAGTAGCGCCCCTGGCTCATCACCAGGGGCGCTCTTATTGCTGCGTTAGAAATCGCTGCCAACGACCTTGCCACCTGCGATGGTGGGTGCCCCCGCATTGCCGCCATGGCCGCCGATGGCATCTGCGATTGCTGGCGCTGTGGCCCCGATCGATGCCAGGCTGAGCGCCAGTGCCGCCAGCGCGACGAGGAGGATGTGCTTGATCTTCATTGGTGTTCCTTCCTTTGGTGTACGTTACTATCTGTCGCTATTACACCATAGGCCAGGTGTGAGCGGAAGGCGCTTTTCGCCACAATTACCGCATGCAAAAGCGTATGCAGGCAAAGCAACGCCCCGCCCTGCACCTGTCCGGGGTGTCGGTTTCCAGTCTGCAAAACTTTACCGAGTCTTTACGTTGTTCTTACCGCCCCTTAAGGCTTCTGCACTGGTGTGGTGCTATACTGGGTAACCTGGCAAGCAATCCAAATGCGCGCAGCTTCGGCAACCTTTGCGGTCAGCACGCGGGAGCGTCCTACCCGACATCCTCCTGCATGCCACCCTTAGCTACGCAGAGCTGGCGCGGCGGTACATTGTTATGGCATGAACAGAGCGCTGGCAATGAAAGAGGCGGCAGCTATGGGCAACGATCAAATTCTACCCCCTGTACAGGACATCGCACGAAATGTAGGTTTGTACATCGCCATAACCCTAAGAGCCCTAGGCATCGTAGCGGTCGGCTACGTAGCTCTTTGGCTTCTCGTTTTGGTCGTTGGCGGCCCATAATTCTGCGGATAGATACTTTCGCGCAAAGCGAAGCCCCCAGCTTCTCACCAGGGGCTCGACTGTTCGATTCGCGCGCTGATCGTGCTTAGATGGTAGCGTGGCTTGTCGTACTCTTCGAGCGACTCGCCTTCTTCTGCTTCTTGGGCTGTGCCCGATCATCGCTTGCGGTTGTTGCACTGATCGCTTTGTGCTGCTTGGTCGGCTTGGCCGCATCGCCCGCAGTTTTTGCGGCGACAGCCGCAGCCGCTGTGGTAACGAGTCCAGTAACCGCCTCTTCGCCGTGCTTTTTGACGAGTTTACGCATCTGCTTTGTCAAGCGTTTGCGCGCCTTTTTCTTGAGCAACGCCATACGTACCTCCTCTAAGTTTCATGCCACCAAACGAGCTTACTGGGAGTTCCGCGCAAGAGAAAGAGCAGCAAGACAGCGGCTATAGTGCAGTGCCTACAATTGCGACAATTATACACTATCGTAGGTACTACAGAGACATAAATAGCCCCGCCAGCACCAGGCCAGCGGGGCGCCCAAATCAATAATCTGGCGTGCAGTTTTAGGCGGCCAGGCGACCAGCATAGGCGGCGAGCGGATTATCGGCGCCGCCAGACACCTCGCCCACGCCCTCGATGTGCGGCGAGAGATTCATGCCACATAGCGGGCAGACGGGCACTGCCCCGGCGATCTGCCAGGCAGCATCGGCAGCGGAGGCTGCCACCAGCCAGAGATCGTGGTGGCGAACATCGCGGCGCACCACCAAGCGCTCGGCCTTACACCAGTCGGTCGTGCAGAAGCCGTCGCTCCAGGTCTGTGCAGTAGTATCGTGACTCTGCTGAGATGTCCATCGCTCGGGTTGAATTATCATAGGATTCCTCCTTTTGTTTGTATTTCGTTTCAGTGATGCCAGTGTACTCCAATTCGTTCTGGAGTCATCATACACGGCGAGCGTGTGCGGATCGTTACGAAAAGCGTTACGAGCGAACAGTTTTTGACACACAAAAAGAGCGCCGCCCAGCGCCAGCGCCCTTACAAAGAACATGGGCAAAGGAGCGCCCCTGGCGATGAGCCGGGGGCGCCGCCACGTCTCTTAGAATGGTGCAGTTCACACAGTATTTGCGCCGCCGTACGCTCACCGCCCGATTTCCCGCATCAGCCGTGCGGTACGTTGGCCGGTTCCGGTCGCAGCCCGCGCGCTGACCTCCCAAAGAGCGGCAGGAGCAGTGTCGCGAGTGCGAGCGAGCCATAGGTGATGACCCCCGGCAGCCCAGGGTGGTTCCACCACAGCGCGATGGCGCTGATTGCGAGCAGGCCCAGGAGTGGGGATCGGCTGCCCGAGCGCCACCAGTGGACGATGGTCAGCCCCAACGCCGCGGTCCAACCGAGCGTGCCGGCGGCCTGCACCAGATCGGTCGCCGGATCGCCGAGGTTTGTCCGAATGAACGTGGCGATGACTGTGTTGCCCGTCTGCTGGGTATGGTCGTAGACGATGCCGACCGCCAACCCAGCCAGTGCGTCGTAGGCGGCATAAAATGCGGTGTAGAGAATCAGCGCCACCCCTGTGGCCCAAGCCAGCGCGCCACGGGAGTCGCGGTTGAGCAGGGCAGTCGGCAGGAGTAGCGCCGGAAAGAGGACCAGCAGCACAAGGTGGAGGTAAATGAACGCGATGGGGTTCTGCCAGGCATCGAGACCGTCGTGGTAGATCATCAGCGGAACCATGACCGCCGGAATGAACGCGCCAACCGCCCAAAGTCCGGCCCGCCGGCCGAATGCTGCGTGAATCATGATCACGATCCTCCAGTGCGCGCGGTTTACAAACCAGCGCACGGTATCCGTTAGGCCGATACGCCCACCGCCGGAGAGCGGTGCGGGGAGCGAAATGGTCAGGAGAGGAGGCGCGAACGATTGGCAATGTGATGTGAGGACAGTTGTTTGATCTCGATTATACACCTGCGGTCAACGGTCGCTTCGATGGGGGGTGGCCGTCAAAGTCTTGCTTTGCGCTGCTGCTCAATCGAGCGCGTCTTGGTCGCCTGATACGTGCGACGCCACGGGTGATTCGCCGCTGGCTTTCGCTGTGTGATCAGATCGTCGGCTTGTGGATCAGCGGCTGGAGCAGGTGCGCACACCGGCATTGGTGGTGTCACTAGTGTCTTCTGCTTCGGCTCTATTGGCCGCCGCTTAATGCCAGAGCGTCGAATATGAGCAGCACTTTGCTGCCAGGCCTCGGCCCAACGGTCGTTACACACCGCATTCCGCAGCGCTAGGAGTGGATTGACGCTCATTCGGCTCCAATGCATCCCTGCGCCTTTCAGGCGTGCCTCCACTACCACTTTATTTGCGCTTTCGACCATCCCACTGCCAATCGGCCAGCCCTCAGAGACAAAGCTCGGATAGTGCAACTGCGCCACGCGCTTGTGTAGATAGGCGAGATTCTCGGCTACCACCGGCAGCGTGAGATGCGCGACGGCAAAGCTGCGCAAGCCCTCCAGTACACCAGTAGGGCCGTGGTGTTTGAGTTGATGCAATTGCCGCGTCTGCCAGGCACGCAAGTTGGCGTGCTCGGCGCCCAATACTGCCTCGCCAATCTGGCAGATCCGCTGCGCGGCGTGCGGAAAATCCAGAATGCGCGTGGCGGTGGGCGCATGAAAATCGATGAAGCCTTGTATCCATTCCGCTCCATCATTCACACTCGCGATCTGCTTGGCCATCTCAACTCGTCGGCGATACAGTTCGCCGAAGGTCAGGCGCTGAAACTGCTCAGCCTCCGCCACTCGTGAGAAGTACGTTTGGCTGTGCGTGGGGACGACCCGCTGCCCATCCACGAACCTCGGTTCGCCAACCTCAGCCACCACCAGGGTCTTGACTTCAGCCCACTCGCCATGCAGAACTGGCACGAAGGCGCCATCAACACTCAGCACCACTTTATCTGCTCCTGCCTCGACCTCCGGCCAGTCCTGCTCAATCCGTTCCACTTCGGCCAGTTGCACGGCTTCATAGGACATCCCCATCGCTTCGGTGTGCCGCCTTGCGGTCGATTCACTCACAGACGTGTGGGTAAAGCACTCCACCAGCGCAGCGGCTTTGGCAAATGGCATCCAAGCGCCAAGATGTGCCAAGTGGTCTTGCAGCAGCGGCGTCAGGCGTCCAGGCAACAAGGCTAATTGGTTATCGAGGGGGGAAAAGCCCTTTCTGACAATTGGGGCAGTAACCATAGCTTCGGGTGAGGCTGAGCTGTTGGCCGCCGTGGGTTTTGAGCTGTCGCGGCTGGCGCCCGCGACGAATGAGTGTGCGGCCACAGTCGGGACAGGTCGGGCGCTCTGCGACGGCGCTCGCCTGCCAGCGGGCAGCTTCCTGTTGGAGCGCGAGCTCTGCGAGCATACGCGCACGCACGAGATACCAGCGCTCATCCAACGCTTGCTCAATTTCGGTTAACGTAGCATCAGGGTGTTGCAAGCGCCACTCGCGCATGCTGGTCAAAATATCGTAGCTGAGCGCGTCCGATCTCGGATCTGATGACTCGCTGCCCATGGGTTTCTCCTCGCACTATGGTGTATTGCGAGATGCTACCTCGGTTCGAGCAGATGCGCAAGAACCAACGCAAGACTCTGACGGACACCCCCTCCACCCAGCATTGTTGACACCGGGCGTATACTGAGAATGTGGGGCAACCGCTTACACGCCGCTCCATAATTCTTCACCACACCCCGCTACACCCTCCCTGTTGCCCGCCCCGTCTGGTCTCGTTATTTTACAAGGGAGGTGCTCTCATGTCCACAGAAGAGAACAAGACGATCGTGCGGCGCTTTGAGGAGCTCTTCAACGAGAAGCAGGTGGATCGGGCCGACGAGTTCGTCGCGCCGGACTACATCGACCACGGGGCGCTGCCCGGGCAAGCGCCCGGGTTGGACGGAGCGAAGCAGAAGTGGGCGATGTACATCGCCGCCATCCCCGATCTGCGCGTCCCGATCGAGGATATGGTCGCGGAGGGGGACAAGGTCGTGGTGCGCTGGACGGCCGAGGGCACGCAGCGAGGGGAGCTGCTGGGCATCCCGCCCACCGGGAAGCGCCTCCGGTTCAGCGGCATCAGCATCTACCGCCTGGCCGAGGGCAAGGTCGCGGAGGTCTGGGAGCAGTTCGATAGGCTGGGCCTGATGCAGCAGCTCGGCGTCATCCCCACGCCAGGACAGACCGGATAGTTCTCTATCTCAAGACGTTCAGGAGCTCGGGGGCGCGCCCGCAACCAGACCGCGCGCCTCAACGTGGTCAATGTCGGCGACCCGACCATTAGCCCGTGCGATGCAGTCCGAAGCTCTCTGAGTCAGCATCGGGCATAGAACATTGATGCAAGGAGAGACTATCATGAACACAAGCATCCACTTGCCAAGAATCAATATGCGGTTTGTGTTGATAGTGTCGCGGATCGCGGTTCTTCTCGTCGCCTCGATGGCCCCCGTCTGGCCGTCGCTCGCCGCCACGGGAAGCGTTCATGCCCGTTTCGAGTTGGGCGCCCCGCAAGGCGAGCCGTTCCCGAGCAACCGGTTCACCGTCCCCGACTCAAGCCAGAACACCGGGATCAGGGTCGAGCTGCCCAAATCGGACTGCGCGGCCCACCCGTCCGACTGCGCCGACCTCGACGTGATCAACGAGCTCGACGGCTTCAACCTCCAGCCGCGGCTCTCGATCCCCTTCGACGGCCCGATCGACGTCGCGAGCGTCACCAGCGAGAGCGTGTTCCTGGTGCGCCTGGGGAGCACGCTGCCCGGCGGGAACCCCGGCGGACGGGTCGTCGGCATCAATCAGGTCGTGTGGGACACGTTCACGAACGCGCTGCACGTCGAGTCGGATGAGCTGCTCGACCAGCACACGCGATACGTCCTCGTGGTGACCAAGAAGGTGATGGATGCAGGTGGAAAGGAGGTCAAGGCGGCGAAGGTGTTCCTCGATTTCGTCGACGAGTCGAACTCTGCATCGACCGGGGATCCCGCCCTCGACGCCTACCGAACGCTGCTCCGGAACGCGCTGACGCAGATCGACGCGACCGGGGTGATTCCGCGCGGGCAGGTGGTGGCGGCCAGCGTCTTCACGACCCAGAGCGTGACGGCGATCCTCGAGAAGATTCGAGACCAGATCAAAGCGGCGACGCCCGCACCGGCCGACTTTTTGCTTGGGCCCGGCACGAGCCGTACAGTCTTTGCCCGGAGCACGATGATGAGTGTTAGGTTGAACGCCCAGGTGAGCGCGGACCCCACCGCTCCTCTGAGCACCCTGCCGCTCCCCCTCTCCGTGCTCAACGTCGTCCCCGGCGCGGTGGGCACGATCGCGTTTGGCAAGTACAGC
>WNGA01000488.1_pt1 | contig 59115 bp, 49 predicted proteins | sample 5400061 | NCBI WGS metagenome assembly WNGA01 (sample SAMN13153366, study PRJNA577476) | soil metagenome | isolation source: 100 cm soil or saprolite under grassland replicate 2 | place: USA:California | collected 2016-06-15
ATCGTTGATACCTCTATGTACATAGTCCCGCACGTAGAGGCGAAAAATACACTTGTTTACGAGCAAATTTGCGGCACCTACTATCTAAGCCCTTTATATTGAAATTCGACGAAATGATGCTAGTTAGAAGGGAGTTCAACCTTCGAATCACTAGACAAAAGGGATCGTTTAGAGTATGCTTCGTTACTGAAGCCGTGATTGTCAGGAACGCTCATGGAGCCGAGCGACGAAGCACTCATATTAGCATGCCGTCGGGGCGACGCGTCCGCCTGGGAAACGCTCAGTACCCGCTACCGCGGGCTGATCTATAATGTGGGTCGACGTGTTGGCCTAGACAAGGAACAGGCCGCAGATGTGTGTCAGAACGTGTTTGCGATCCTGGTGCGGAAGCTTGATCGCATCGAGCAGCCAGCGCAAATCGGCGCATGGCTGATGACCACAGCTCGGCACGAGGCGTGGAAATTGCGCCAGCGTGAACGCGCGTCTGGGATGACTGTGAGTTATGACGAACACGAGGTCAATGTACTGACTGAAGATGCACTTTTGCCCGATGAGCGGTTGTTACGCCTGGAGGAGCAACACAAAGTAGACATCGCTGTTGCGGCGCTCGACGAACGTTGCCGCAAGTTGCTGACTTTACTGTTCTACCGGCATGATCCCGCACCCTATGCTGAGGTCGCGGCGACGCTCGGGATACCTGAAGGGAGCATCGGCCCTGTCCGTGGGCGCTGCCTACGAAAATTACGTCGTATTTTGGATGACATGGGATTCTGAGGTATTTTTCTTTCTTCTTCGACCCTCTGTATAGTTAAAGCAAGATTATCCAGATGACCACTCTGTCGGAGCTAAACTGTGAGTGTCGGATCTCGCCACATTCCATTCGGCCAACTCATCGATCTTGTCGAAGGCTGCCTGTCCCCCGATGAGCAAACAGAGATGCAGGCCCACACCTCTGCCTGTTCTCGCTGCGCTGCCCAGCTTGCATGGCTGGAGCGAGTCATTGGGCTGATGCGCACCAATGACTACGAGGAACCGCCAGCCCGCGTTGCCGCCGGCATTTCCCGTGTGTTCGGCTCCTACAGTCCATCGCCTTCATCTTTGCGGCAGCGCATCATGGCTGTGCTGCGTTTCGACAGCGCCCAGTTGCCACTGTCCGTAGGCAGACGCTCGGGATCAAGCACTGAGCGGCAACTACTATTCACGGCCGAAAATCTCGACCTGGAGGTGCAGATCACGCAATCGGGTTCGTTGTGGGAAGTATCTGGGCAGGTGCTCAATGCAGACGCGCGTGGTCTGGCCGAGTTGCACGGCTCAGCTGGCGAGGTGCGGGCTACGCTGAACGAGGTGGGCGAATTCCTGCTGACGCCGGTGCCTCCTGGTCGGTATGCGTTGATACTGCACTTGACGACGGCCGAAATAGAGATCCCCGGGCTGGAGATAGGGGCATAGCGTGGATCGTGCCGAGCTGGCGGCGCGCCTGGCCGCTGTAGACGATGCGGAACGAGCGATGTTGCTGAAGCGCTACGGCGCATTGGTCGACGCCGATCTGGCGCGCGCGCTCAAGAGCCTGTATGACGACACCGAGAGCAACGATCCGGCGCGTGCCGCCGGTGCAGCAGTAGCTCTGATGGCCCTCGCCGACACCGCTGACGATCCTGAGGTGCGCGGGCTAGCGGCATGGACGAACGGGATGGCCAGGCTCGATCGTGGCCAGATGGAAGAGGCGATCGCGTGTCTCAATGATGCTGAGGCGCAGTTCCTGGCCCTGGGACGACCACACACCGCGGCAGCTACGCAGGTGAGCAAGCTGATGGCTCTTGCCATGCTGGGGCGCTACGACGAGGCGATCGCGTGCGGGTTGCAGGCGCGCGATGTATTTCTCGCCCACGGCGATACACTGGCAGCGGGTAAAATCGAGCAGAACCTGGGCAATATCTACAGTCGCCGTGAGTGCTATCACGAGGCCGAGCAGTTCTACCGCTCGGCGCGCGAGCGCTTTCTGGCGCAAGGTGACCAGAAACAGCTTACGTTGGCCGATAATAATCTAGCCAATGTGCTGGCCTCACAACATCGCTTTCGTGACGCTGCGCGGCTGTATGAAGAGGCGTTAGCGCGCGCTGCGGCGGCAGGGTTGGATGTTATGCAGGCAATGATCGAGTGCAACCTGGGTTGTTTCGCACTGGATCAAGGACGCTACGATCAGGCGCTCGACTGGCTAGAACGGTCGCGGCGCAGGTACACTGCGCTTGAAATGCATCATCACGTGGCTAGCATTGAGCTGGAGCTAGCCGACACTTATCTGGAGCTGAACCTGGCTCCTGAGGCCGCGGCGATCTATGCGCGGATCGTCCCGACGTTTGCTGAGCTGGGGATGCGTGCCGAACAGGCGCGGGCATCGGCCAACCATGGACGCGCCTATTTGCTGCTCGGACAGATCGATCAGGCACATGCACTCCTGTCCGAGGCGCGGGCGCTGTACGCTGCCGAAGGCAACGTCGTCGGTGAGGCGCTGGTGATGCTGATTGAAGCGCAGATCCATTACACAAAAGGGAACTATACCGCGACAACTGAGCTAGCAATGCAAGCCGAACATCCACTTGCGGAAGCGCGCATCTGGGGGCGACTGCTCCTGGCGCGCTGGCTGCGCGGCGATGCCCTGCGCGCGCTGGGGCAGGGGCATGCAGCTCAGACCTTGCTGGACTCCACACTGCGACATGCCGAACGTTGGGTCGTACCATCGGTAGTACAGCGCTGCCACACCTCGCTCGGAATGCTGGCTGCATCTGTAGGCGACACGGAACGCGCTGAGGCCGCTTTTAAGCGCGCTATCGAATTGATCGAAGAGCTGCGCACGCCACTGCCGGCCGAGGAGTTCCGTACGGCGTTTCTGGCCGATAAACTCACACCGTATGCGGAGCTGGCGCGGTTGTGTTTGTCCGATCAGAGCGCCGCACGTGTCGTCGAGTCACTCGGCTATGTCGAGCGAGCACGGGCACGGGCGCTGGTCGATATGCTGGGTGGTGAACTACGGTTGCGCTCGAAGGCGCACGATCGCTTCGAGGCCGAGTTATTGGCCCGACTGGAGGAGCTGCAAGGGGAGCTGAACTGGTTCTATAGCCAGATTAATCGCCCGCGCGACGGCGACTTCTCCAGAAGTGAAGCGGTCATGGAAGAACTGCATCAGGCGGTGCGCAAGCGCGAGACCACAGTCCTGGAGATCACGCGCCAGCTTCAGCAACGTAGCGTAGACCCTCAACACACCACGCCCATGCGGCACGCAGCGCCGCTCGACATCTCGCAGCTTCAGCAGGACCTGGGCGCCGAGACGACGCTGGTTGAATATTTCAGTCTCGATGGTGTGTTACTGGCCTTTGTGGTGACGGCTGAGGGCGTTGAAGTTGTACGCGAGTTGGGGCGCGAGGAGCAGGTCGAGGCTGCATTAAAACGGTTCCATATGCAGATTGGGTCGCTGCGCCGTGGCACAGGCTGGGTTCAGGCCTACCTTGACCGGCTCACAAGCCGAACACGGCACCATCTCGCCGCACTCTATGATTTACTGCTCAGGCCGATCGAAGCGCGGCTTGGCGCGCGGCGGTTGGTGGTGGTACCGCACCGCACACTGCACTATGTCCCGTTTCATGCGCTCTACGACGGCACAGACTATGTGATCGAGCGCCGCGAGGTCTGCTACGCGCCGAGCGCGAGTGTGCTGCGCTACTGCCTCGCCCAACCACGTCGCCCGTTGCGATCCGCTGCATTGTTTGGCTTCCCCGACGCACAAATGCCGCGGGTGCGTGATGAAGTCAGCGCACTCGCGCCACTCTTCCCTAAGGTGGCAGCACTGCTCGACGACCAGGCGACCCTGGGTGCGCTCCACGCGCAAGCGCCGGTCGCCGACGTGCTGCACCTGGCCTGCCATGGCCAGTTCCGGCCCGATAACCCGCTCTTCTCATCCTTGCGGCTGGCGGACGGATGGTTAACCGTACGCGACGCGTATGGCCTCGACCTGAACTGCCAGCTTGTTGTGCTCAGCGCCTGCGAGACCGGCGTGAGCAAGATAGCGCCGGGCGACGAACTAATCGGCTTGGCGCGTGGCTTTTTCTCGGCCGGCGCGCCCACGCTACTAGTCAGCCTCTGGACTGTCGATGACGAGTCGACAGCCAGGCTCATGGCGAGTTTCTACGCCCGGTTGCGCGATGGTGAAAATCCTGCTGCCGCTCTGCGTCATGCTCAGTGTGAATTGCTGGCCCACCACCCGCATCCCTTTTTCTGGTCTCCTTTTGTGCTGCTTGGCCGCTGGTAACGGCCCTGTGTAGCAGGACATTGGTACAATTAGTGCTAGAGCACATTCTGGGTCCGAGAGAGTCCTCAGCGCCTGGCTACGGAGATGTCTAAATCAGCAATAGCGTACCAACGGAGGCTCAAAATGCGTAACCGCTATGTCTGGTTTTATTATCGGGTGTCCGCGATCGTCGTCCTGATCACGCTCATCGTGGCAACTATACCTGTACGGGTGAGCGCCGTTAACTCAACCGACTATGTGGCCAATGAAGTCCTGGTGAAGCTGAATCCGCTGGCAAATGTATTGAACATCGTCATGACCTACGGCCTCGACCCGAACATAGGCCCGAACGATCAGTTGGGCTTGCTCCCAATCTACCGGCTGCGGATCATCGATGGAGTCTCTCCGCTCACTAAGGCTGCGGCGCTGGCGCTAAACCCTCTGGTGGTTTACGCCGAACCGAACTACATCGGGCAGGCGCCGGAGGGAGTCTATCAATATGGCTGGTCCAAGGGCGACAATGATGATACCGGTTACAAGAACCAATGGGCTCCAGATAAGATTCGACTGCCGGAAGCTCATGAAGTCTCCCGCGGCGCTGGGGTAACTGTCGCGATACTTGATACTGGTGCGGATCTTACCCATCCCGCGCTGGCAGGGCGGCTGGTGCAAGGTTTCGACTTCGTCGATCTCGACGCCGACCCGAGTGAGGAAGGAGCGTACGGACAGGATGTCGCCTACGGGCACGGCACCCATGTTGCCGGCCTTGTTGCGTTAGCCGCGCCCGACGCCAAGATCATGCCACTGCGAATCCTCAAACCGGATGGCACTGGAAATAGCTGGCTGCTGGCCCAGGCGATACGCTATGCAAACGATTACAGGGTCGGCGTGATCAACCTGAGTTACTCGGTCCAGCATCGCTCGCTGCTGATCGACGATGTTCTTAGCATAGTGACCTCTGTGCAGCCTGGTGCAGTCGTAGCGGCAGCAGCGGGGAATAGCGGTGGTACCGCTCCTGAATATCCGGCAGCCGAGGGTGTGCCAGGACTGTTGGCAGTAGCCGCCAGCACACTATCCGATAGCCTGGCCACCTTTTCAACCCGCGGCTCGTGGGTCAGTGTGGCCGCGCCAGGCGAGCGCATCGTGAGCAGTGTGCCGCTGGCCAGCGGCGTGGCCTATGCTACCTGGAGTGGCACGTCGATGGCGGCGCCGCTAACGGCCGGGACAGCGGCCCTGGTGCGAGCGGCCCAACCGAATCTAAAGCCGGCAGAGGTAGCTCAACAGATTATCGTGACGTCAGCGACGATCCGCGGGTCGGTGCCCCACCGCATTGACGCGGCCGCAGCGGTCGGCTTGCCTGCCGCGCAGCCATGACGTCGGGCAACAGTAGGTTCTCATCAAGATGTCGAAGGGTTAGGTCAATACTGGCGCAAACACAGACCCTGTGGGCACGGATTCATCGCCGCGTTCAGGATGCAGTTGCCCGAAAATGTGGACATTCTCTATGAACAACCGCTACGGTGAGTTTGTGGTGACACCGGCGATTATGATGGGCATGGAGAACGTCATCATCGATCGGATACTGTTCGGGCATTCGCAAGAACTTCATCCTGTAGACAGAGACAACCAGCCGGCATCATCTTTTCGACGGTCTTTCGGCTGGCTGCATAGGGTACGAAAGGTGCAAAATAAATCGCGCCGATCTCGTGGGCAGCACCTTATGTTTGCAAACCTCCAGCTTTAAAGCCACTTCTGCCGCCGAAAGAATAGTATGAGCCCGGTACTGATAACCACCATCAGCCCCAGCGCGAACGGGTAGCCAAACGTCCAGTGGAGCTCAGGAATGAAATCAAAATTCATTCCATAAATCCCTGCAATCAGCGCGTCGGACATCAGCACAATCGAGGTAATTGTCAATATTTTTACAATTTGATTGAGCCGGTTCGATTGCACCGACAGGAAGGCGTCGAGCGCGCTGGAGAGTAAGTCGCGATACGTATCGATACTATCAGTGATACGAACGATATGGTCATAGATATCTTGAAGGTATAGGATGGTGTTACGCTCGAAAATCGGCACTTCGCGGCGAATCAACACATTCAGCACATCGCGCTCGGGCGCGACCACCCGCCGCACCCCCAGCAGATCGCGCTTGAGGCCAAAGACCTCTTGCAGCGCATCTTCGCTAAAGCGCGCGAAGATCTGCTCCTCGATCACCTCGACGTGCTCGGCGAGTGCGTCGATCACCGGGAAATAGTCGTCGACAATCGCGTCGAGCAGCGCGTACAGCAATGCCCCGCCATCGTTACCAAACTCGGCGGTATTCGACTGCCAGCGTTTGATCGTCTCGTCGATTGTGATAATTGCACCATAATGCACGCTGACGAGATAGTTCGAGCCGATGAACAACCCGATCGGCTTGCTGATCAGCCGGCGCGCCGCTTGATCGTAGCGTAGCGCGTAGAAGACCATGAAATAATAGCTCTCGAAGGCCTCGAGCTTGGGGCGCTCGTGGTGCCGCGTCGCGTCTTCGATCGACAACGGGTGAAACTGGAACTCCTCGCGCAACAGCTGCAGATCGTCGTCCTGCGGATTCTGCAGATCGAGCCATACGAATGTCGATTTCTGCTTGATCAGCTCGCTGATATCGCGCGGGCTGACCCCAGTGCGGCTGGTTCCATTCTGCGACGTTACCAGCAGCCGGCGCGACTCTTGTCCGTCGGATGTGGCGGCACGTGCGTTGCTTTTAGCCGCTGAAGGCGTCTTTCTCGGCATGATGCGGTTCTCGCAGTAGCTTATTAGGATGCTATTATAACATCGTCGCATGAGCAAGCACATCATCGGCGATTGCAAAGTTTTCACCCGCTAGTTCCAACCGCAATGTGCAGCAACTTACCCGGCAGAAGTGATTACAAAGCGTTCTGCCAATCTAAAGGTACATTTAACTTATTGAAAAGTGCCAGCTTCTTAACAAAAGTGTAACTTCATCTCGCCGCTGGATTGGCGTATACTGGGCGCTAGTGTAATTGCAGATTGCAGATCGTAGATTGCAGATTGAGTTCGGCCCATACCAATGCGATCGGTAGGTGCTATGGCAGCACAACAGGGAAGTGATCTGAGCGACGTCGCGTGATTTTGAGCACCGGTGTGTATTGGCCAGGCCAGAAAAGATGTTTTATTACACAACGATTGATCGGACGAGGAGATGTTGGTATGCGCGGTGATCGTTTTTTGAAATTGTCAATTCTCCTTGGCGTGCTGCTGGTGGCCCTGGCTGGCCCATGGCCGCAAGCCGCATCGATCGCCTATGGCTCGGGCCAAGAGCTGGCCGGCTACTCTGATTTCTTATTCAAATACTCCGGCGTCTCAACGCCAACCGCCGACAAACCTCAAAGCAAACTTTGGTTCAACGACGGCATTTGGTGGGCCAGCATGTTCAACAACACCAATAACCCCCGGCCGGCCTTCCATATCTACAAGCTCGACCGCACCACTCAGAGCTGGAGCGACACCGGCACCGAGATCGACTCGCGGCCAACATCCCAGGGCGATTTCCTGTGGGACAACAATGCTCAGATGCTGTACGTCGTCTCGGGCAATACCAGCATCGACGGCTGGTATTTCCGCTTTAGCTATGACGCAACCCAACAAAAATACATCAAAAAAGACGGACCTATCGTGATTCGCTCCGGCGGAGCGGAGTCGATCTCGATCGATAAGGATACCACCGGCAAGCTGTGGGTCACTTACACGCGTGGACTCCAAGTATACGTGAATCGTACTACCACCAGCGAGACGGTCTGGGGCACGCCGTTTGTCGTTCCCGGCGCGCGCACGCTCAATAGTGACGATATTTCCGGAATCGTGGCGTACCACGACGCGAATGGCAGCAGCATCGGCGTGCTATGGAGCAACCACAACACGCCTTCGTCCATGTACTTTTCGTATCACAAAGACGGCGACGCGGATATGACCTGGCAGCCGATTGAGACGATCTATACTGGGACATGCGCGGCCGACGACCATATGAACCTGAAGTCGCTCCAGGCCGACGCCAGCGGCGCGCTCTACGCTGCCGTTAAGACCTCGTTCGGCGACAATGGCTGCGGCGGCTCGTCAAGCTCGCCGCTGATCCGTCTGGTGGTGCGTAAGCCGAATAACAGCTGGACCGTGACGACCTTCGGCACAGTTGGCGACGACCACACCCGGCCGATCGTGATGCTCGACACGACTAATCGCAAAGTATACGTGTTCGCCACCTCGCCAACATCCGGCAATGGGTCGATATATATGAAGTCCACCAGTATGGATAATCCTGATTTTTCGAACCAGCCAGGGGTGGGAACGCCATTTATCAAAAGCTTAACATATTTAGACATCAACAATGCGACATCGACCAAGCAGACGGTGGATGCCTACAGTGGCCTGGTGGTATTGGCAGCCGATGAGACCAAAGACTGGTATCTGCATGGCTACCAATCGCTCGGCACGCCAGCGCCGCGGCTGATCTTCAGCCAGCATCCCAGCAGCACTACAATCGGCGCGCCGTTCGCCACCCAGCCGATCGTGAGCGCGCAAGACTCGCAGGGTAATACCAGCATCAGCTTCAACGGCCCGGTCACGTTGGCGATCAAGGGCGGCACCGGCACGGCCGGCGCGGCGCTGATCGGCAACGTCACGGTGAATGCGGTCGCGGGCGTGGCGACCTTCAGCGGCCTGTCGATTAACATGGTCGGCTCGGGCTACCAGCTCACGGCCAACGCGGCCAATTTCGTGAGCGCCACCAGCGCAGCGATCGACGTCAGCAAAGCCAACCAAACGATCACGTTCGACCCGATTCCGGTCAAGCGCTACGCCGATCCGCCGTTTACCGTCAGCGCGACTTCGTCGGCGGGCCTGGCGGTCAGCTTCAGCGACCCGAACGTGAGCGATGCATGCAAGGTGATTGGCAGCACGGTCCAGATCACCAATGTGGGCGCCTGCACGGTGCGCGCCAGCCAGCCCGGCGACGCAAATGTGAATGCGGCGACGGCCGACAAGACCTTTTCGATCGAAAAGGCTAACCAAACGATTACCTTCGGCACCGTCCAGCGGATCGATCAGCACACATTTAACATCAATGTGACCGCCTCGTCGGGCCTGCCGGTGAGTCTGAGTGTAAGTGGCTCCTGCGCGCTCAGCGGTGCCAGGCTGACGATAACCGGAGCCTCAGTCTGTACGGTGATCGCCAATCAGGCCGGCAACACGCTCTACAACGCGGCGGCGCCGGCCTCGAAGCTAGTACAGACCAATTTTTTGATTTACCTCAGCTTGCTGATGAGGTAGGGCTGCACTATCACCCCTCACCCCCGGCCCCTCTCCCACGCCGGGGAGAGGGGAGATTCCGCTGCCCTTGCCTACTGATGGGAGATTCCGCTACCCTTGCCCACTGGTGGGGCAAGGGGTTGGGGGATGGGGGCTGAGTCTACATTAGCCACCCAAACGAACACCAAACCAGCCGAGCACCGTAATGACAATCAAGGCGAGCGACAGCAAGCTCACCAGCACGGCAATCGCCCAGGCTAGCGCATTATAGAAGCCGCGATTAATGTAGTCGCCCATCAGCTCGCGGTTGTTCACCAACGACAAGATCGCGAATAGCTCGACCGGCAGTAACAGACCATTGAGCACATACACGCCCACCAGCACCTGAATCAGTGGCAGGCCGGGAAGAAGCGCCAATGCCGCGCCCAGCACCACCAACCCGCTAAACAAGCCCATGAAGACCGGCGCCTCGTTCCACGAGCGTGAGACGCCGCGCTCGAACCCCAACGCCTCGCTCATGACATAGGTGGTGGCCAGCGGCAGCACGCCAGCCGCCAGCAGCGATGCGCCAAGCAACCCAAGCCCAAACAGCAGCCGGGCATATGGCCCAGCGACTGGCTCCAACGCCGTCGCCGCGTCCGAGGCGGTCTCGATTGCGACGCCGCGCGGAAACAGTGTCGCCGCCGTGGCGATGATGATGAAAGACGCGACAATGCCGGCAAACACCGTGCCGACGAATACGTCGAAACGCGTATAGCGATACTCATCCGGCGTGACGCCTTTTTCGACCACCGACGAGTGGACATACAACTGCATGTAGGGTGAAATCGTGGTGCCAATCAGCGCGATTAGCAGCTGCAGATAGCCGACCTCGAAGGATGGCGCGGGGCGCACGGTCTGCCGCAGCACATCACCCCAGTCGGGCCTGGCCAAGAATGCCGCGCCGATATAGGCAAAGAAGCTGAGCGTGAATATCAGAAGGATTTTTTCGACGCGCTCGTACGAGCCGCGCGTGATCAGCAGCCAAACCACCGCCGCCGCCAGCGGCACAGCGATGTAACGGCTGACTCCGAACAGCTCGGCCGCCGCCGCGATCCCGACAAACTCCGAGACGATTATCCCGAAGTTAGCGATAAACAGCGTCAGCAGAATCAGCGCGGTCATGCGCAGCGAGAAGTTTTCGCGCACCAGATCGGAGAAACCCTTGCCGGTGATCGCGCCGAGTCGCGCGCTCATCTCCTGCACCACGCCGACGAAGATCGTCACAATCACCATCGCCCAGAGCAAGCCGTAACCATAGGATGCGCCGGCCGAGGCATACGTGGCAATTCCACCGGCGTCGTTCCCCGCGCTGGCGGCCAGTAGGCCGGGGCCGAGCGCCAACACATACGGCCAGATCCGCCGTCGCCGGGCGCGAATCCGATCGCGCACTGTCTTGCTCTCGACACGGCCAGTAGCCTGGTCGCGTGTGGTCATGATCTATCTCGCTTTCCCATTCATCATCACCCGAACGACCGAACGCCGCGGCGCTGCCAGATCTCGGGCAGCAGCACTGCCAGCGCATCGTCGACTGTCACGATACCCATCATGCGGCCGGCTTCGTCGAGCACCGGTACGGCCAGCAGATTATACTCCGCCAGTACTTGCGCGGCATCCTCGGCGCGATCCTCAGGGCTCACAGTTGGCACATCGTCGTCCATGAGGTTAATCAGCGGCGTGGCGGTATCGGCCAGGATGAGGTTGCGCAGCCGCACGATCCCGCGTAAATAGCTCAGCTCATCGGCCTCGTCGGCATTGGCGGGTGCGCGATCGAGCGGCTGACCTTCCTCCAAATGATCTTCCACGACATAGACCGCCAGCAGCGGGTCGGGCACTTCCTCGAGCGAGCGAATAAGACTCAGCGCGTCGCCGACGGTGGCGCCGGCACGGATGCGTACAAAGTCGGTGGTCATGATTCGGCCGGCGCTATCTTCGTCGTAGGCCAGCAGCTGCTGGACATCGGCCGCCTCTTCCGGCTCCATACGCGCCAGCAACTGCTTGGCGACCTCGTCGTCCAGGTCTTCCAGTACGTCGGCGGCTGCCCCAGGCGTCATCTCCTCCAAAATATCGGCGGCGCGCTCCTGGTCCATGCCTTCCAGCAGATCGGCCAGGCGCTCGTCGCTGACCTCTTCGAGCGTCTCGGCGGCGGTCTCGTCGTCCAGCGCGGCGACAATCTCGGCGCTCTCGCGGTACGACAGGGCGTCGACGATCCGCGCCAGATCGACTGGGTTGATCTCGGAGAGCCGCTCGTACGAGACCTTGAGCTGCACCGGCGCGGCGCTGGCGAGATACTGCGCCTCATTCCAGTCGATCATTTGCCGGCCGACGATTCGCTCGGCCAGCGCGCGCGGCCCCAGCCGGCGCAGCAGCGCCTGCGGGCTGATATCGACGCCGACCAGCCGGTAAGTGCCCTCGACGCGGGCGAGCTGCACGTCGTTCACTCGCACGATCCGCCGACCGGTGATATCGATAATCTGGTGATCGAGCACATCCTTGCGCAGCAGCACTTCGCCGTCGCGCCGCGCGAACGGCCGCAGATCGACAGTCGATGTGCTGAGCTTGGCGACGCCGTTAAATGCCTCAAGCTGAACTGCCGACACAAAGAACAGCCGCCGGCCGTCGCGCACGACTAGGCCGCTGATTGGCGGGTAGGGCTCGCCACCAATCAGAACAATCACATCTTCGAGCCTGCCGATCAGCTCGCCGGTTTTACCTTGCACTGGTTGATCGAGCAGTGATGCGAGGAACAGCATAGCCTGCCTCCTGGGTTGCAATCGCGCTACGAGGGCATGGTAGCGGACAGAGCAAGCCCCCGACATCTACGCGGGGGCAGAAGACGGCAGCGAGCACACGCCCGCTATGGGCGGTATGCACGGAGCCGGCGCTGATCCCACATGCGCCGCAGGCGCCGTGCTGAGAGCTGCCGAGCAGTTGAGGATGTTTTCTAAAATATGCTATCGTGCATGCTACCATACTGGCGAGTAGCGTGAAAGAGGCAGCAATGAGCAAACTGCCAACGCTCAACCGCGCCGACATCCGCGATTGGGTTGGCCAACGCTCGTTCAAGCGCGCCCGCGCATATACTCGCGCCACAGCCTTGGCAGAAGTTGATCGGCGAAATTTGCGAGCAAAGCAAGCGACTGTGCGCCCTACAAGAGGAATTGACCAAGGCGGGATTATAGCCAGCCAATGGGCAATAGGAGAAGATAGCCTATCGCCTCTGACCCCGAACTTATCGCTGTGCCTGTTTATCAGCCTGATCGATCGCGCTAGCGGCGCGATCGGCGGCGGCGGCTTCGACATCGGTGGTGCCAGCCGGATGGTAGCGCGCGCGCTCGTAAGCGTCGGTGAGCGTGGCGATCGGCTGGGCGGCGGCGGGCAGCAGTGTGCTGGCGTTCGGGGCATACTCCTGCGGAGTCTGCGGCGCCAGGCGGGGCTGGTTGCGCTCCTCGCCAATCAACAGCAGCTTGATATAGCTGCGCCGGATGCGACTGATCGGGTCGTCGCCCCGCTGGCGCGCCAGCGCATCGCGCAGACCTTCAGCGCGCTTTGCGGTGCCAAGCTTGGCCAGCAGACCAAGCAGATCGTTTGCCAGGCCACTCCAGCTCCACAGCGACTCGCGTTCTTCGTCGGCGTTGGGAGCTCGATGTCTGCGCTGGCGCGCGATCAAGAACAGAGCAAGTATCAGCAACATCGGCACAATTGCGCAGAAACCTCGAATCAACGCCCCGACCCAGGGCGGTAACGCCTCCAGCGCCGAGACCCCGTTTTGTTGTCGCAAGATGCTATCGAAGAGACCGCTCAGCGGCCGCATGGCCAAGGGGTCTCCTACATGTAACAATCGGATCAACCACTCCAATACCAGGGCCATGAGATAGATGAACGGCAGGGCGATCAACAGAATCACTAAAACGATGCCTTGCCACAGCAGGCGGATCAGGGCCGCGGCCTCCCGGCCAAACAGCGCGCCGATCAGAATGCCCAGAAACACCACCAGCACGACCGAGCCGGCCAGCGTCACCAGTCCGCGCCAGCCCATCCGCCGGAGCTGGACCTCGCGCTCCTCGGAAGCGCTCGCCAGCGCGATCGTCAGTAGCGAAACCGCGAAGAAGCTCACCACTTCGGTTGTGGCCAGCCCCGCCAGCGCCAACCCCGGGCCGCTAACGAAAAAGCGAATGAAGACGATCACGATCAGCAAGATCATCGAGATCCGAAAGAGCCGGTGCAATGTCACACTATCGTGCTGTGTCAGCCGTGTGCCGCGCCAGAAGCAGTAGAGGCCCAGCAGCATGCACAGGTAGATCGCGATTGATTGCCTCGAGTCAAGATCGGCTAGCGCAGCCAGCGCCTGGTTCCAGCCTGCCAGTGGACTCAGGCCGACGACCTGGCCTTTGACAACCCACAGGGCAAACAACAAACCGATCGCGGCCAGCGCCGGCCTTTGATACGCAGGCCGCAGGCGACGTAGAATAATCCAATCGGCGAGCATGCCTGCGAAGATCACCAGCACCAGCGCACCCCATGCATCGACGCCGAAAACCGTCAGCAGCAGCGCCGACGGGGTCGCCTCGACTACCGCCAGGCCTAGATAGAAGAAGATTCGATACCAGGAGATCATGGCAATCTGCAATTTGCAATCTATAATCGCACTAGGCGGCCGGCTGCTTCAGCTTCTCTGGCGACTGGCGCGCCTGCGGTCGAGCGCGCCAATCGCCGCTCCGTGGGGCGTGCTTCACCAACACACCTGGCACAACCGGCGGATCATCATCGCCAAGGTACAGCCAGGCGACCGAGCGGCCGCTCTCGCGCTGGCGCAGCAACGCCGCGCATGTCGCCTCGGGCGCAATCACGCTCAGCAACAGCAGCGTCGCACCCCACGGCAGGTCGCTGGTGGTCGTGCGCAACAGCCGCGCCATCGGCGTGACCGAGTAGTGCGTCAGACGCGCCAGCGTCTCCATGATCAGCGCCAGCTGGGCCGGGCTACGTCCCGGCGGCAAACGCACAAACCGCTCGAACTCGGCCGGCGCGCCATTGACGTACAGCCCGATCGCATAGCCCTCGTCTAGCCCGGCCTGCGCCAGCGTCGCCGCGGCGCTGATTAGTCGCTCGACCTGCTCTTCGTCGACGCCCTGCCAGTAGCGTTCGAATGAGTCGAGATCGAGAAAGATCGCCACCTCGCGCGAGGTCGTCGCCTCGTAGATCCGCGTCTGGAGGGTGCCGGTGCGCGCGGTCGCGCTCCAGTGCACATCCTTCAGCGGGTCGTCGGTGTGATAATCGCGCACGCCGATCGTGCGCAGCGGGTCACGAATGAGCTGGCGCGCGCGCAGTTCACCCAGCGGGTTGCGCGGCGGCAAACCCAACTCCTCGAGTGGCAGCAGGCGCGGATACACAATCAAGCTGGTGCGCGCCGGAATTTCAAGCAGCGAACGGTAGAAGCCAAACGGGTCGCCGCCCTCAAGCTGCACCGGGCCGAGCCGGTAGGCACCCCGCGCCGTGCAGCGCAGCCGGTAGCGCCAGCCGATGCTCTCGTACCAGCGCAGGCTGGTCATGCGATTAATGACTTGGCGGCCCTCGGTGTCGAGGCGTTTCCTATGGCCGACAATTTCAAGTTTTAGCGGCACAATATCGCGAACCAGCAGCGCAATCAGCGGCAGCGGCTTACGATTCGCGATTCGAAGGACCAGCTCGACCTCATCGCCTGGAAAGGCGCGCTGCTGGCTCAGCTCGCGGGTGTACGAGACTCGCAGCAGCGACCAACGATCCCACAACCGCGCGACTCCGGCAGTCACAAGCAACAGAATGCAGATCAGCGCCAGCAAGCCCTGCCCGGTCACAAGCGCGAGCGCGGTGAGGAAAAACAATCCCTGGATGGTTTGGAGACGAAACATAATTTAAGGTGAATAATGAACGATGAAGGCTGAATGATGAAGCGCTACCATCTTCATCGTTCGGCCTTCATCCTTCAGCGTTTACTCGACCGGCACTGCCACCCGTGCGACCAGCGCGCGCACGACCTCGGTCGGCGAGCGACCGCGCAAGCGCGCCTCAGGGGTGAGGATCAAGCGATGGGCCAGCACCGGTGCAGCCAGCTCTTTGACATCGTCGGGCTTGACGAAGTCGCGGCCGCGCAGCGCAGCCAGCGCCTGCCCCCCGTGATGCAGCGCCAGCGACGCGCGCGGCGACGCGCCCAGCTGCACTTCGTCGGCACCGCGTGTTGCACGCACGACATCGACGATATAGCGCCGTACGACATCGGCCACGTGCATGGCGCGGGCGGCTTGTTGAAGCGCTAATACATCGGCGCCCGTGGTCACCGGCACAAGCTCGGCCAGCGGGTCGGCGCGATCATAGCGATTGAGAATCTCGACCTCTTCTTCAGCCGCCGGGTAGCCCACCTCTACGCGCATCATAAAGCGGTCGAGCTGGGCCTCCGGCAGCGGGAAGGTGCCCTCTAGCTCGACCGGGTTCTGTGTCGCCAGAACAATGAACGGGCGCGGCAGCGGGCGGGTTACGCCGTCGATCGTGACTGTGCGCTCCTGCATGGCCTCCAACAGCGCGCTCTGGGTGCGCGGCGTCGCGCGGTTGATCTCGTCGGCCAGCAGTACATTCGCGAAGATCGCACCAGGGCGGAACTGGAACTCGCTGAGCTTCAGATTGAAGTATGAGAGCCCGGTCACATCAGTCGGCAGCAGGTCGGGGGTAAACTGAATCCTGCGAAACTCGCAGTCGATCGACCGGGCCAGCGCTCGCGCCAAGGTTGTCTTGCCGGTGCCGGGCACATCCTCCAGCAATATATGGCCCTCGCACAGCAGAGCCACCAGCAGCAGCTCGACGATCGAATCTTTGCCGACGATCACGCGCGCAATGTTCGCGCGCACGCGCTCGGCGAGCTCGCGAACCGCCGGTGCGGTAGCAGTCACAGTCACAAGCAGCTCCTTCGAGCATGGTGTAGGCGGTTTTAATAAGATTTCCTCTATGCAATGCGATTTCGGCAGTGTAGCATAGCCGATCGGCAGTGTCAAAGGTAAAGTATGTAAAATGGCATCCGCCCGCACAACCTTATCCAGAATGGAACGCCAGCTTTCCAGGCCGCTGCCGGTACACTTCTTGCGATAGTTTTACAGTGGATCGGAGCTCATTTCTTAACAAGCCCCAAGATCTTAGGAGAAACAGCATGGCGCATGATATGCTCCAGCAATTTCTCGGCGGCAATCCGTCGAAGCAGCAAGACTATAGCGACTTTTTACGTCGCTTCCAGCAAGACCCGGGCAGCATTTCCGAGGCAGAAGCATCGCAGCGCTACCGCGAGCTACTGCGCAACGCCAGCCCAAACGCTGTAGCCGATGCATACCAGCATGTTCTCGGCCAGCTCGCGCCGGATCAGCGCCAGCAGCTAGCCCAACAGTACCAGCACGCGCACCACGACCCGACAAGTCCGTTCAATGGCTTTCGATTTAATGAACCGAGCGAGGCGGCCGACGCGCGCAATCTGGGCCAGATGGCTCAGCAGGCCGAGCAGCAGGATCCCGATCTGTTCGGCAAGATCTTTGGGCAAAACTCACCGCTGAGCGGCCCGCTTGGCCGGCTGGCGCTCGCCGCTATCGCGGCGTATCTCGCCAACCGCGCGCTCAGCCAGCAGCCCAGTCAGCAATCTGGTCAGCAAGGCACCAACCAAAATCCCGGTCTTTCCGGCGGTCTGATTGGCGCGCTTGGCGGCCTGATTGGCGCACTAAGCAACAATCAGCAGTCCGGACAAAACCCCGGGCTGCCGGGCGGCCTCGGCGGCTTGCTCGATGCGCTCAGTAATCAGCAGCGGCCAGCTGACCCCAATGCTGGAACGAACGACCAGGCGCCGGACTCAAGCGCTGGCACCCCTGGTCTGCATGTCAAAGGCAGTCAATCTAAAAAGCGGATTTAGGATAGGTAACGAGCATGAAGCGAATATCTTTAAGGCGTCCGTCGATCAGTAGCTTTTTCATCACCTTTATCGCCGCAGTGGCGCTAGCGGGGTGCAGCGGCAACGATACCGGCGCTTTGCTAGGCGCGGCGACCAACAGTCCGCCCCCGCCGACAAGCAGCGCTGTCCAGGCGACCGCGGCTCCAGAACTGAATCCAGTCAGCGCCCCCGGCAACGGCACGCCGGTCGCCGCAGCGCCGCTGGCGCAGCAGTCGACACCAATCCCTCAAAGCGATTTGCCATTGAGTAATGATGAAGAAGTCGTCGCAGGAGTGTTCGAGCGTGTTGGCCCGGCGGTCGTCCGGATCGAGACCGACCAGGGGCTCGGCTCGGGCTTTCTGGTCGACACGAACGGTCTAATCATTACAAATAACCATGTCGTCGCCGATAGCGGCGGGCAGGTGCGCGTGTCGTTCAGCGGCTTGTTCCAAACGATCGGCCGCGTCGTCGGCACGGACCCCGACAGCGATATTGCCGTGGTCAAAGCCGACGAGCTACCCCAGAGCGTGCAACCAGTCCAGCTTGGCGACTCGAGTAAAACGCGCGTCGGGCAACGCACAATCGCAATCGGCAACCCGCTCGGCCAGGATCGCACGGTGACGACCGGCATCGTTAGTGCAATCGGCCGCACCATCGACGAAAGTGACAGCCAGAGCCAAGAACCGAGCTACCGCATCGGGGGCGCGCTCCAAACCGACGCCGCGATCAACCCCGGTAACTCTGGCGGACCGCTGCTCGATTGGGCCGGGCGCGTAATCGGCATGAACACCGCGATTCTCTCGCGCACCGGCACCAGCTCGGGTATTGGCTTCGCCGTACCGGTCAACCTGATCAAGAAAGTCGCCGAAGGACTGGTCAAAAACGGTCATTACGACCACCCATACCTAGGAGTTGGCCTCGAGGATGTTACCACGCTTCAGGCCAAGGAGAACAATCTACCAAGCGCAGGCGTGCTGATTCGACCAAGCGACAACAATAGCCCGGTTGCCAAGGCTGGTCTGCGCAATGATGCCATTCTTGTAGCGATCAATCAGGTCTCGATGACCTCATCGGATGACGTGATTGCCTACCTGGAGCTGAATACCAAGCCGGGCGACACCGTGACGCTGACAGTCATCGGCGGGAACAACCAGAAGCAGGATCTTCATGTTCAGCTCGGCGCACGCCCGACTGTCGCCCGATAACTTCGCAGTTTTAGCCAGCCAGGCCTTCGTCCGAATAGCTCTAAGCAGGTCCGCAAAAATAATTTGATAAATGGACGGTTCGTGGTAGCCTCCCACAAGGAGGAATACGAACATGACGAGTGAACGGTTAGGCCCAGTGCAGATGCAGCAACTCGAACACCAATTGGTGCAGACCGGCGATGTACGAATCTACCGGCGTACCTTAGCCCTACTGATGTGGGGACGTGGCAGCGCCGTCGCCGAAATCGCCACTTTGCTGAACGTCCGTCGGCAGAGCGTGTATAACTGGCTCGCCAGCTACCTGCACAGCTGCGATCCGGCGTGCCTACGCGACGCTGAGCGCTCTGGCCGACCGGCGCGCTGGACCGCACAGACCGAGGCCCGCTTAGCTGAGTTGATCGTTGTCGCGCCCGATCAGCTCGGCTATCTGGCAGTCAATTGGACGGTGCCGCTCTTGCAAGGCCACCTCGAACGTGACACCCATGTCCATTTTTCCGATGATACCATCCGCCGCGCCTTACATCGCCTGGGGTATGTCTGGAAACGCTACCGCTATGTGCTCGACCCAGACCCCGACTTGGAGAAAAAAACGCCAGATTGGTGGCCAAATCCGGGCCTTAGCGCCACGCAGTGTAGTTTTGGCGGAAGATGAAACCGATTTACTCTTGTTTCCACCCTTACGCGCCGGGTGGGCCCGCCGTGGCGAGGCAGCCGAGGTTCGCTTGTCAGGCTGGAATGCGCGGCAGGTCATTTTTGGCGCCATGAACCTCAAGAGTGGGCATCGGCTGTTGCTCTCGCGAGAGCATCAACGAGCGAGCGACTTTCAGGCGTTTGTACGGCTGGTTCATCAGCACTATCGCGGCTGGCACGTCGTGCTGCTACTGGATGAAGACCCCTCCCATACGGCGAAGTCAAGTGCGGCGCTGGCCATCGAGATGAACATGACCTTACTCTGGTTACCCAAACGTGCGCCCAAGCTTAATCCAATCGATACGCTGTGGGGCCAGGCCAAAGATCTGGTGAGTGCCAACAAGCAGTATGCCTCGGTGGACGAGCAGGTTGAGCGCTTCCTGGCGTATCTCTCCAACTTCTCCAATCGCCAAGCTCTCGTGGCTGCTGGCGTGTGTGCCCCAGACTTCTGGCTCGGCGATGTGTTGTCAAAAAACTTTTGCGGACCTGCTTAGAATAGACCACAGATTTGTGCGGATTGAGCGGATTTCCACGGATCAGGCTATAATATCTACAAAATCCGCGTCGATCCGCTCGATCCGTGGAAATCCGCGTCCGATTCATTTTGGTTGAAAAGAATGCTGTATGATCTCACCATTGAAGCTATCCAGCACGACTTGCCGACGACTGTGATTGGCCGCGCGGTGCGGCACTATGCACAGGTCGGCTCGACCAACGACCTGGCCCGCGAGCAGGCGCGCGCCGGCCACGCCGAAGGGCTAACGCTCGTGGCCGACGAGCAGACCAGCGGGCGTGGGCGTATGGGCCGCGGCTGGGCCGCCCCACCAGGCAGCAGCCTGCTGCTGTCGGTGCTGCTGCGCCCCTCCTGGCTGGCGCCGGCCGACTCATTTGCGCTGACGATGCTCGCCGGTGTCGCGCTCTGCGAAGCAATCGAGCAGGCGACACCGCTGCAGACCGCGCTTAAATGGCCGAATGACCTGCTGCTGCAGGTGTATACCACCACCGGGCCGGATCTACGCAAAGCCGCCGGCGTGCTGAGCGAAATCGAGTTGAGCGACGGCGCGATCGCCTGGGTGATCATGGGCATCGGCGTTAATGTCAACTGGGCGCCGCATGGCATAGTCGACGGGCAAGACCTTAGCGCGACGGCCACCAGTATTGGCACTGCGCTCGGGGCGCCAATCGAGCGCCTCACGCTGCTGCGCGCGCTGCTGTTGCGCCTCGATCAGCGCTATGCTGCCCTGCGCGTGGGCGATATGGCCGAGCTGTTCGCGGCATGGCGCACGCGATTGACCACACTGGGGCAGCCGGTGAATGTGCGCCTACCACAGGGTCAGCTCGCCGGCATCGCCGAAGATGTCGATCCCTCGGGCGCATTACGCGTGCGCGATGCGTCTGGCGTGCTTCACACCGTGTTGGCCGGCGATGTCGTTTGAAAGTCTCATTCCTTGACAACCCCGATCCCCCGTGCTATTCTACCCGCTACCAACGAGGGCCAATCGTTGCGCCCTAAACGCCCTAGCATTACGTCCGTATGACCCGGCTGATATCGCCGCTCTAGAACATGTCTCTATGGACTCGATCACCGCAACGGCAGCGCTCGGCGCCGATGTCGCTACCGACTCCTCCCGCTTACCCCGTCGCGCCGCTGCGCCACAGGTTCAGCCGCTACGCCCCGACTCCGAGTTCATGCGCAGCCCGGTGGCCAACGAGTTGGTGCAGCGCTTTAGCGCCTATCAACGCCATAGCCCCGAGCTCGAACGCGATATCGCAACAATCCGCTGCGCCTTTGCGATTGCCCACGAGGCCCATAAAGCCCAAAAACGCGCCTCGGGCGAGCCATACATCGATCATCCGGTCGCGGTCGCGCACCTGCTGCTCGATCTGCGGCTCGATGTCGCCTCGATCGCGGCCGCATTGCTGCACGACGTCGTGGAAGATACCTCGATCACCAAGGAGCAGGTCGAGCTCGCGTTCGGCCGCGAAGTCGCGCACCTGGTCGACGGCGTCACCAAGCTTTCGGCGCTTGAAGCACAGACCAAAGAAGAAGCGCAGGTCGGCACTTATCGCAAGATGTTCATCGCCATGGCCGACGACCCGCGCGTGGTGCTGGTGAAGCTGGCCGACCGCCTGCATAACATGCGCACGATCGGCGCGATGAAGACTGAGAGCCAGCAGCGCACCGCCCGCGAGACGCTCGACATCTATGCCCCGTTGGCGCACCGCCTCGGCATCTGGCAGATGAAGTGGGAGCTGGAAGATCGCTCGTTCGCACTCCTGCAGCCCGACAAATATCAGGAGATCAGCAAGCAACTGGCGCTCCGGCGCGACGCGCGCGAGAAGATCATCCAGCGCGTGATCAGCCGGCTTACCCAGGCGCTCGAAAAAGAAGGCATCACCGCCGATATCACCGGCCGGCCCAAGCATATCTACTCGATCTATCGTAAGATGGAGCGCAAAGGCGTCAGCCTTGATCAGATCTATGATCAACTGGCGGTGCGCGTGATTGTCAACACGGTCGGCGACTGCTACCAGGTGCTCGGGATCGCCCACGGGATGTGGCCGCCGGTGCCGGGCGAGTTCGACGACTATATTGCGATGCCCAAAGAGAGCATGTATAAGTCGTTGCACACGACCGTGCTCATTCCTGGCGGGCAGCCCTGCGAGATCCAGATCCGCACCCAGGAGATGCACGAGATCGCCGAGCATGGCATCGCCGCACACTGGCGCTACAAAGAGGGGTTCGGCCGCTCCGACGCGTCGTTCGAGGCCAAGCTGGCCTGGCTGCGCGGCCTGATCGAGTGGCGGCGCGAGCTGACCGATGCTGGCGAGTTCGTCGATTCGTTCAAGTCAGATGTGCTCGAGGAGCAGGTCTATGTCTTCACACCCAAAGGAAAGATTATCGATCTGCCGGTCGGCTCGACGCCGGTCGACTTCGCCTATCGTATTCACACCCAAGTCGGCCATAGCTGCGCTGGAGCGAAAGTGAACAATCGGATGGTCTCGCTCGACTACCAACTCCACAGCAGCGATATCGTGCAGGTGATGACCTCGAAGAACGCGCGCGGGCCGAGCCGCGATTGGCTGAATTTCGTCAAGACTTCGGGGGCGCGCAACCATATCCGGCGCTACTTCAAGCGCCTGCACCGCGACGAGAACGAGGCCGCCGGCCGCGATCTGCTGGAGAAGGAACTCAAGCGCCTGGGTATGAGCGTGCCGTTCGAGGAAATAGCCCAGCTCGCCGGCGTCAAGACGATCGAGGATCTGTTTGCCCAAATCGGCAGTGGCGACCTGACTGCCCGCACGATCGCGCAGAAGATCCTGTCTCACCGCGCCAAAGAGGCCGACGAGGCGCTGGCCGATATCCCACAGGTCACGCCGCAGCCCGAGCGCAAGACCGATGCCAAGGGCATCTCGGTGCGCGGCGTCGACGGCGTGCTGACCCGCCTGGCGAAATGCTGCCATCCCGTGGTCGGCGAGCCGATTGTCGGCTTTGTGACGCGGGGAAAGGGCATCACGGTTCATCGCACCGACTGCCGGCAGGTGATCAACGAGCGCGACCGCGCCCGGCTGGTCGAAGTCACCTGGGGCGAGGCCAGCCCCCAGCAGGGCCACCCGGTAGTCGTACGGATCGAGGCCTGGGATCGGGTCGGGCTGTGGCGCGATATCTCGGGCACGGTGGCCGACGCCGGCATCAACATCCAAGAAGTGCAGCAGGTGCCAACTCGCAAGCCTGATCGCGCTGTGCTGATGACGACCCTGCTCATCCAAAGCATCTCGCAGCTCTCGACCATCCTCGACAAGCTCAATCGCCTGCCCGACGTGATCGAGGCCCGCCGCGAACAGAGCGGCGGCCTGGCCGCCAGTGCGTAACCAAGAACAAAGAACCGGGTGCCCACACCGGGTACCCTCCGGGTGCGGGTGCCCGGCGAACAGAGAACAAAAACACTCTTCGCTATTTGTTCTCTGTTCTCTGTTCTTTGTTCTTTGTCGTCAGCGCCAGCCCGATCGCCTTGTACACCAGCTTGGCCGCCAGGAAGTCGCTGGCGTGCTGGCCGGGCAGCGGCGCCAGCTCGACGCAGTCGATCGCCGCGACATTGGCCGCGCGCGTCACCGTGCGAATAATATCGAGCCCCTGGTCCCACGAGAGGCCGTTCGGCTCGGGCGTGCCGGTCGCCCCGACCAGCGCCGGGTCGAATCCATCCAGGTCGATTGTCAGAAACACCGTTTTGCCACGCACCAGCTCGGCTAGTTGAGGCAGATGGCCGCCGGCGTGCACATCCTCGGCGAACCAGACCCGTAGGCGCTCCGGCTCGGCGCGGATCAGCTCGATCTCCTCGCGGCAGATCGAGCGGATGCCGAGCTGCGCAATCGTCATGCCCATGTCGAACACACGCCGGGCGATGCTCGCATGGCTGTAGGGGCTGCCCTCGTATTCGTCGCGCAGGTCGCTGTGCGCGTCGATCTGCACCATCACAAAGTCGCCGTGCAGCACCTGCACCGCGCGAGCCATCCCGGCCGAGATAGTATGCTCGCCGCCAAGGCCAACCAGCAGCTTTCCGCTGCGCAGTTGTTCCTCGGCACAGGCCGCAACCGCATCGACCATGCCCGCCGGCCCGCTGACCACGGGGGCCAGCGCCGGCAGCGTGTGGATGCCATAGGTCAGCGCTATTTCGTCGTCCAGCTCGCGGTCGTACAGCTCGACCTGTCGCGATGCCTCGAGGATCGCGCGCGGCCCCTCGCGGGTGCCCTGGCCGTAGCTGACGGTACCCTCATACGGGATCGGCAGAACCAGCGCGGCGCTGTGCTCATAACCACTATGCTCCTCGGCCAGGCCGAGGAAGTTCTGCGGCGGCAGCGTCTCGTATTTCAACATATCTGCTTCCTTCGTTCCGGTCTACCCGCTGTAGTATGCTCGGAGTCTGCATATCATACATATAAAGCCGCTTGCCGAACCAACATTCTGTGTTCCTGCAAAAACGATCTGCATCAGCAGAGGCATGCGCGCCGAACGTTCGGCTTGAGAGAGCATCATTTTACCATCCAAAGGCAACGCCCGGGCCGGCGTACTCTGCCGCTCGCCGCGTAGGCAAAAATGGCGATCGTAAAATCAAGTAGCGCCTCTCGCCTATTTGTGCTACCATGCATAATGAAAACCCACCCACCAGGAGGTTCACATGCAAGATGTACTCCCCGCAATTGAGCAGTGGCGCGCGCGCGGCGAGCAGATTGCGATCGCCACGGTCGTCAAGACGCTCGGCTCGGCGCCGCGCGGCGTCGGCGCGAAGATGGCGGTCACCGCCAGCGGCAGCATGGCCGGCTCGGTCAGCGGCGGCTGCATCGAGGGCGCGGTGTTCGACGCCTGCCAGCAGGCGATCAGCACCGGCCAGGCCAAGCTACTGCACTTTGGCGTCGCCGACGACGATGCCTGGGACGTCGGCCTGGCCTGCGGCGGCGTGATCGATGTGTTCGTCGAGCCGCTCAGCTGGTAGGGCGTTGCCATGCGCTAGACACAGTCTGCAATCTGCAAGCTGCAATTGCACCGGGCGGAGCCGCGATGATCCACTTGCGAACGATCGGCATGCCAGCGATCGACGACCACGAGGCCCGGCAATTTCCATTTAGTGTGCCGGCGATTCGGTCGTTGGCGGGAACGCAGATCGAGCTTTCCACGCCGGTCACATTCTTCGTCGGCGAGAATGGTTCGGGCAAATCGACGTTGCTCGAAGCGTTGGCCTGCGCCGCCGGCTCGATCACCGTCGGCAGCGAGAGCGCAACAAGCGACCGCACACTGGCGCCCGTGCGTGGCCTCGCCCACAAGATCAAGCTCTCGTGGAGCGGGCGGAAACACGCCGGTTTCTTTATGCGTTCCGAAGACTTTTTTGGCTACGTCAAGTGGTTGCGGCATACCCGCGAGGAATTCGAGCGTGACCTCGCGGCGATCGACGAGGAGTATAAGGACCGCTCAGAAAAAGCACGCGGCCTGGCCAGAATGCCTATCCTACGCGAATTGCATGATATGCAGCAGCGCTATGGCGCAGATCTCGACGCTAACTCGCATGGCGAAAGTTATTTCCGGCTCTTCAGGTCGCGCTTCGTACCAAGTGGCCTGTATCTACTCGACGAGCCGGAAGCGCCGCTCTCGCCGATGCGCCAGATTGGGCTTATGGCTATGCTGAAGATGATGGTTGAAGAACACAATGCGCAGTTTATCATTGCCACACATTCGCCGATTCTGATGGCTTTTTCCGATGCGCTGATCTACAGCTTCGATGCCAATACTATTCGCCCGGTCGCATATCATGAACTCGAGCACGTCGTCACCACCAAGTCGTTTCTTGAGAATCCACAGCGCTATTTGAGGCATCTATGACGATCTACGAGACACTGACCGCCGCCATCGCCGCCGAGCAGCCGGTCGCAGTCGCCACAATCGTCGGCGGCGCGGGCAGCATCGGCGCGAAGCTGCTGGTCCGCCCAGGCGGCGAGCCGATCGGCTCGCTGGGCTGGGATCTGCCCGAGCAGGAGATCGTGCGCCAGATGCTGGCGATGCTGGCGCGCGCTGAGAGCGGCATTCAATCCTTTGCCAGCGCCGCCGGCGAGGTCGAAGTCTTTATCGAGACCTACCCGCCCCCGCCGACGATGTATATCGTCGGCGCGGTGCATATCGCCATCCCGCTGGTCACATTCGCCAAGACACTGGGCTTCCGCACAGTGGTAGTGGATGCACGCGGCGCCTTTGCCACACCCGAGCGTTTCGCCCATGCCGACGAGCTGATCATGGAATGGCCCGACGAGGCGCTGCAGGGCAAGCTGAACAGCAACAGCTTTGTCGTGCTGCTGACCCACGATCCCAAGCTCGACGATCCGGCGCTCAAGGTCGCGCTGCCCAGCGCGGCGCGCTATGTCGGCGCGCTCGGTAGCCCCAACACTCATGCCAAGCGGCTGGCTCGTCTGCGCGAGGAAGGTATGCCTGAGGATCAACTCGCGCGCCTCCATGCGCCGATCGGCCTCAAGATCGGCGGCAGCACGCCTGAGGAGATTGCCGTGAGCATCATCGCCGAGATCGTAGCCGCCAAGCATGGGTTGACGGGGGAAAACTAGCAGCACGATACGGATTAATGCACGGTTACACGGATTTATTGTGAGCTACTACGGTATGCCGTAACTTTATGTACAGATGTGCGGTTCCAATCGGAAAGACGAGGTGCATCTGGTATCTACTCCAGCCTACATCAGAAATATCTGGGACAGGTCATCACATACTTGAATCACACGGAATTACCAATTGGCCTTTTGATCAATTTTGGTGAGCGTAGCCTGCGCCCGCGCCGCGTTTTCCTTCCCCGCAGGCCGCAGAATTCCGCCTGAACTATCAATGGATGTTCGTGCCTGACTCACTCAAACCGCAACGTAACTAACTTGCCATTAGCTCATCAATTCAGGAATCTATTGGTCGTTATAGGTGTATCTGTGCCCACAATCCATGCGAGTAATCCATGTATCTGTGCCCACAATCCATGCGAGTAATCCGTGTATCCCTGGCCTAATCCGTGCCAAAAATCCGTGTCCGCCCTGATTCTCGCCGCTGGCGCCGCCGCACGCATGGGCCGCCCGAAGCAGCTGCTCGACTGGGATGGCCGGCCGCTTGTGCGCGTCGCCGCCGAGACCGCGCTGGCAGCGCATCTCAGCCCGGTGCTGGTGGTTGTCGGCAGTGCGCAGGCCGAGGTTGCGGCGGCGCTCGCCGATCTGCCGCTGCAGGTCGTGTCGAATCCTGATTACGCCGCCGGCCAGAGCAGCTCGCTGCGCGTCGGCATCGCCGCACTGCCGCCCGAGGTTCAGGCGGTGGTTGTGCTGCTCGGCGACCAGCCGTTCGTCACTGGCGCAATCGTCCAGCGGTTGGTCGCAGAATGGAGCGCCAGCGGATCGCCGATCGTCGCGCCGGTCTACGCCGGGCAGCGCGGCAACCCGGTACTGTTCGACCGCGCAGTCTTTCCAGAGCTGTTGGCCATCCATGGCGACCAGGGGGGGCGCGCGGTGCTCGCCGCCAACCCAGAGCGCATCCGATCGATTCTGTTCGACGACCCGCGCCCGCTCGCCGACATCGACACACCGGACGATTATGAACGGCTTAGAAAACAGGCGTCAGGAGTCAGGAGTCAGAATAGCTTCTGACTCCTGACTCCTGACGCCTGACTCCTGATTATGTATCAGACAACGCTGCCACCCGAACAGGCGCTCGGCCACATCTTGCGCCACAATCTGGCCGATACCCACGGTCGTAAGGCCTTCTCCAAAGGCCATCGCATCGCCGCGCCCGATCTACCCAAGCTGCGCGCGCTTGGGGTCGAGCTGGTGCGCGTGGCCGTGCTAGAGCCGGGCGACGTTCATGAGGACGCGGCGGCGCGCCGGCTTGCCGCGGCGGTGTGTGGCGCAGGAGTCGCCGCAAGCGCGCCGGCGGCCAGCCGCGTGAATCTGCTGGCCGAGGTCGACGGCGTGGTGGCGATCGATGTCGAGCGGCTGCTGCAGATCAACCAGATCGACGGGCTGACCGTGGCGACATTGCCCAGCCACGCGTTAGTGAGGGCCCGCAGGCGCGTCGCGACGATCAAGATCATTCCGTTTGCCGTGCCGGAAGCGTCGCTCAGTCAGGCCGAAATGATTGGGCGATCCGGCAGCCCGATCGTGGCGTTGCATCCATTGCGCGCGCTGCCAGTGTGCGTGGTGCTGGTGGGTAGCCTGGCGGCGCAGGAGCGAATCGAGCACGGCGTCTTGCCGGCGATCACCGCGCGCGTCGTCGAGCTCGGCTCGTCCGTCCACGCGATACGCTATGTCCCGCCCGACGAGCCAGCGATTGCGGCGGCGATTACCGAGCTGCGCGGCGCCGCCGCGCTGCTGATCGTGGCCGGCGAGACCTCGATCATGGATCGCGACGACGTGACGCCGCAGGGTATCCGCCTCGCCGGCGGCCAGATCGAGCACTATGGCGCGCCAGTCGAGCCTGGCAACCTGTTGCTGCTAGCCTACCTCGACAGGCCAGGCCAGCTACTGCCGGTACTCGGGGCGCCCGGCTGCGTGCGATCGCGCGATGTGAACATTGTCGACCTGCTGCTGCCGCGCCTGTTGGCGGGCGAACACATCGTCAAGCACGACATCGTCGCGCTGGGCCATGGCGGGCTGCTTAGTTAACCACCATTTGTGAAAGAGCCGTAAGAACCACCAAGACGCCAAGACGCCAAGACGCCAAGACTTTATGATCTTGGTGTCTTGGCGTCTTGATGCTTAATACGAGTTCGGAAGTGCTCTAACCCTCGATGCTGATTTCGACGCCCGAGCGCGTAAGCCACATGCGCTGGCGGTCGCGCTGGCCAGTTGGTCCCTCGTCGCGCAGGCTGACGCGGAAGGCGCGCTGCTGCTGCGCATCGACATTGAATGTCTCAAGAATACCGGGCGAACCAGCAAAGATCGGCTGGCGCTGGTCGTTCAACACGCGCACGATGATCTTTAGGTATAGTGGCCGCCCCGAGCGATTACGAATATGTCCTTGCACATATGGCAATCCCAGCGCATTCTGGCTAACGAACTGCAACGGCCCAACTTCGACTTTGCCGCGTAACGACCACGGCAGCCGTATTTTGTTCGCTTGGACCAACTCCGACAGTGCCATTGGCCCTCTCCTTTACGAATGCCCTACATGAGTGCATGAACCAACTCTCGTGCTATCTCAATCATAGCCTAGACGCGTGGCTGGCTCAACTGAACCATGGTCCTATCTCCATATGGCATAGGTGGCTGGCGCAGCAGCGGACAGATGGCAACGGCCCCGTTTTGCAGCGAATATGCTATACTACCGGGCAAGCAATCATTGCCCTTCACGAGGAGATAGGTTATGCCTTCAGTCCGGGTCCCGACCATTGTCGAACGAACGCCGCGCGGCGAACGCGCTTGGGACCTTTTCTCGCGCCTGCTGCAAGAGCGCGTGATTATGCTCGGAAGCCCAATTGACGATGAAGTAGCTATTTCGATCGTCGCGCAATTGCTGTTCCTTCAGCATACCGACCCAGAGCGTGATATATGGTTCTATATCAACAGTCCTGGCGGTAGTGTCACCGATGGGCTGGCAATCTACGACACCATGCAGCTGATCGCACCCGATGTCAACACCGTCTGCCTCGGCATGGCCGGCAGTATGTCCACGCTGCTGTTGGTCGGCGGCGCTCAAGGGAAGCGTTACGCGCTACCCAACTCTACCATTCATTTCCATCCGGCTTCAGCTGGAATGGAAGGCTCCGCGCCGGATATCGAGCGCGCAGTGCGCGAGCTGTTGCGCCTCCAGCGCCTTGGCAGCGAGCTCATTGGCAAGGGCACCGGCAAGAGTGCCGACCAGATCGAGCAGGACTTCAGTCGCGACCGCTTTCTTACGGCGGTGCAAGCCAAGGAGTATGGCTTCATCGATCAGATCCTCGAGCAGTCGGCGAGCTAGGTGATAGCCAAAACCACTTGCGTTCTTTGACCAAGGACGAAGGACGAAACACGTTTTCGTCCTTCGTCCTTTGTCTTTCATCAGCCAGAAATCCGTCAACGCGTTGGCGACTGATTGAGGCTGCCGATGCCCTTTTGCTCGTGCGATGGTCCAGCCATTGCCTGCAAGAACCATGTGGCGACCGCCTGTTGAATATCGGGCCGTAGAAACAGCGTGAGGTGGCTGGCGCCCGGCACCAGCCGAAACGCCGCGCCAGGGGGCAGCGCGTCGCGCACCTGCAGTGCCTGCGCCGGCTTGACGATCGCATCGCTGCCGCCATGCAGCGCCAGCAACGGCACGCTGATCCGCGGCAAGCTGCCGAGTAGGTCCAGCGCATCGATCAAGTCCCAGGTGCTGATCGCCGCCCGAATCGGTGTGGTGGACCAGGTTCGGGCAATGTGATACGCGGTGCAATCCTGAAAGATCGTGAGCGTGTGTGGTCGTAGCAGCGCTTGGCCCTCCCGCCACTTATCGGCGCGTGTGAACTGCAGCCGCGGTGGCGCTTCCATCAGCACCAGCGCATCGACTGGCGTGCCGTCGGCGATGGCCCGCGCGGCCACACAGCCGCCCAGGCTTACCCCAAGTACACCGACGCGCACATAGCGCTCGCGCAGCCAGCCAACCGCCGCCGTCACATCCTCGGTGATCTGCGGAAAGCGTTGCGTGCGCGGATTGTCGCCATGCCCGTCCAGATCGACCAGCAGCGTCGCGATACCGCGCGCCAGCAGCGCGTCGACCATCCACCAGGTGTACGCGGTCTTGTGGTCACCCGATCCATGCAGCAGGCACACCGCCATGGCCGCGCCGGCCTGGGGTACAATCTCGATCGCCGGCAGGTGGCCTTCCGACATCGCAATATGCACATCGGTCACAACGCGGTCGCTATGTGGCCCCGGCTGCAGGCGCAGCAGCGGGTCGAGCGCGTGGTTGCGCACGCTTGCGGCGGCCACCTGTATCGCTAATGCCACCGGCGCGGCCAGAATAAGTCTTAGTGCCCGGAGCGCCCGCCCACCCGACAGACCGGCCAGCGCTAAAACTGGCAGCGGCGCGGCCAGCATAGCGCCGCGCCGGCCGCCCAGCCACGACAGGCCACGCCAGCCGCGCCAGCCGGCCAGCAGTTCGAATATGCCCATCCAGAAGATTATTGCACGCAGAAAGCTATTTCCCATCGTCGGCCTGTAAATAGATCAGCGGTCGAATTGCACTCGGAAAAGGTATCGATTGGCCGGCCGGCGCGCCAGCCGCGCGCGCCAGCATGACCTGTTGCTTAGCCAACTCACCCTTCCAGGCTATTTGTCCGGATCCAGCATTCAGTGTATTATAGCGCCCAATCCTAATAAGCACATGGAGGAAGAAAAGTATGGGCCTGCTCGACGGCAAAAAAGGCCTGATCATGGGCGTAGCGAACGACCACTCGATCGCCTGGGGGATCGCCCAGGCACTGCATGCCGAGGGCGCTGATCTTGGCTTTACCTATGTCGGTGAAGCGCTGGAGCGGCGGGTGCGACCGCTGGCCGAGAGCCTTGGTTCAAGCCTGATCGAGCCCTGCGACGTGCAGAGCGATGAAGCAATCGATATGCTCATGAGCCGCGTGCGCCAGGTCTATGGATCGCTCGACATCCTCATTCACGCGATCGGCTTCGCCAACAAAGAAGAACTCAGCGGGCCGTATTTGAACACCACGCGCGCTGGGTTCCGCCTGGCGCTCGACGTAAGCGCCTACTCGTTGACCGCGGTGGTCAAGGCCGCCCAAGATCTGCTCGCTTCCAGCGCGTCGATCATCACGCTTACGTACCATGGATCGCAGCAGGTCGCTCAAAACTACAATGTGATGGGCGTGGCCAAGGCCGCATTGGAGGCCAGCGTGCGCTACTTGGCAAACGATCTGGGGCCACGCGGCATCCGTGTCAATGCGATCAGCGCCGGCCCGATCCGCACGCTGGCGGCCAGCGGAATCGCCGGATTCCGCACGATGCACAAGCAGTTCGCCAGCGTCGCGCCGCTACGCCGCAACATTACGATTGAAGATGTCGGCAAGACTGCACTATGGCTATGCAGCGATTGGTCGAGCGGCGTCACAAGCGAGACGATCTATGTCGACGCTGGTTTCCATAATATCGCGGTGACTCTACCAGAATAAAGAGCAAAGAATAAAGAACAAAGAACAAGCGTAAGCCGTCTTGTTCTTTGTTTTTTGTTCTCGGTTAGGAGCGGCGTTTGCGCAGCGTCCGCGTCACAAGCGGCGCTAGTGCTTTGAGGGGTTGAGTGCTGGGCTTCGGCTCCGATGGCGGTTCTCGTAGATCTGGCAATGTGAGATCAGACGCGTCGACAAGCTTGCGATACAGGAAGCGCAGCAGCAGCCGCACGACCGCGACAACCGGAATGCCAACCAGCAGGCCGAACGGGCCGCCGATTGCTCCGCCCGCCAGAATCGCGAACAGCACCAACACCGGGTGGAGATGAACGGCATGGCCGACGACCTGTGGGATGATGAAGTTATCTTCGGCCATGCGTAAAACAAAATAAGAAGTGCCGACAACCACCGCCAACAGCGTGTGACTCCAACCAAACGGTGTCGTCGGCTGCAGCAGCGACACCGACACCGCAATGCCAGCCGCCGACCATGGACCGATCAATGGGATAATTTCCAACATGCCGCTCGCGATGGCGATGACAAGCGCATAGCGAATGCCCAAGATCGAAAGCACGATGTATGTCAGCACCGACATGATTGGAATGAGCAGCAGCGTGCCGCGGATATAACCGGTCAGTGTCGCATCGACCTGCCGGCCCAGATCACGAATCTCGGCGCGATACGGTGCCGGCACCAGGTGATATATCCAATTCGTAATCTGCTCGGCCTGCAGGAGCAGGTAAAATGTCGCAATCAGATACGTTACAAACAGCAGCACGCGCTCCAACGCGGTCACAACCAGATCCGGTACTCGCGACGGCAGGCTGTTCGAAAGCTCGGTGAGGAAGCTCGCAAGTGGCCTCTCGAGCGCAAACAGATCGATCGTTATTCCGCCAAGATCGATATACTGATTTGTCGCGATCCAAAGCTCAATTTGATCTCGCATTCTCGGGATCTGCGCGACCAAGCCCCGGTATTGGGAGCCGACCATCGGCCCGAGCGAACGGACGAGCGCGTAGACCAGCGCTCCCAGCAGAATATACAGTACAATAATCCAAAATGCGCGCCCAATGCCTGTGCGGCGATGCAGCCAGCCAATCAGCGGATTGAACAGATATGCAGTAATGGCTGCGCCGACGAACGGTCCCATCACTGGCTTGGCAGCCCAGATCAACAGGATGCCAAGGGCGACAATAATCGTGATCGTAGCAAACTTAGCCGCCGGCGTCAGCCGAATAGGTTTGGGCTCGACACTCACGCTCCACCTCTAAGAGGAATAACACAACGCCACCGGATACTACCGGATGGCGCTGCAATGGTAGCACGCTCTCGCATAGATATTGTACCTGATCCTAGGCACAAAGAGAAGAGCAATGCCATGCCGAATCGATGGCATTTGAGTCAGCGTCGCATCGGCGACAGCTGAACATTTATTCAGGTCGTGCGGCGAAGTGGAATGTCGGCCTTGATATGGTCGTTTGCCTCGCCACGCAGCAGCGAGACTTCGATCTCTCCTGGCTCGACCGCCGGCACGTATTTCGCGATCACAGCGGATAGCTCGGCCTTGAGCTGCTCGAGCATATCCGGCGTCAGCTTGACGCGATCGTGGACGAGTACCGTCAACAGGCGCTCGCGCGCGACGTCGGAGCTGCGTTCGCGCTTGCCGCCAAACAGCGAGTTAATAAATCCCACTCACGTCTCCTTTGTAGGACGAACGCCAACTTCTAGAAGTTGCGAATTATGAGTTTTGAGTTATGAATAAAATAATGGTACGTGGAACTCAAAACCCAAAACTCATAACTGAATCTAGTGTTCGCTACCGCGTGGCCGGCGGCCAAACATGCCGAAGAAACGATCCAGAACGCCCGGCTGTTCGTCCAGGAGCATGAACGGCACCTGCTCGCCTTTGATGCGCCGCGCGATATCGTTGAAGGCGCGGCCAGCCAGCGACGCGCGATCGAGCACCGCTACCTCGCCGCGGTTGGTTGCGGTTACAATTGTTTCATCGTCTGGCACCACGCCAATCAGATCGATCGCCAAGATTTGCAGCACATCTTCGACGCTCATCATCTCGCCGCGGTTGACCATGCGCGGCTTGAGCCGATTCAGGATCAGGCGCGGGTGGCCTTTCTCGAAGGCCTCGACCAGGCCGATGATCCGATCGGCGTCGCGCACGGCCGAGACCTCCGGCGTCGTGACGATCAGCACTTCCTCGGCGCCGGCAATCGCGTTGCGAAAGCCTGCCTCGATACCGGCCGGGCTGTCGAAGATCACATAGTCGAATTCGGCGCGCAGCTGATTGGCCAGCGCAATCATATCGTCGGGCGAGACTGCGTCCTTATCGCGCGTCTGCGCCGCCGGCAGCAGGCACAGATCGGGGAGGCGTTTGTCTTTAATCAGCGCCTGGCGTAGCCGGCAGCGCCCTTCCACCACGTCGACCAGATCGTAGACGATCCGATTCTCGAGGCCCATCACAACATCCAAGTTGCGCAGGCCAATATCGGCATCCACGACCGCGACCTTCGCGCCTTGGATCGCCAGCGCAGTACCCAGGTTGGCGGTCGTCGTGGTTTTACCGACGCCACCCTTGCCCGAAGTAATCGTAATGATGCGCGACATAGTTCCCCCTCGGAATTGCAAATTGTAGCAGAGCTGTCATTTACAATTTGCAATGGTTATCGACGATAGGCGTCCCACGCCTCGACGTTGATTTGATCATTTTCGACAAACGCTACCTCGGCGAATGTGTTCGCGCCGCCCTCCGGCGAGCGGGCGATCAGATCGGCGATTCGCAGCTGCGTCGGCGCAAGCTCCAGCGCGCCAATGATTGCGCTGCGATCGCCGAGCGCGCCGGCATGCACCGTGCCGCGCAGGCGCCCCCAAACGATCACATTGCCGCCGGCGATAATCTCGGCGCCAGCGTTCACGTCGCCAAGCACAGTCACATGGCCATGGTGGCGCACGACCTGGCCAGAGCGAATCGTTCGCAAGATGAACCCAGCATCGCCGCGCTCCTCGGCCTCGGGCGAGCGCGTCAGCGGCCGCGCGGCGAGGCCGGCCGCCCGCGCGGCATTGCGGCTCTCGCGCGCCGTCGAGGCCAGCGACTCGGGGCGCACGCCATGCTGCTTCATCAGCGACAAGAGCGTCGTAAGCTGATCTTCCGAGAGCGCTCGCTCGCCAATATCGACAATAATCTGAGCGCCATGAAAGAAGTTCGCTCCCTGGCCAAACTGCCCACGGAGCGCTTCTAAAACAGCAGGCCAATCGGCGACTTCGTCAAGCTGGAGTCGCAGCCCATCTTTGCTGCCCTTAATCGCGATCAAGTTCGACATGGCCTTCTTCGTCGCACACATGTTGTGATCGGTTATCTTTCATCATATCATATGTTGTCAAGGGTTTCGCTAATCTACTATAAAGCATGTTTCTTTGTAATGAGGATTCATTCATGGAAAGACATGCATTCACTCATTGGCCAACCGCAACTGCTGGAGCGGTGGTCGGGATCGGGGCGTTCGCGGCTGGTTCGACGCGCGGCGGCAGCGGCGGGAGATCGGCCTGGCAGCCACGCGGCAGCGGGTTCGGCGGCACGACATTGAAATACGCCTGCATAATCTGCGTCACGGCCGGCACCGCGATCGTCGCCGAGCCATCGCCTAGGTCGCCCGAACCCTCGACCAGCGCAAGTACCTCGATCTGTGGCTTGTCGTAGGGTGCGAAGCCGACAAACCACGAATGGCTCTGGCGTACCGACGGCCGTGGCTTACCATTCAGCGGCGGAATCTCAATCGACGGCCCATACTCGGCCGTGCCGGTTTTACCGGCGATCTGCAGGCCCGAGCACTGATCGCGTGCGGCGACATTCACGCCCTCGGTGACCGACCGGCGCATGCCTTGATGGACGATATCGAAGTAGTGCGGATCGAACGGGATCTGGCGAACAACCTCGGGCTGAATTTCCCGCACCACTTTTCCAGCCGGGTCGGTGATTGCCTTGACAATCTGCGGGCGGTACAGCAAGCCGCCATTTGCCACCGCCACCCCACCGCTGATCAGCTGCAAGGGTGTAACCTCAAGATCGCCCTGGCCGATCGCCGCATTATAAAGATCGCCGGTGGTCCAGGCTTCGAGCTTGACCTTCTGCTTCCAGGCTCGTGTTGGTACCCGCCCCGGTTGCTCGCCCGATAGCTTGATGCCGGTCTTTTCACCCAAACCAAACAAAGCCAATCCTTCGGCAAAATTCTTATCGCCTAATCCGGTAGGGATGTTCTTTTGGTCATCCTTCAGGTTGACAACCTGATCTTTGTTTCCGCCGACAACCGACATAAAGAAGATGTTCGAAGAGCGCATCAGCGCATCGGACACAGTAAGATCGCCATAGGCGCGCGAGCCGGCATTACGGTATGTGTTCGTCACACCAGGCGCAAAGCGGTTCTCGACCACCAGCGTGCCGGCGTCGTGCACCTTGGTATCGGGCGTAATCACACCTTTCTGCAGCGCTACTAAGGCGTCGAACTGCTTGAGAGTCGAGCCGGGCGGGAATTGCAGCTGGATCGCGCGATTGAGCAATGGGGTGAGACGGCGAGTCTCCGGGTCTGTTGCCGAGAGCAATGCTTGCAGCATGTCGGTACGCTTGGGATCGCCCCACAGATTATTGTCGTACGCTGGCCAACTCGCCATCGCCAAGATCCGCCCGGTGTTGACTTCCATAACAATCGCCACGCCCGATCGTATCGGCTTGTAGTCGCGCTTGAACGCGAATGGGCCGTTCATGCTCAGCCGGCGCTGTTCGCTAATATCGATCCAGTTGCGCAAAATCTGTTCGACCTGGCGCTGGAACGCTACGTCGACAGTGAGAATCAGGTTGTTGCCATCACGGGCCGGCTGCACCACCTCGGGCGCGCGCACTGGCCGCCCGGCGGCGTCGACAAGCAGACTCTCCCAGCCAAGTTGTCCGCGCAGTTCGTCCTCATAGCTCGCCTCCAGGCCATCCTTGCCGATTCGATCCTGGTCTTTAAGGTATCGCGGAATGCCCAGTTGGTCGGGCTGGATCTTCTTCGTGATGAAGCCACAGTCCTCGACATGACCGATCGACTCGAGCAGGCTACCAACCCACGAGCGCGCCGAATTCTGACGCGTCAACTCGCATACATTGATATCGCCACTATAGCCGATCAGATGCGACAGCGACTGAATCTCGCTGCTCAGCGGGTAGCGCCGCCGGTAATCTTGATCGACCACGACACCCGGCAGACTCGGCGCGTTTTCCCGCAGCACCAGCGCCACTTCACGCGGAATATCCTGTTTAACAGTCAGTGTCTGGTAGCCGGGGATATTCGCATGATCGACTTTCGTGGCAAACGGGTTGATCAGACGCAGCGTCGCGGTATAGGCTTCGCTAAGCCTGAGCGCGTTGAGCGCCCGCCGCGGCGGCACGGTCAGCTGTAGCCAGTTGCTGGAAGGCGGGCGCGCCATTTGCCCGAGCGCCGGCGCGCCCAGCAGCCGGCTGATATCATTGCGCAACGCCTGATTCTGATCGAGAATCGCCGCCGGCGATATCACCAGCGTGCTGGTGGTTGAGATAACCGCCCCGGACTCGAGCGAGACCACGCTCAGCTCGCGCTTCGGCTCATCCTTGGGCGCCAGAGCCGCCTCGGGAACACTAAAATCGACGACTGGATGATAGCGCTCGACCAGCGCCGCCGCGCCGTTGCGCTGATCCGCCGTCAGCCTGAGCGTCGCCGGCGGCTGGATCTCGATGCGCTGAGCGGCAGCGACTGCCGGCGCACCCAGCCCTTGCATCAGGTCGTTGCGCAGCACCGCATCTTGATCGAGCATCAATGCCGGCGAGATCGTGAGCGTGTTGGAGATGCCCAACAGCTGACTCAAGCGCGCGAACACTTCGTTGCGCTGGTGCGCTTCGGTTTGGCGATCGGGCAGATCGGCCGGGCGGATGGAGACGATATACATCGGCACACTCTCGGCCAGCAGCGTCGTGCCGTCAGCAGCGAAGATTTCGCCGCGCGTTGGCCGCACCGGCAGAAAGCGCGTCGTGCGATTGCGGGTCGAGTCGCGATAGCGATCAGCTTCGTCGGGGACAAGCTGGAGCTGATACAGACGCCCCACGAGCGTGACAAGCACCACCAGCGCGAGTAGTTTTGGAACAATGAGACGGTTCATGGAATTGTAAATTGTAAATTGTAAATTGCCGCTTGCGTTATCTCATAATTTGCAATTTGCAATTTACAATTAGTAGACGTCGATCGGTACCTCGCCGCGCCTTCGGCCCTCGACCAAGCGCATGATTAGAAACAACGGCAAAGCCGGGATCAAGATCACCAGCGTGGCGGGTAGGGCCACGACTAGCGAATACATGCGCGGGCCAATCGGCGCGACCAACAGCGATGTAATCAGCGCCAGTACCGCGTGATAGGCCAGCGAGCCGAGCACCACGCCCAACAGCGGCAGCAGCCAGTTTCCGCGGCTCAGCCGCCCCAGCACCAACGCGGCCAGTAACACCCCGGCCAGCAGCGCCAATGAATGCGAGCCAAGCGCGCTATCCGAACACAGATCGAGGGCTAGACCGGCGTAAAACGCCCAGCGCGCGCCGCTGACCGGGCCGGCAATCAACGCCCGACAAATAACCAGCAGCAGCAGCGCATTTGGCGGCGCACCCAACAGCCGCGGCAGCAGCGTCGTCTGCGCGAGTGCACACGCGAGCAGTACCAGCGCCAGCCAGAGTTCGCGGGCGATCCGCTCTTCTATTCGTCTGGGCTGACGAGCACCCATGCGTGATTCACCCGGTCGGGGTCGACAAACGGCCGGACATCGGCGAGCAAGTTGTGGCCATCCACCTCAATCTGCTCGACCGTGCCGATCGGAATATCCTTCAGAATCGCGGCGCGCGGTAACTCAGTATCAAGCTGCGCGGTCAGGCCGGCGGTAAACACGACATCATTCTGCGCCAATGGCTGGGTGCGCTCAACCTGCTCCAGCTTCAGCCGCGAGCCAACCTGCCACTGCCCTTGCACCACACCGGTAGTGAGGTCACTGCCGTGATACACTTGCGCGCTGATCGAGCTGCTGAAATCGGTGATCAGCAGAACACTCGCGCTACGTGGGCCAACATTTTCCACCACGCCGATCAGCGCCGGCGGGCTACTGCCTTCTTGACCGATGACTGCCATACCAGGCTTCACGCCCTGCTCGCCGCCGACGCTCAGGATAATCACGCGCCGGCCACCGTCGGGCGTGCGCGCGCTGACATCGGCGCCCAGCAACTGCCAGGGCCGCGCCTTTTCGATGCGCAGTTGCGTCTGCAGGCGCTCGAGCTGCAGCTTCAGTTCCTGGATCTGGATATTATCGGCCGTCAGGCGGCTATTCTCTTGCTCGAGTGTGTGCACGCGATCGCGCAGTTGCTGGACCTCGCTGAGGCTTTGGCCAACGCCGGTGATGCCATCGCCGGCTTGGCGCAGCACGTCCAAGATCGGGCTGAGCAGCGTCTGAATCTGAGCGCGCGTCGAACCAAGCATGCCGCCCTGATCGAGCACCAGCAGCAGCAGGGCCACCACCAGCAATGCGACCACCAGCGTCAACGAGCGGTAGGGCGTCGGGCGGGGGAGTTTGATCGGGCGGTTGCGAACAGAATCACGCATGTGAGATTGCAAATTGCAAATTGCACATTGTAAATTGCACTATCGTCCAATCTGCAATCTGCAATTTACAATGTACAATGGCTTAGTAGCGGACGCGCCGGGTGCGCTGCGTGCTGTTTAATATGTCGCGATAAATCGGATTATGAAACTCTTCGACCATCTTGCCGGCACCGCGGGCGACACACGACAGCGGATCTTCGGCGATATGCACCGGCATCTTGGTCTCGGCGGCAATGCGCCGGTTGAGTCCAAGCAACAGCGCCCCACCGCCGGCCAGCATAATGCCATGCTCCATAATGTCCGCCACGAGCTCGGGCGGCGTCTCTTCCAGCGCGGCGCGCACCTCTGAGACAATCGTATTGACTGGCCCGGAAATGCCTTCGCGCAGCTCGACGCTGGAGACCTCTACCGCCTTCGGCAGGCCGGTCAGCAGATCGCGACCGCGCAGCACGACTTTAATCTCTTCCTCAAGTGGGTAGGCGCTGCCGGCTGCAATCTTGACCTTCTCGGCCATGCGCTCGCCAATCAGCAGATTGTACTCGCGCCGGGCAAACGCGACGATCGCCTCATCGATCTCATCGCCAGCGGTGCGGATCGATTTGTTGATCACCAAACCACCCAGCGAGATCACGGCGACCTCGGTGGTTCCGCCGCCGATGTCGACGATCATCGAGCCCATTGGCTCGTCGACGGGCAGGCCAGCGCCGATCGCCGCCGCCATTGGCTCCTCGACGACATAGGCATCGCGGGCATTGGCGTTGAGTGCCGCGTCACGGGCCGCGCGCATCTCGACCTGAGTCACACCTGAAGGCACGCCGACCACCACACGCGGCCGCGGCGAGATCACGCCAAACGAGCGCTCATGCGCCTTGCCGATGAAATGCTTGATCATCTTCTCGACCACGTCGAAGTCGGCAATCACGCCATCTTTCAGCGGGCGCACCGCAATAATATTCGCGGGCGTCTTGCCGACCATCGCCTTGGCCTCGGCGCCAACCGCCTTGACTTCCTTGGTCTTCTTATCGATCGCGACCACCGAGGGCTCGCTAATCACAATACCTTTGCCGCGCACATGGACCAGTGTGTTGGCGGTGCCAAGGTCGATACCGAGATCGCGGCTAAAAGCTCCAAACAGCGAGTTCAGCGGATTAATCGCCACAGTTGCATCCTTCAGGCATGATCGTTTCGGCGATCCGGCCAATGTCTTGAGTTGATTTGTAAAGCGAATTCCGCGCTATTATACCATAGGTTAGAGCCAGGCAATCCTGACAACTGGATGACAACGCGCTATCTTCGCCTGCTCTCGCTTCTAAAACGCAATTGTTTTAGATTGCCGCAGCAACGCGCATGCTGCTATACTGAATGACAGGAATTACGCGGTGGACGCGAACATTGGACCACCACGAATTAATAATCTCTCGTATCGAACGTTTTTTCGTTCGCAGAACGAAAAAACGTTCGATACGAGAAAGAAAAAATCCGTGTTTTGCGAGTGACCGCGTAAGTTCTGTGAATAAAAGCGTAGGCCCTCCGCAGGAGTAACGATGATCGACGCAACCCAACTAGATAAAACCTTTGGCGCATTCAAAGCCGTCCGCGATATCTCGCTCCACGTGGCCGAGGGCGAGGTCGTAGCACTGCTCGGGCCAAACGGCGCCGGCAAGACGACCACCGTGCGCATGCTCGGCGCAATCTTAAAGCCGACCAGCGGAACCGCGCGCATCGCCGGCTACGATGTGGTCGATCAGGCCCGCCAGGTGCGCCACATCGTCGGGCTGCTCACTGAGTTCCCCGGCCTATATCACCGCATGCGCTCGCTTGAATATCTGGCGTTCTTCGGAGCGCTCCAGGGCATGAGCGTGGCCAGCTGCCAGCGGCGCAGCGTTCAACTGCTCCAGCAGTTTGGGTTATGGGAGACGCGCGATAAACGACTCGACAGCTACTCCAAGGGCATGAAGCAGAAGATCGCGCTGATCCGCGCGCTGATTCACGACCCGCCGGTGCTGTTCCTCGACGAGCCAACCACGGCGATGGACCCACATAGCGCGCGCACCGTGCGTGATGCGCTCGCCGAGCTGCGCGCCGCGCGCCGCACGATTCTGCTCACCACTCACAACCTTGTCGAGGCCGAAACGCTGGCCGACCGGATCGTCGTGATCCACGGCGGCACGGTAATCGCCGAGGGTACGCGCGCGCAGCTTAGCCGGCAACTGCTCGGCGACCCAATTTGGGAGCTGCGGCTCGGCGCGCCAGCCGAATATCTGGAAGCGCTGATCGTCGATTTGGCATCAATTGAGGCGAGTGGCGAGGACTGGGTGCAGTATCGCTGCGCCGACGCCCGCAATATCAACCCGCGTATCGTCGAGCGCGTGGCGGCGCGCGGGCTGCCGCTGGTCGCGCTCAGCGAGCTGCCGCGCAGCCTGGAAGATGTCTATTTGAGCATCGTCGCCGATGAGCGCGACGAGCGCGGCGATTGGAATGACGAGAACCAAGAGCCGTCTGTCGTCAGCAGTCCATTGTCAGTCATTCAGAGCCACGGACTACCAACCACCGACAACGGACGCCACGAGGAGGTTCGCCGATGAGCATCAGCGCCATTCGCACAATTACCCGCCGCGAGATCACCGACACCGTCACCGATTGGCGCATTCTCGCGCCGATGTTCATTCTGGCGTTCATTCTACCGCTGGTGCTCGTCAGCGCGGCAAACATTGCCATCCGCTTCATCGCCGACGATAATACCGTGCCGCTGCTGGTGCCCTTTGTGATGCTGCTGGTCGGCTTTATTCCTGCATCGTTCTCGCTGATCACCGCGCTGGAGACCTTTGTGGGCGAGCGCGAGCGCAACAGCCTCGAGGCGCTGCTCGCGATGCCGATTTCCGACAACGATCTCTATCTTGGCAAGCTCACCTCGGCGCTGCTGCCGCCGCTTATGTCGGCCTTCACAGCAATGGCGGTATTCTGTGGCGCGCTAAGCCTGGGCTACCCCGATCTGTTCGCGCGCGGCCTGACACTCGAGTTCATTCTTGTGATTGTGCTGCTGATCACCACCAAGGCGGTGGTAATGGTCGCCAGTGCGGTGATTATTTCCAGCCACACCACCAGCGTTCGCGCGGCCAACCTGCTGGCCAGTTTTGTGCTGCTGCCAACCGCATCGGTCGTGCAGATGGAAGCGATCTTGATCATCGGGCGCACCGCGCGCGCACTAAGCGTGCTCTGGATTATCGTGCTGCTGCTCATCGTGGTGGCGATCGCGCTGATACGCACGGGTATGGGCGCATTCAACCGCGAAGAGATCTTATCGCGTGAGCACGAGGAGCTTAGCTTGTATCAGATTGGGCGAACGCTCCGAACGTTTTTCCGCGAGTACCGGCCGGCCGGCGTCGCGCCCGATCAGTACAGTGGTACGCGGTTCTCGCTGCGGCGCTTCTACCGGAGCGAGCTGCCGGCGCTGCTGCGCGAGTACCGGCTGCCGCTGGCGGTGGCGCTATTCGGCGCGATCGTCGGGCTGCTGAGCGGCGGCTACATCGGCAGCACATATCGCGTGCGCGCGCTGGACAACTACCTGGCCACTATCGGTAGCCCGCCGCGATCGAGCTTGCTGCTTGGGCTGGCGATCTTCGGCAATAATTTGCGAGTCGCGGCGCTGTCGAACATATTCTCGCTGGTAACGTTTGGCGCGCTGGCATTCCTGGTACCATCGATCGCCTTCGCTCAGATCGGCTTCGTGGTCAGCTCGCTCAGCGAGCGCGGCGGCAGCTGGCTGGCGCTCGGCAACGATAGCCCGCTTCAATTTCTGATCGGCTATGTGCTGCCACATGGTATCATCGAACTGCCGACGGCGATACTGAGCGCGGCCATGGGGCTGCGGATCGGCGCTGCGCTGATGTCGCCGCCAAAAGGCTTTACCGTGGGGCAGAATATTCTCTGGTCATTTGCCCAATTCGCGAAAATCTGGGCGTTTGTGCTGCTACCCTTGTTTCTGATCGCCGGCCTGGTCGAAGGGCTGATCACGCCGGTGATCATTCGCGCGCTGTATGGATCTTAGCGAAGAGACTTTAACGCAAAGACGCCGAGATTCAAAGACGCGAAGGCTTGTTGATCGAGAAATATTGAAACTTTGCGCCTCTGCGTCTTTGCGTTATTAGACGTTGACGGCGGAGCGTGGGCTATGGTATGATAGCCTGCGTTGCTTTTCGTTCGCGGCCCATGGCCACATAACATCCCTCTGAGCCGGCAGCGGCATCGTGCGCCGCTGCGTCGTGGGTTGATGAAGGAACCACACATGGGAACCAAAATGAAAGTCCTGCTGGCCCAGGATGTTGAGAAACTGGGCAAAGCGGGCGAAGTCAAGGAAGTTTCGGGCGGCTATGGCCGCAACTTCCTGCTGCCGAAGGGCCTGGCCATGCTTGCCACGAAAGGGCAGGTCAAGCAGGCCGAAGAGCGGCTCGCGGCGCAACAGAAGCGCCTGCAGGCGGCCCGCAAAGATGCCGAGGCGCTGGCGGCCAGGATTGGCGGCCAGACGCTACGCTTCACCGCGCGCGTCGGCGAGCTCGATCGACTGTATGGTTCGATCACCAGTGGCGATATCGCCGAGAAGCTCAAGGCGCAGACTGGCGTCGAGGTCGATCGGCGCAAGATCGATCTGGATGAGCCGATCAAGCGGATCGGTATCTATCCGATCAAGGTGCAGCTGGTCGCCGGCCTTGAGCCGATGATCAACGTCGTGGTCGAGGGCCAGGAGGGCGATATCGAGCTGCCCGCCGACCCGGACGCGGCCGAGTGATGCGCAATCCACAGATTGCGCAGATTTCACAGATTTAGAGACACTATTTCAATCTGCGTAATCTGTGAAATCTGTGGATACGGAACGTGTGCTAGCCTCACGATTCGCGTCTACTACAATCATATACGAACAGACATGCGATAATGTGTCATACCCGTATGGGTGTGGCACATTGTCGCATCTATGGGGCATGTGGATAAACATGGGGATTACTTGTCGATAAGCTGCGTAGAGTATCGGGACATTTGGGGAAAGGCACAGACATGACCCATCCAGAGCTGCCGCACAATATCGAGGCCGAGAAAGCCACGCTCGGCTCAATTTTGCTCAATCGCGAGGCGATCGTCGCCGTGGCGCCATGGCTGCTGCCCTCATACTTCTATATGGAGCGCCACGCGCAGCTCTACGAGGCCATGCTGGCGTGCTACAACGCGCGCATCCCGCCCGACACGCGCACCGTCTCGGAAGAACTGCGCCGGCGCAACCAGCTCGACGCGGTCGGCGGGATCATGTACCTGAGCGCTCTGGTCGACACCGTGCCCACCTCGTACCATGTCGAGTATTATGCGCGGATCATCGAGCGCACCGCATTGCTGCGCCAGCTGATCAGTGCCGGCGGCAAGATCGCCGCGCTCGGTTACAACGAGCAAGATGAGCTTGAAGATACACTCGACAAGGCCGAGCAGACGCTCTTCGATGTCTCGCAGCGCCGCTCGACCCAGGACTTCGTGCCGATCAGCCAGGTGATCGACTCATACTACGAGCAGATCAACTACTTGCAAGAGCATCGCGGCGAGGTGGTCGGCGTGCCAACCGGCTTCCGCGACCTCGACGAGATCACCGGCGGGCTGCAGCAGTCGGATTTGATTATTCTGGCAGCGAGGCCGAGTGTCGGCAAGACGTCGCTTGTTCTGAGTCTGGCCTACAACGTCGCCACGCGCCACCAGCGCACCGTCGGCATCTTCAGCCTGGAGATGAGCCGCGACCAGCTGGTGCAGCGCCTGATCTCGATGGACACTAGGATCGACACCCATCGCCTGCGCACCGGCCATGTGGGCGAGGCCGAGCTGCAGGTCGTGATGGACTCGATGGGCCGGCTCGCGGCGGTGCCGATCTATATCGAAGACACGCCCGGCCTGAGCATCATGGAGGTGCGCAGCAAGGCGCGGAGGCTCCAATCGCAGGCCGGTGTCGACCTGATCATCATCGACTATCTACAGCTGATGGCCGGCAGGCGCACCGAGAACCGCGTGCAGGAGGTCAGCGAGATCTCGCGCGGCCTCAAGGCGCTGGCGCGCGAGCTCAACGTGCCGGTGATCGCGCTCTCGCAGCTTTCGCGCGCGGTCGAGGGGCGCACATCGCACGTGCCGATGCTTTCAGATCTACGCGAGTCGGGTTGCCTGGCTGGCGATACGCTGGTCTATCTGCCCGATGAAGGGATCTACCAGCGAATCGACGCATTGGTTGGCCGGCGCGATTTTAACGTACTCGCGCTTAATACCGAAACCTGGAAACTTGAGCCGCGCCTGGCCTTGAACGCCTTCGCGACGGGCACGAAGCTAGTCTATCGCATGAAGACACGGCTCGGGCGCAGCATTCGCGCGACCGCTAACCATAAATTCTTGACCATCCTGGGATGGAAGCGGCTCGACGAGCTTGCTCCGAAGATGCGCCTCGCGCTGCCGCGAACGCTACCCGGCCCCACACACGCGACGATGAGCGATGCCGAGCTCGCGCTGCTCGCACATCTGATTGGCGATGGCTGTACGCTACCGCGCCAGCCAATTCATTACACAACCAACGACTCAATCCTTGCCGAAACCGTCGCACGGCTTGCCAGTGAAGTGTTTGGGGATGCCGTGAATCCACGCATCTCGAAAGAGCGGCAGTGGTACCAAGTCTACCTTGCAGCAGGGTACCAGCTGACTCATGGCGTTCGCAATCCGGTCGCTAAGTGGCTAGACAAACTAGGAGTATTCGGTTTGCGGTCGTATGAGAAGCGAGTGCCACAAAAGGTCTTTATGCAGCCAGCGTCTAGCATAGCATGTTTCCTGCGACACCTCTGGGCGACCGACGGATGTGTGCATTTGAGCAAGGGTAAAATCAACTCGGTCAAAGTCTACTACGCAACCAGTAGCCCCGAGTTAGCCTGCAATATTCAGTCACTTCTTCTACGGTTAGGACTCAACGCAAGTGTGCTACGCTACGAACAAAAGGGCAAAGGACGCGATCAGTATCATGTGAAAGTCAGCGGGAAACCAGACGTTGAAACGTTCTTCGAAAACATCGGCGTCCTGGGACAGAAAAAAATAGATCATCAGTCCGCAATTAACGAGTATTTCGCAAGCAGCATCGCGAAAACAAACCGCGATGTGCTACCAGTAGATTTATGGAATGCAGCCTTAATAAACGAGGCAGGACATAGTAAAACTAGTCGCAAAGTCCAGCATCAGAATCTAAGCCGCGAGCGTGCCGCAAGCATTGCCTCTTCCACCCGCTCATTAGAATTGATGAAACTCGCTCAAAGCGACGTTTATTGGGATGAGATTGTCTCAATCGAGCCAGACGGCGAGGCCGAGGTATATGATCTTACAGTTGAAGGATTGCATAACTTCGTCGCAGCTGATATTATTCTGCATAACTCGATTGAGCAAGACGCGGACATTGTAATGTTTATTTACCGCGAAGAACTGTACGACAAGGAGACTGACAAGAGAGGCATTGCCGAGATCCACATCGCCAAGCATCGAAATGGCCCGATCGGCGTGGTGCCAATGCGCTTCGACGCCGCCACCACGCGCTTCGACGACCTGACGTACCGTACGTCGGAGGGCTACTAGTAATTGTAAATTGTACATTGTACATTGTCGATGAGACGGCCAATGTGCAATTTGCAATATACAATTCGGAATCAATTGGGCGTATAATGATTTTGGAACATTTGAACGAAAGCTGACTCGACATGGCCAGCGGCACCATCACAACCTATCGGCCTGCCGCGACGCCGCGCCTACCCGAAGAGGCGCTGCGCGTCACTGGATCGGCGCGGCTGGTGCTCGTGATCAACCTGGGCAGTTTTGTCGACGACGCCGATGCCGATGCGTTCCGGCATCTGCGCGGCTCGGAAAAGTTCGCCGCGGCGCTGCGGGCACTGCACCCGGCCGCGCCATTCGGGCGCGACGACGCGACTGACGCAATCGAGCAGGATGCCTACCGACTGCGGATCTTCCGCTCGCGGCTGCTCTACAATCATTTCTTCCCAACCTATAAGCTCGCCTGGGATAACACCATGCGCGAGCGGATGCTGTCGCTGGGCTGCACCGATATCAACTATTGGCAGCGCTGGACCGGGCGGATTCGCGTGACGCGCAACGGATTGGCGGTGATCACGCTCGATCAGCCGTTTGAGAATATCTCGCTGATCAGTTGCACCGAACAGATTTTGGAGCTGCCGGCACAGGGCGAAAAACCGATCGCTCACGACCAATGGACGATCGCCATGAGCATCCTGGACGTATTTCTCGATGCACTTGGACGCCAGATCGTCTTGCCAATCGATGCGCAGGACCGGGTCATCCACTTCACAACGCCAAACCAAATTCAGCACACGCTGCGGCTTGATCGCTACGTCATCTACGCATTCCGCAAGATCGAAATCGATGGGCGGCTGCTCAAACCGCAGGAGCTGAAGCATGACTACGCGCAGACATTGGCATCGTTCATGGAATGCATGCTGGTCGAGTACGACGGCGAGCGGCGTTTCGCGCCCCACGCCGAGACGCTCGCGCACAGACTAGTCGCCAGCGATGTCTCGTCGTGGGAAGAAGAGCTGTGCCTGTTCACCGGCGAGAGTGCGCTGATCTACTACCCGCTGATTACTCGTGGGTTGACCTATGTTGGCGGCCCATTGGGGTTGGACGCGCATGCCTATAAAGTGTACTGGGCCGGGATCGTGCGCGGGATCGAACATCTGGTTGCGTTTCGCGCCGAAGCACAGCAGATCGAGCGGCGTACCACCGGCCTGCTTGGCCAGGTACCGGGGCTGACGCGTAAAATCAACGACGGGCATCTCAGCGCCGAAGATCTTTCACTGCTCGACCACTTGGCGGCCGGCTTGTCGGATATTTTCGATAACCTGCCCGAGCTGCGCAGCATGGCTGTCTCGACCACCGCATTTCGCGCCGATTTCGCGCGCCGTAAGTTCGACGCGCTACTGGGCGAGCTAGCTATCCACGAGACGCTCGAGTTGGTGAACACCAATATCGAACAGTTGAACTTCTTCCTGTCGTACTACAACGACATGCGCCTGCAATGGCAGGGTATGCGCACCAACAGCCTTGGCATCGTTCTCGGCGCGATCGTGTTGTTCATGGCGATCTCGTCGTTTCTAGCCGACACCTTCAGCGTGGTCGATCGGCTGAGCAACCCGGATCAGAATGGCTGGGCGATCATCACCTGGGTTATCACGTTTGTCATTGGGCTGATAATCTTGGGAGTATTCATACGGCGTTCAAGAAAAGTGTTCAACCGAATATTTAGTCGCCGCAAGGCTGAGCTATATAGCGTGCATCTCACCGAGATCAGCGAACAGGCCGAGAAGTTGTAAATTTTGAGTTCTGAATGATAGCAACTCAAAACTCATAACTCAAAACTATGCCGTTCACGGGCTTCACAACCGATAAGCTGGTCGGGCTGCCGCCGGAGCTGTTCACCGACGTGCTGCCGCTGATCACGCTGCCGAGCGAGCTCAAAATCACGCTGCATGTGTTCTATCGTATGAGCCGGCAGCGCGGATCGGCGCCCCGGCGCGTGAGCTGGGACGAGCTGGCGGGCGACAAAACGCTGCGGCGCGGGCTGCGCTCGATCTCGAAGCTGCGCCCGCCCGACGATCTGCTGGCCGAAGGACTCGACGCGGCCGTACGGCGGGCGACGTTGTTGCACGTGGTATTGCCCGACGACGGTCGGGCCGTCAACTGGTATGTCGTGAACACCGTGTCCAATCGGCTGTGGGCCGAGCGGATCGAGCAGGCCGGCGCAGCGCTGGCGCCAAATGGCAGCGCTCCCGAGGATCGCGCGCCGCTGATCACGCTGTATGAACAAAATATCGGCCTGGTGACGCCGCTGCTGCTCGACGAGCTGCGCGAAGCCGAAGAACGCTACCCCATGCACTGGATCGAAGACGCAATCCGCGAGGCAGTGCGATCGAACGCACGCTCGTGGCGCTATATCAGCAAGGTTCTTGAGAGGTGGGCCGCCCATGGACGACAAGATGCAGCGGATCGCGCCGAGCGACCTATTGATGTTGAGAAATACACCAGCGGAGCCTATGGCGACCTTTTCCGACGAGGCAGCGACACCTCCGATCTCTGACCCGACGGTCTGTTCACGCTGCGACAGCGCTGGCTATTACAAGGAAGCTGTGCAGTTCGGGCACCCCCACTTTGGCGTGCTGTTCCCGTGCGAGTGCAAGCTGCGCGAGAAAGAGCAGCGCCGGATCGAAGAGCTCGAGCGAATCAGCAACCTGGAGATCGTGCGCGACAAGACCTTCGAGACGTTTGTGCCCGACGTGCCGGGCGTGCGCCGGGCCTATTTGCGCGCGGTCGAGTACGCCAAACGGCCGCAGGGCTGGCTAGTGCTGTTTGGCAATTATGGCGTCGGCAAAACCCACCTGGCCGCGGCGATCGCCAACCACGCGCTCAAGCGCCAGATCCAGGTGCTGTTCTCGATCGTGCCCGACCTGCTCGACCATCTGCGATCGACCTTTGGCCCATCGAGCGAAGTCGAGTACGACGAACGCTTCGAGTTGATCCGCACGGTGCCGCTGCTCATTCTCGACGACCTGGGCACCGAGAACACTACGCCCTGGGCGCGTGAGAAACTGTTCCAGATTGTGAACTACCGCTACAACGACGCGCTGCCAACCGTTATCACCAGCAACCGCAAGCCCGAGGACATCGACCCGCGGATCTTCTCGCGGATGAGCGACCGGGCGCTGTGCGAGGAGCATATCATCATCGACGCGGCCGATTATCGCCGGCTGACCATCCAGCAGCGCTACCCGTTCAACAATAACGCGCGGCGGCGGATGCAGGGATAGGTGCTCCTCAAAACTATTCATCCACCCATAATCTGTGCTATCATAGAGTACATAAGATTGCGGACTCTGATGCCCGATCCGAGACCTGCTCGCTCTACAGCCAACCTGGGAGGCGATTGATGCCAGGCAACCGAGCTCTTTATGACCGCGCGATGGAGCAAAGCCGCGAGGCCGCGCGCCAGAAAAATTGGGACGAAGCGCTTAAGCAAGCCGTGCGCGCGCTGCAAGAGTTTCCTCAAGACGCCGACGGGCGTTCTTCCGCCGCGGTCGCGCTCTTCAACACCGGCAAATATCCGCAGGCGCTTCAGGTGCTCGAAGAGCTGCGCGCCAGCGACCCAAATAATCCCTTCTTCCTCGAATACCTGGCCAGCACCTATGAACGGATGGGCAACATCTCCGCGGCCGTGGCAATCTACACGCAGCTGGCCGATCTCCAGCAAGGCCGGCGGCTGAGCGCGCGCGCGATCGAGGCGCTGCACGAGGTGCTGCGCCTGCGCCCCGATGCCGACGAACAGCGATTGCACTTGGCGCGCCTGCTGGAAGAGGCCGGCAGCCCCGGCGATACCGCCGCCGAGTATCTTGAGCTAGCGCGGCGCTTCCAGGCGCAGAGCCGGATCGAGGAAGCGACCACCTTCGCCGAGACGGCGCTGAAGTTCGACCCGAACAGCCGCGAGGCAAAAGAACTGATCGGCACGCTGCACGAGACACTGTCGAGCGCCGCGCAGATTGCCGTCACCAACCCATCGCCAAGCGCCGAAGGCACGCCGGCCTTCGCGCCACCCGGCGCGACCGGCGCGCTGCGCTCGCAGCAATTCGCAATCGAGCAGATCATCGCGCTGGCGCAGAAACATCAGGAAGCCGGCGACTCCGAGGGCGCAATCGTCCAATACGAGCGTGCGCTCAACCTAGGTATGGAGCGCAGCGATGTGTTCTACAGCCTGGGGCTGCTGTACCAGGAACGCGGCGATCACCAGCGCGCCGCACAGGTGCTGACCCGCGCGGCGATTGATCCCGAATACGCTCTGTCGGCGCATTTCGCCCTCGGCGCTTCGTATCAGGAGCTAGGTCTGTTGAAAGAAGCCGCCCAGGAGTACGAGCAGACCATCCGCCTAGTCGACCTCCAATCGATCGGCAAGGCCGAGGCCGACGACCTGATTCAGATGTACGAGAGCGCGGCCCAGATCTATACGCAGCTCAGCGACATTGCGCGGGCGGCCTCGCTCTACTCGACGCTGGCGAACTTTCTCAACAGCAAACGTTGGGGCAAAGAGCGCGCCGACGAGTTCCGACGGAAGGCTAAGGAGCTGACCGAGCGCAACATGTTCGCTAAGCTCCGCACGCTCGGCACTGGCGCGCTGACGCTCCCCGAGCCCAGCGCTGCCAGTGCCGCGCCGGCAGAAGAGACGATGCCAGAGACCTGGGGCAAGATTCGGCCGATCACCGACTTTCTTAGACCCGAGAAGCTGGCCGAGTCGAGCAGCGTCGATATTTTCGCCGCGATTGCCACGCCGACCCAGCCCACGTCGGTCGATCCGCTCGATGTGCTGGAAAACCTGCCCGCTGCCGAGCATCCAGCCTTCGTCCCGGTCACGCCGCTTGATACCGCTGGAATGGACGAGATCTGCGAGCGCTATGTGATCGCCAGCGAGAAGTATATCGAGCAGCGGCTGCTGCTGAGCGCGCTGGATGCCTGCATGGAGGTCATTCGGCTCAATCCCGACTACTTGCCGATTCACCTGCGTATGGGCGAGATCTATGAGCGCGAAGGCCGCCCGGAAGAGGCGCTGAATAAATATCAGCTGCTGATCGATACCTACATGGTGCGCAACGAGCCCCGCCCGGCGATCGATGTCTACCGCAGGCTGATCGAACTCTCGCCAGACACCATTAATGCCCGCTCGCGCCTGGCAGAGCTGCTCAAGAATGAAGGGCGTACCGAAGAAGCGGCCGAGCAGGTTGCGCTGGTCGCGGCAACCTATTTTCGCATGGGCCAGACCAATAAAGCGCTGGAGGAGTATCGGCGCGGCGTGCAGTGGGCGCCCGGCAATGCGGTGTTACGCGCGCAGTATGGCGAGTCGCTGATCAAGCTCGAGCGCTATGAGGCAGCGCTGGGCGAATTTCGCCGCGCGCTGGAGCTAGATCAGAATAATCTCGCCGGCATCGCCCGCGTAAATATGACACTGGCGCTGATGCACGAACAGCCGACGGCGATCTGGCAATCACTGGCAACGCTGCTTGAAGAGCTCAAATCGCAGCCTCAGCAGATGTCGGCCGTTCAGGCCGAGTATCGCGGGGCGCTGCTGGTGGCCGACGAGCCACTGCTGCACTACATGCTTGGCATTATTCAGCAAAGCGCCGGGCAACATCAATCGGCGTTACTGGAGTTCGAGCAGGCCGAGGCACTGCTGGCCGATGGTGCGGATCCGATGCTGCCAAGCGTGTTGGTCAACCAGGCCATGGCCGACAGCCATATTGCGCTAGGGCAAGCCGACGAGGCGCTGGCGCAGCTGCAAAAAGGTCAGGCGGCCAACCAAAGCTATACCGTCGATCCAGACAGCCGCTATCCGTTCTCCACGCCACTCTCGCAAGGCGACCTCGTGCGGCGCATGGCCGAAGCATACGCGGCATCCGGCAATATGACGGGCGCGGAGCAGGCGCTCAAGGCCGCCAAACAACATTTGCCATATGATCGCGCGATCTACACCAAGCTCGCCGACGTGTATTTCCAGCAAGGCAAGCTGAATGAGGCGCTGGCCCAGCTAGATGAGTTGGCGACGCATTATGAGAATCGCCAGGATCTCGATCGCGCGATCGAGACATTGGAGTATGGCAAGCAGATTGCGCCAAACAACATCGCGCTGGTCAGCCGGCTGGCGAAGATGTGTATTCGGCGCGGCTACCTCGACCGCGGTGTCGACGGGCTGATTCGCGCGTCGGATCTGCAACGAAAAGCCGGCCAGCTCAAAGACGCGGTCGGCAGCCTGCAGCAGGCCGCCGAGGTGCGCTGGACTCTGGGTCAGCAGGACCAGGCGCGCGCGCTTTATGATAAGATTGTGCAGATCGCGCCGAACGATATCGAGGCACGCCAATGGCTGGCGTTTATGTATACGCTCGCCGGGCGCACCGCCGATGCAATCAATGAAAAGAAGCAAATTGTTCGCGTGCTCATACAGATGCGCGATCTTGACAACGCGATTGCCGAGATGCACCAGATCTATGGGCTGGATCAGAACGATACCGACAATTTATATCAGCTCGGCGATGCGCTGATGCGCCGCAGTGAGTTCGAGCAGGCCATTCGCATCTACGGGCGATTGGCCAAGATGCCGAACGTCGAATATGAGCGGATTGAAGCGCTGCAAGCTGCGGCCAAGCGTATGTACGAGCAGCAGCAGACGCAGCTGAAGAACACCTAACATTTCGAGTTATGAGTTATGAGTGTTGAGTTTTGAATTGCATGTAACTCATAACTTATAACTCATAACTCATAACTTTCTTATGCCTGAGCTTCAAAGCCTGCTCGAAGGGTTCAATCGCGTCTTGACGCGGCTCAACCCGCTGATCGACCCCAAGCCCCTGATCGACATCGCGATTGTCTCGTTGATCTTCTACTGGCTCCTGGGGGTGATTCGTGGCACCCGCGCCGTGCAGTTGTTGCGAGGGATCGGCGTGGTGCTGGCGCTCTCGATTCTGCTCAGTTCGGTGTTGCCACTCGATACACTACGCTGGCTGCTCACCAATGCTATCCAGCCGGCGCTGTTCGTCGCCATTCCGGTGTTGTTCCAACCGGAGCTGCGCCGCGCGCTTGAAAGCCTGGGGCGTACCAACGATCTGTTTGGCCGCTCGTTCGGGCGCGCCAATCGCTCGGAGCTGGTCGAAACAATCAATGGCGTCGCCCGTGCGGCGCAGCAGCTTTCGCAGCAAGGCGTGGGCGCGCTCATGGTGCTGGAGCGCGAGGTCGGGCTGCAGGACTATGCCGACCGGGGCGTGATCCTCGACTCGCGGCTCGCGGTGCCGCTATTGCTGAACATTTTCTACCCGAACTCGCCGCTGCACGATATGGCGGTGATCCTGCGCGGCAATCGCATCCTGGCCGCCAATGTGGTGCTGCCACTTAGCGAAGATGTCGGCGGCCAGCGCCGCTACGGCACGCGCCATCGTGCGGCAAAGGGCATCTCCGAGCAGTCGGATGCGATCGCCGTGGTGGTCTCGGAAGAGACTGGCGCGATCTCGCTAATGAACGACGGCCGGATGGTCAGCTACTTGAACGAGGCGCGGCTGCGTAACATGCTGGCGGGGCTCCTCAAGGTCTCGCTTGAGGAGAATGGCAAGTGACTTGGCTGCGCTCGATCGGCCTACGGCTGCTCCTAGCGGTGGGATTGGGCTTCGCGCTGTGGGTGTTTGTTTCGTATACACAGAATCCCGACCTAGACACCTCGTACGACAGCGTGCCGGTGAACATCGTCGGCCGGACGCCAAACCTGCTGCTGGTCGATAAGGACGGCCTGCCGCGCACGAGCTTGCCGCCAGTCAATGTGACGGTGCGGGCCGACACCGAGACACTTAAGAATGTTCAGCAAAGCTCGCTGCGGGCGCTGGTTGACCTCACTGGACTTGGGCCGGGCGAGCATCAGGTGCCGATCGAAGTCGAGCCGACTCGCGCCGATCTCAAGCGCGTGACTTTTTCGACCAAGCCGAGCTTTCTGCCGATCCGTCTGGAAGAAGAGATCACTCACACCGTCGCGCTGACGGTTGAAGTCAACGGCAGCGTGCCATTTAGCTTCGAGGCCGGAACGCCGCGCCTGACCTACCTCAATCAGCCGATCGACAATGTGCAGGTGCGCGGGCCGCGGAGCCGGGTCGATCAGATCAAAATAGCCCGCGTCACCGCCGACATCGATCGTTTGACGGCCAACTATAGCTCGCCGCGCCCGGTCGAGGGTATCGGCCAGGACGGCCAAGTGGTCGAGGGCGTCATCTTCGTGCCAGCGACGGTCGGCGTGCTGGTGCCGATCGGCTCCAGCGCCGGCATCAAGCGCGTGCCGGTGGTGCCGAAGGTCGTCGGCGCGCCAGCGAGCGGCTATATCGTCGCAAGCATCGCCGTCGAGCCGCAATTTATCCGCCTGACCGGCAGTTCGGGGCCGCTCGACAACGTTCAGAGCATCGAAACAGGCGATGTCGATATCAAAGGCGCGAGCCAGACGGTGGTGCGCACGGTCGAGGTACGCGTACCGCTCAATATCGGCATCGCGGCCGACGAGTCGAATATGGTGACTGTTACAGTGACAATCGCGCCGATCACGCGCTCGTTCCAGATCACCCTACCGGCGCCGGTGGTTGTCACCGATGTATCGGATGGCCTACAGGTCTCGCTTAGCCCGCAGAATATTCAGATCACCCTGGCCGGCACGGCCGCCCAGCTTGCGGCATTCGACCCCAATAGCCTGCAAGGCGCCGCCAGCGTGCGCGGCCGAGGCCCAGGCAGCTATGCGATCGTTCCCACCTTCGCTCTACCGGAGGGTATCTCGTTGGTCGGCGAACCGCCCAAAGTGACGGTGACCTTGCGCCCGCCGCCGACGCCAACGCCCGAAGTGACGCCCAGCGAGCCGCCCGGAACACCCGCCCCGACTAGCGCGCCGGCCGAGACGCCGATCGCGACGGTTGAGCCAGGCAGCACGCCACAGCCGACGGCGGCGCCATAAGGGCTTGTTAAGAAATAAGCTCCCATCCGCTCGGAGATGAGAGATTAGAGATGCGAGATTGCGACGCCGCGATCAATCTGAATCTCTAATCTCGAGCTACCCGCGTTCGTCTGCGTGCGGTTATTCTCTTCGCGGGCGGGGATTGACACCCCGCCAGATACGTTGTACTGTATGATCACAGCCTAAACGAAACACGACCTGTGCTTGGTAAGGAGTCGCCCAATGGCCCTGACGATTGAGGAAGTGAAGCATGTCGCGCATCTTGCGCGTCTGCGTCTTTCCGAAGAAGAATTGAACAAGCTCCAGATCGATCTCTCGCACATTCTCGCCTATATTGATATGCTCAAAGAAGTTGATGTCAGCGATGTGCCCGCGACGGCTCAGGTGACCGATCTGGTCAACATCATGCGCGACGACGAGGTGCGCCAGTCGCTGCCGCGTGAGGATGTGCTGGCGAATGCTCCCGACCAGCGCGACGGTATGTTCCGCGTCAAAGAGATTTTCTAAGTTTTGAGTATTGAGTAGCCGTGAGCACCCGCCAACTCATAATTCATAACTCATAACTTCCCGCAACTTTCCCGGTCGCGCGGTCGTCACACCAGCAACAACAATGGCATGGCGCTACTAAGGGGGCTGCAATGTATAACAACAATGGCAATTCGTATGGCGGCGGGCCGTATCGGCGCGGTTCGGGCATCCCGCCGATTTATTTGTATATCGGCATCGGCATCCTGCTGCTGCTCGGTATCTGGCTGCTGATGGGCTTTCTCCGCGCGGGGATCGACGCTTACTTCGCGCTGGTGGTGGGCATCCTGCTGGTGCTGGGCAACCTGCGCGATTTGATTGCCAGCCCGTTCCAAGGGCGCGGCCAGGTCTCGCTGATGAACACACTGCTGGGCGCCAGCTTGGTGTTCTTCTTCCTGGGTCGCGGGCCACTCGGCTTGATGGGGTATGTGCCGGCGATCATTCTGACGCTGATCGCGGCGCCGCTGATGCTTGGCCGCGCGGTTGTGTACACCGCCTATGTCAACACCGCCCGCAAGGCGATCGGCACAGTGAAGAGCGCGGTTGGGAGCAGAATTAAGACCTACTAGATTGTCGTAAATTGGGCAAAAAGCGGCGTGCACCATGCGGGAGGAATCAATCATCCATGCATGGCGTACGCTGTTTTCTATTCCTCACATGAGGCATCAAGCGTATCGGTGCCAGCGCCGCCCAGGCACACGTCAGTGCCGTCCCCACCAATCAACGTATCATTGCCTCCGCCACCCAGAATACAATCGTTCCCGCCGTCGCCGCTGATCGTATCGGCGCCGGCGCTGCCGAGAATGAGGTCGTTCTCAAGCGTGCCGCTGATATTGCCGCTGCCGGTTATCAGATTGGTTAGGTGCAAGGCATCACACTGCGGCGGCTTGAGATCGTTTGGCATGATCGAATGGCTGGCCTCGCCGAGACCGGACGGAGCGACCGTATTAGCCGCGGCCACCGCCGACATGACGCTCGCCATGAGCAGCAACACCGTGCCAACCAAGATTATCTGATACACTCTTTGAAGAATCATAGTGGCGTGCCTTTCGTTAGTGCGCCTTGTAGCCGCCAGCGCATAGCTTGATCCGCCCAAGCTATCGGGCCTTGTTTCCGCTACCTGTGTAGATGGCTTCACTCATCGCCATCAGCGCGTGCGCGCGTGCCTCATCCCAGGCCTGTGCAAAGGCGGGCACCTGCTCGCGCTCCTCATAGACGGTCGTTAGCTTCACTCCTACGGTACGGCACGCTTCGGAAACCGTGGACTTCGTACGTAGGGCCTCAAGAAACGCGGACTGCCATTGAGCGGGCGGTGGCGCTTCGGCGGAGGTTTGATCCAGCAACTGTTGCGGCGCTTCGACCGGATCGCGACGTATCGGTGTGTGGGGCGGCTCCGCGACCGCATCATGAACGCGCGCGGGGCCATCAATCTTATAGCAGTAGGTCGTGCCGGCATCCTGCACAATGTAGCGGTGGCGCGTGCCGGACGCTTCGTGCAGAATGATCTGCCCGCCTCGTTCGGCGAGTCTTGCCAGGTCGTCGATCGTGGCGATCGCGACCACGCGCGCGCCGGGAGGCTGATCACCGTCGGCGACGGCGACCAGCAGCGCGCCATACTTGGCCGCAATCCGCGCCGCTTCGTCGGGCCGCGTGCGAAGTATCGGTAGCCCCAGCGCAAGCGTTCCACACAGGGCCAGCGCCAGCACAATCGGAGCGATCCAGCGGGCGACCGGCACTTCCAGCTTGAGGAACAGGAGCGCGATGGTATTTGGCTCCGTGTGAGCACCCTTCAACATCCCATCTTTCGACGGCTTGAGCGGATCCTGGGCGCCGCTGCCAGGTTTCTGCAATTGTACCTGGGTCTCATCGAGCCGAAACTCTAGACGCGGGGCATATTCGTCGTGTAGCTCCAGCCCTGCCAGTGTACCATTGACGACCACCTCGGGTACCACCGCGAGCGTGTATTGCTGGCGCTTCAGGCCGGTCTGCTGCTCGAAGCGATCGATCAGCGCCTTGATATTTGCGAAATCCAGCGTACCGCTGGCGCTGAAGGCGCCACCGCTGAAGCTGGTCGCCGGCCGCAGTTCGACCGTCCGCTGCCAGCCGTTGGCGGCGCTGACCTCGGCCACCAGCCGGTAGGTGCCGCGCAGATCGGCCGGCCGATCCGATACTAGCCGGTAGTCGAAGCCGATCGTGGCCGCGCTGGTCAATTGTGGAAACAGCGGCTCGCCGGTCTGGATC
>WNGA01002303.1_pt1 | contig 58968 bp, 47 predicted proteins | sample 5400061 | NCBI WGS metagenome assembly WNGA01 (sample SAMN13153366, study PRJNA577476) | soil metagenome | isolation source: 100 cm soil or saprolite under grassland replicate 2 | place: USA:California | collected 2016-06-15
GGATGCGTTTGGCGTTCGTGCTGGCGAAGTGAACTCCCCGGCCGATGGTTCCACCACCGGAGTCGGCAAAGGTGACAGACTTCAGAAAATCAAGAAGGACCGGCTTTTGCGCGGTGACCACGCCCGCGTCTCCCGCCAGCTTGAAAAACCAGGTGATGCCGCCGCGCGGGAAAACAGTCACCAGGATGCGATTCGGCGAGGTGTTGCTGGCCGAATTCATCGGCCCAGTCAGATCAACCAGTTTGGCCGCCGCCGGGCCGACACTGACGATTTCAACCCGACTGGCCATTTCTTCGTCGCTCAACGGTCCCAGGCCGGCCTTCTCGCGAACGATGTTCACCAGGTTCAATTCGCCGGCGCCTTCTCCGGAAAACGTCATCAACGAAAGCTGGGCCTTGCCGCCCCCCTCGCCGGGAATCAAGAAGCTGGGGATGTTCATTCCGCTGGGCGTTTGCTCTTCCCAACCGGACGGCGTTTTCCACTGAATCTGCGGCGTCGTCGCCTCCGGGCTCCGGACCTCGGCCACCTCCGGCTCTTTCTCCTTCGGCACGCGGTAAACGGAGATTTCCTCGCGGCGACAACCGGCGAGCAACGCCGCCGCCGGCAGGAAGAGAATGGCGGAGCGCCGCGCGCCGCTTATCTTGAACAACTTTTTGATCACAACAATAAGTCGATTTTGACAACAATAACCGGTCATTTATTTCTCAGGCAACGGCAAAAAACACCAACTCTATTTTGTTCGATCGTCGCTCTTTTTTGCAAAGGAAAAGCCAGGTCCGGCTCTGTAGCGGTAGGCATCTTGCCAGTTGTGTTCGGCACGCAAAACGCTTGCGGCGTTTTGCCTCTCTCTCCCCGCGAGGAACGAGCGGGGAGAGAGTCGGAGAGAGGGGAAATTGACAAAAAGCGCCTCTTCTCCCCGGCCCTCCTCCTTTTTTGAGGAAGGGAGAGAAAATGCGGTTGCGCGCTCAAAGCAAATCTGCTGCCGGACACAACGGGCATCTTGCCTGCCGTGGAGCCGGGCATCCACGCTCCGCAGTGCGACGGAGGACGGTTCCTGCCCGGCGGATCAGGCTGGGAGTTTGGGAATACGCCGCCGATTTCGCGCATTGGGTCCGGGCGGCAAGATGCCGCCCTCTACGGCAGCCAGGATGGCTGCCGCTACATTCTGGAGCCCGATCACCCCATGCCCATCGACAGCAGGAATTCGATGTTGCTCCTGTTCTTCTTCAATTTGTTGAGCAGCAGTTCCATCGCTTCGACCGGCGGCACACCCGTCAACGCCCGGCGGAGAATCACCACCCGGCTGCATTCGTCCGGATGATACAGCAGTTCCTCTTTGCGCGTCCCGGAACGTTCGATGTTGATGGAGGGGAAAATGCGGCGGTCCACCAGGGCGCGGTCGAGGTGCACTTCCATGTTGCCCGTGCCTTTGAACTCTTCGAAAATCACTTCATCCATGCGCGAACCGGTATCGACCAGCGCGGTGGCGAGAATGGTCAGCGAGCCGCCCTCCTCGATGTTGCGCGCGGCGCCGAAAAAGCGCTTCGGCTTGTGCAGCGCGTTGGCATCGACACCGCCGGAGAGGATTTTGCCCGAGTGCGGCTGCACGGTATTATAGGCGCGCGCCAGACGGGTGATGGAGTCGAGCAAAATCACGACGTCCTTCTTGTGCTCGACCATGCGGCGCGCCTTTTCAATGACCATTTCGGCCACCTGCACGTGGCGTTCCGGCGGCTCGTCAAAGGTGGAGCTGATGACCTCCGCCGGCTTGCAACTGCGTTCCATGTCGGTCACTTCCTCGGGGCGCTCGTCGATGAGCAGGATAAACAGGTAGGCTTCCGGATTGTTCTTGATGATGGCATTGGCGACCTTCTGCAACAGGACGGTCTTGCCCGTGCGGGGCGGCGCGACGATCAATCCGCGCGTTCCCTTGCCGATGGGGCAAACCAGGTCGAGCACGCGCGTGGACAACTCGTCCTGCGCCGTTTCCAGAATGAATCGTTTCTCGGGAAAGAGCGGCGTCAGGTTGTCGAAATGCGTTTTGTCCTTCGCCTTGTCCGGGTCTTCGTGTCCGACGGCCTCCACTTTCAGCAGCGCGAAGAACCGCTCTTTTTCTTTCGGCGGACGGATCTGGCCGGAGACAACGTCGCCGGTCTGCAAATCGAAGCGACGGATCTGCGAGGGCGAGACGTAGATGTCCTCGGGACAGGGCAGGTAGTTGAAGCTTTGCGAACGCAGAAAGCCGAAACCTTCCGGCAGGATTTCCAGCACGCCTTCAGCGAAGAGAATGCCGCTGCGTTCGGCGTTCTTCTGCAGGATCTGAAAGATCACTTCGTGCTTCTTCATGGTGCCGAAGTTTTCGATGCCCATCTCCTTGGCCATCTGGTTCAATTCGGCCATGGACATCGCCTGCAGTTGACTGATGTTGATGGTCTGCGCCGCGGCCAGGTCCGCGGCGGGCGCGGCCTCTTCCGCGGTCACGCCCGGCTCGGTGGGCCGGGTCGGCGGCTGAAGGTCTTCGGATGATTTCGGGGCGGCGGCTTCCGCGACGGTGGTTTCGGAAAGCGCAACGTCTTCCGGAAGCCCTTCGATCAATTCGTTTCTTTTCGCCTTGCCTCTGGGGCGGGCGGTTTTTTTGGCAATTCGTGGCATAAACTGGCCAGTGGCTGGACCCTGCGGACGCGGCTCGGGACTGCTGACACTTCCTCTTAGTCAACCAGAAGGAAAAATCCGTTCAATCTGGCGCAGTTCCCAAAGGAACTGCCGAGGGTCGTTTTGTTAAAATCAATACGGCAAGGGAAATCTTGCGGTCAATTCGCGGACACGTTGGCGCACCTGGCGCGCTGCGTCAACATTTTTAATGTCGAGCAGCACCTCGCTGATCATGTCGGCGATGGCCGCCATCTCCGGTTCTTTCATGCCGCGGGTGGTGACCGCCGGGGTGCCCAGACGCACGCCGCTGGCCTGGAAAGGGGAGCGGGTTTCAAAGGGGATCGTGTTTTTGTTCACCGTGATGCCCGCTTCGTCCAGGGCCAGTTGACATTCTTTGCCGGTCAGACCGCGCGAACCGATATCCACCAGCATCAAATGATTGTCCGTGCCGCCGCTGACCAGCCGGAAACTGTTTCGCTTCATCCCCTCGGCCAGCGCCTTCGCATTCTTCACGATCTGCTGCTGGTAACCTTTGAAGGCCGGTTGCATCGCTTCGTGAAAACAGACTGCTTTGGCCGCGATGACGTGCATCAGCGGTCCGCCCTGTACGCCGGGGAAAACCTGCGAATCCACTTCCTTCGCGTATTTCTCCCGGCACAGGATCAGTCCGCCGCGCGGGCCGCGCAGCGTCTTGTGCGTGGTCGTCGTCACAAAATCGGCGTGCTCGAGCGGGCTGGGATGCAATCCCGCCGCCACCAGTCCCGCAATGTGCGCGATGTCCGCCAGCAACAGCGCGCCGGCGGCCCGCGCGATCTCGCCCATGCGCTTGAAATCAATCAGGCGCGGGTAGGCGCTGGCGCCGACCGTGATCATTTTGGGCCGGTGTTGCTGCGCCATTTCCGCGAGTTGATCGTAGTCGATCTGCTCGTCTTCCCGGCGCACGCCGTAATGGATGATCTCAAAAAATTTGCCGGAAAAATTGGCTTTGTTGCCGTGGGTGAGATGGCCGCCATGGCTCAGGTCCATGGTCAGCATTTTGTCGCCCGGCTTGAGAAACGCGAAATAGACCGCCATGTTCGCGCTGCTGCCGCAGTGCGGCTGCACGTTGGCGTGTTCGGCGCCGAAGAGTTTCCTGGCGCGGTCAATGGCCAGTTGCTCCACCGTGTCCACGTTTTCACAGCCGCCGTACCAGCGTTTGCGCGGATAGCCTTCGGCGTATTTGTTGGTCAGCAGCGAGCCTTGCGCCTCCATCACCGCCGGGCTGGTGAAATTCTCGCTGGCGATCAGCTCGATGTTTTCCTGTTGCCGCCGCCGCTCGGAACCGACCGCCTGGGCCACCTCCGGGTCCACCTGCTCCAGCCGCAAGCCGCCCGCGACCTCGAGGCGTTCAACTTTGCCCACGCGCCGGGCGTGACGACCGCCCTCGAAATGCGCCTCGAGAAAAGCGTCCACGATCTTTTTCGCCTGCTCCGGGCCGACGAACTTTCCGCCCAGACAAAGCACATTGGCGTCGTTGTGTTGCCGGGCCAGCGCCGCCATTTTTTCGTCAAAGACCAGCGCCGCGCGGACCCCGGGCACTTTGTTGGCCGCGATGCTCATCCCGATGCCGGAGGCGCAAACCAGGAGGCCGAGGTCGCTTTTCTGATCCGCCACGTTGCGCGCCACCGTCTGCGCGAAATCCGGGTAGTCGGCCGAGGTCATCGAGTTGGTGCCGAAGTCCCGCACCTTCAAACCGTGTTGCGCCAGATGTTGCTTGAGCGACTCCTTCAACTCGTAGCCGGCATGGTCGGCGCCCAGCGCCACGGTGACGGTTCGGTCTCCGCTCGCGCCGCCGGCGACGCCGGCGAAAGTCTGGTCGATGAATTTCAACAGCGAGACAATCCCTTGTTCGATCTGGTCCCGGCAGTCGAGATAAACCTCATACGAACCGCCGATGGGATCGGAGATGTCTTTTTCGAACACGTCCAGCGTTTCATCGAATTCACGGAGCAGGAACGTTTTCTCCGCCGCCTGCGGATAAAGCAGGTTGATGGCATCGACGTGCCCGTGGGTCATGCCGAAAATGTAGTCGGCCTGGTTTACCAGGTCCGCGGTGAGCATACGACTGCGTTGTTGCGAGATGTCGATCCCCAATTCCCTCAGGGCCTGCACCGCGTAGGCGCTGGGCGGCTGGCCTTCAATCGCTCCCACCCCCGCCGACAGCACCTGGAAGTCGTTGCGAGCCTTGACCGCGTGCCGGAAAAGGCCCTCGGCCATGGGGCTGCGACAAACGTTTCCGGTGCAAACGAAAAGAATGGTTTTCATGCTCGCGACAATGTTCCAACTTGGGTTGTGTCGGGGAAAAGTCAACGGCGAAATCAACGCGGAAGCGACCGTCCCACAATCGCGATGCCCTTCAGCAGATCGAGGGCCCGCGCCAGCGCCGGATCGCGCACCACCGACGAATCCTCTTCCGTTTTGGGCGTCGAGGCGTCCGCCGTCTCCGGCTCATCCGGATTCACACCTTCGCGCAGCATCCGGACCAGTTCGGCCTCATTGAGCCGGCGTCGCGAGGTCCGATTCGTCGAACCCGATTGCGCGACATTGTTCGTCGCTTTCAAGCGCGCCATCTGCCCGGACAACACTTTGAACTCGTCGGCAAAGTAAACTTTCTCCGCTTCGCCGCTGACGGCGACTTCGATGTCCGGCACGACGCCCGTGGCGGCCAACAGTTTGCCGTTGCCGACCCGGACCCGCCCGGTGGCAATGCGCAGCCGCTGGCCATTCGACAGGTCGAATTCCTTGAAAACCTCCGCCTGACCCGCCGTTGGCGATCCAATCACCACCGCCGCATCCGTCTCGCGCAATACGGCCGCCAGCGCCTCCGCCGCGCCGGTCGTCTGTTGATTCACCAGCACCGAGATCGGTACGCGGATGGCGTCCGTCTTTGCGGTCGAATGAGCCGAGCCCTCGTCCCAGTCCAGGAGCGGTTGTTCCCGGGTTAAAAATCGGTCCGCCACGCTCGCCGCCGCCGCATAGTCCTGGCCGTCGGCAAAACGCAAATCCAGGACCACGCCTTTCAGCCGGTTCGTGGCGTCGAGCTTTTCATAAGAAGATTTGACCTGGTCCGCCAGTCCGGTCGCCACCCGGGCGACGCGCAGGTATCCATATAATTGATCGTACACCCTGGTTTTGCTCAGCAACGAACTCTCGGGCAGGGGACTGGCGGGCGCGCCGTTGGTGACCAGGATCACTCGCGGATAAAACTCGCTCAACAATCCGTGCACCGCGGCGCGATTCAGGTCCTCTTCGCTGGCATTGGGCAGGTTCGCGCGAAGCAGGCGAAACACTTCCTGGAAATGCGGCAGGTCATTCGTGTCCGTCGCGAAGCAATTCACCCGCTGGATTGCCGCCATTGACCCCAGCCCGATCACTATCAGCGATATGCTGCGTTGAAGAATTCTCATAGATTTCCAGCCCGCCGCCAGGTGACCATTCGCTGTGGAGTCCTGCGTGTGCCGCGTTAGCGCGGTGTTTCCCTGCAATATTCCGCCAAAAATGCGCGCCTTCAAACCTAATTTCTCAACGCCGCCGGAATAGCGACCCGATCCAATCAAACCGGGTCGTATCACGCAGGTTCCACATTGCGCGACGGATGCTGGAAAGTAAAGCGGTGAGGAAATCGGATTCTCTGTAAGGCGAAGAGCAAGCCGACAAAAATGCCGGCGTTACGGCGCCCCTTCACCCAGCCACTGCTCCAGGCCCCGGCGCACGCAGTAGCCATAAGCGCGCTCTCCGAGCGTGCGGCGCATCGCGGCGGCCAGTCGCTCCTGCGCGACGCGCTCGAAGTCGTCTTTTTGCGCATCGGTAAAAGCCGGATCGGATTGCACGGCTATCACGCTCTGCTGCAACTCCTCGTTGAGCGCGTAAATCTCCGCCGCGCTGTCTGCCGGCGCGCCGTATTGCTGGGCGACCTGCACCAGGTCGCGGAAGCGGTCATCGGTAGCGCGGCGATATTCCGCGGCCAGCGGCTCGCCGAACAACTGTTCGATCTGTGTGTTGACCTGTTCGCGTTCGGCCTGCTTCTGTTGCGCACCCAATTCGTCGTCGGGATCGAGGAAAGCAAATTTGTCTTCATGCGCCTTGAGCAGCCGGAAAATTTCGCGAAATTGTTCCTCGCTCGGAGTGAAGCCCACCAGGTCGCGCAGATATTTTCCGGCTGGATGGTTCTGAAGTTCGAACTGTTCCAATTCGGTGGCCGTCAGCAGTTGCGCGAGTTCCTGCTCGCGCTGTTCGTGCAATGATTTGAGCTTTTGCCAATCGGGCGGTGAGTCGTTCTCCTCCGCTTCGGCACGGATTGCCTGGTCCAACTCGTCGAACCGGTTTAACAGCGCGTTTACCCCGCTGCGCTTCTCGATGGGCAGACAGTCCAGGCGAACGCCGTCTGGCCTGCCCACCCCCGTTTCAACCGCCTCCTGCCGGTCAATGTCCACGCCCAGCAAGCGCCAGAGCACGTCGCGCTTCTCCTCGTACAACTGCGTCTTGAGTTGCCGCAATCCCGCGTCGCCGCGAAACGAAATGAGGTTTGAGTCCGGCCGCGCCTGCGGTGACGTTCGCATCCGCGCGCTCAATTCAGCAAAACGCCCGGCATAGGTCTTGTTGACGTCGGCGATGATGATGTCGCGGATGGTTGCCTCCGGGCAGCCGATGGAACGGAGGTTCGCGATGTAAGTCGGATAATCTGCCGACTCAAGCTGGCCCCATTGAAATGAAGGGGGCGCCGCGCGTTGCGAGCATTGCGCAGGCACGGGGTTCGGCGCGGCGACGACGCGCCGCTCGACCGCCGAACGGGGTTGCGGTTGCACGAGCACCACCATTCCGCAAATCAACACCCAATTGAGCGCGAGGAGCGCGCCGGCGATTTTTCGATAGTTCATTTTGGGAACGGTGGCGCGCCGGCGCCCAGGCCGCACCGCGCGTCACCGTCTTGAGGTTCGGTGTTTACACGTCACGGCAGCTTCATGGCCGCGTAGGTGTTTTCGAAGTGAATCAGCTCGGTGTCCGAGACCAGCATCGCGTTCTTCCCCCACGCGTAGCTCACGAAGCCGGCGAAGCGGACCTGGCGCGCGGCGGCGTTGCGCGCTTCAATCGCTTTGTCCCATTCGGTAGCGGAAACACCCGAGCGGCCCCGGTGAATGCCGGCCTTGGTCTGGGCAAAATGTTCGACGAGATAAATCTTGTCGGCCGGCACTTTGCGGTCGAGATAGCTCTTCTTTGATTTTCGATACTGGTCCCGACACCAGCGTACTGAAAAGCGGTTACTCTTGATCTCCTGTCCGCTCAGAAAGTTTTCCACGCCGATATAGGCGTACCTCGAGACGCGTTTCCAATCCTCGTTGTGTCTGCCCGGATTGGCGAACGGCGCGAAGAGGATGACCGAGTGACCGTATTTGTTCTTGAGCCGCGAGACAACATTGCCGACCCAGGTGCGATAGGCCTGATTGGTCGGCCACAAGTCGGCAGAGACTTCGTTTAAAACAACCCAAGTTGTCTTGACGCCGGTGTTCGTGAAATTCTGACGGATGTACCGGTATTCGATGTCGTCGGCTTTTTGCGCGGCGGGAGTGTTCGACCAGCCGGTATTCAAGTCGTCGTAATAGGCCGCCAGGAAGTTACCGTTGGCATTGATTTCTGCCCGGTGTGCGTCCGTGCCCATCGCGAGGAAATGCCCGTTCCGAAGTGTCGCATTGGTGGACCTGTTCAACGCGTCAAATTGCGGTGTGCACAGGTGATCGTCCAGCGTGCACGGGCAGCAGAACGTGACAATGTCGAACCGGCGAGCGGCCGCCGCGAGGCCGGCCAAAGAGTTAACGAGCATCAGCGCCGCACCAAGCGGCACCACAGCATGACGGATCGGGAGGAGTCGAAGGATGTTTCGGTTCATAACAATTTCTGTTTGAGAATTCACGGTTCGACAAGCAAAGCGCAGTACAACCCAGGCAACCGCGGGATTACCCGCTGAAGAGTGGCAGTGAAACCCGGTAGCTCACTCGCTTCAACCTGGTAGTTCATTTTGGGACCGGTGGCGTTTTACTCATCACGGCAGCTTCATCGCCGCGTGTGTGTTTTCGAAGCGAATCATATCGGAGTCCGGAACCATCGAGTTTTCGGGCTTCCCCCACGCGTAGCTGACGAAGCCGGCGAAGTGGACGTTGTGCGCGGCGATGCTGCGAACTTTAATCGCTTTGACCCATTCGTCGGGCGAAACACCCGCGCGGCCGTCGCCAGCGCCTTTCTCGGTCTGGGCAAAATTTTCGACGAGAAAAAGCTTTTTTTCGACCAGCTTTCTTCCGAGGTGCCTGCCATAGCTGTCCTTTGTTTCCTGATACTGCTTCTGGCACCAACGTACTGAAAAGGGCGGATAAAAGCGCTGTTTCGTGATCGAGTGCTTGTTCGTGATTTCCTGTCCGCTCAGATAGTTTTGCGCGCCGATGTAGGCGTAGGTGGCGACTTGTTGCCAATGCTTGTCGTGTTGCTGCACAGTGGCGAAAGGCGCGAGGATGATAACCTCGTGATGGTATTTTCTGTTGAGTTGCTTGACGGCATTGATAACCCACTCGCGATAGGCCTTATTGGTCGGCCACGTGCTCTTCCAGATTTCGTTTAAGATAACCCATTTCGGCTCGACGCCGTTGTTCGTGAACCTCTTACGGATGTAATTGGTTTCGATGTCGTCGGCTTTTTGCGCGCCGGTCAAAGTGGTCCAACTGGTGTTATAATTGGTCCAGGTGGTATTGGTCGAGCCGGTATTCAGAACGTCGTAATAGGCCGCCAGGAAGTTGCCGTTGGTATTGATTTCTTGCCGGTGTTCGTCGTTGCCCGCCGCCAGGAAATGCCCGTTCCGGTGCGTCGCATTGGTGCGCCAGTTCAACCCCTCATACCGCGGGCCGAACGGGGCAACCTCGAACCGGCGATCGGCCGCCGCACGTGCTGCCGAATAGTTAGCGAGCAGCAGCGCCGCACAAAGCGGCACCACAGCATGACGGATCGGGAGGAGTCGAAGGCTGTTTCGGTTCATAACAATTTCTGTTTGGGATTTCACTGTTTGGCAAGCAAGACCACAGCACAACCCAGGCAACCGTGACATTACCCGTCGAAAAATAGCAGTGAAACACCGTAGCTCCCTCGCTTCAACCTGTCAATTGGAGGCGGTTGGGGTGTTGGGGTGTTAACCCCCAAGTGACCTTCGAACTCTCACCGCTAACAAAACCTGCCTCACGAAAAAAAAAAAACGCGCCGGCAGCAACGCCGACAGGTGACCAGCCCGCTGAACCTGCCCATGAGTCAGCCGACACCGCACGGAATACGGAGCATCCGACGTGGGCTGGCTCATTCGCCGCCGCCGCCAATTTTCTTGTTTGTTCCCTGTCCGATTTCGGCGGCGGCGGTTACTATCCTGTGGAACGACTCGGATCAAGATGAAGATTATGATTGAGAACTCAGAAACGCCGCAGGTCGGCTGTTCATGATCTTAATTGGATTTTCTCCACGGCGGCATAGCCGGTGGCTTGGGCGCTTTTCAAATCCTTCGCCTACGCATCACGCCCGTGGCGGCGGGCATCCTTGCCTGCCGTAGAGCCGGGCTTCCCAGCCCGGCGGAAGGGCCTCACGCAAACCGAAGCGCGCCGGATTTTTGAGCATCGCTCACAGGTCGAACGGTTATTCCGGGCGGCAAGGATGCCGCCCTCTACGTCAGGCACGGATGCCTGACGCTACATCCCCGCATTCCGCTCTTGCTCGATGCGAAGCGGGTCGTCATTTTATCGTTCATGCCTGCCGAGAACAAACAACCCGCAGATTCCACCCCTCCAAATCCGCTGGTAGCCGGGCTGCATTTTCGCGGGAAACTTCCACACGTCAAAAAGGAGGGCGCGGTTTATTTCGTCACGTTTCGTCTCGCTGATTCTCTGCCCGCCCACGAAGTCGCCCGGCTCAAGCACGAACGCCAGGTTATCCTCGAACAAGCCCGCGCCGCCAAAAGCCCGCTCACCTGGCACGAGGAGCAGCAACTTCTCGCGTGGTATTGCGATAAGGTGGAAGCCCTGCTCGATGCCGGACACGGCGCCTGCTGGTTGAGCAAACCAGGGATTGCCGACCTTGTCGCGGGTGCGCTGAAACATTTCGACGGCCAGCGTTACGAACTTCGCGCATGGGTGGTCATGCCCAATCACGCCCACGCCATCGTCTGGCCGATGCCGGGTCACACTTTGAGCGACATCCTGCACAGTTGGAAATCGTTCACGAGCAGCAAGACGAACAAGATTCTGCATCGCATCGGTGAAACCTTCTGGCAGACGGAATCTTTCGATCACTGGATTCGTGATGATGCCGAACAGGTCCGGCTGGTGGCGTATGTGGAAAACAATCCAGTGAAGGCGGGATTCTGCAAATCACCGGAAGATTGGAAATGGAACAGTGCTGTAGAAAAACAGAAGGCATCGTAGCACAATTGTCGTGGCGGCGGGCATCCTTGCCTGCCGTAGAGCCGGGCTTCCCAGCCCGGCGGAAAAGAGCTTACGTAAACCCGAGCGCATTGGAAATTTCGTGAGTCGCAAAGCTTTCGAGCGTTCATTCCGGGCGGCAAGGATGTCGCCCTCTACGTCAGGCAGAGATGCCTGACGCTACTTGCTACAGCGCCTTCGCCGCGATGTCGCGACGGAAATGCGCGCCGTCGAAACGAATCCGGTCCACCGCCTCATACGCCGCGTCGCGCGCGGCGCGCAAATCCTTCGCCCACGCCGTCACGCCCAGCACCCGACCGCCGTTCGTGACAATCTGGTCGCTGGCCTTCGCTGTGCCGGCGTGGAAGACCTTTGTATTCGGCAGCGCGCTGGCGTGGTCGAGGCCGCGAATAACTTTTCCCTTCGCGTAGTTGCCGGGATAACCGCCGCTGGCCATCGCCACGCACACACTCGCCATTGGACTCCATTTCAATTCGGCCTTGTCAAGCGTGCCGTCGAGACTGGCTTCCAGCAACTCGACCAGATCATTTTCCAGGCGCGTCAGATACACCTGCGTCTCCGGGTCGCCGAAACGCGCGTTGAATTCCAGCACTTTCGGGCCGTTCTTCGTCAGCATCACGCCGGGATAAAGGATGCCGCGAAAATCAATCCTTTCGGCCGCGCAGCCGCGCAGCCACGGATCGAGAATCTGTCGGCCAACCTGCGCGAGTTGCTGGTCGCTCAAGAATGGCGCCGGCGAAAACGCACCCATGCCGCCCGTATTCAAGCCCTGGTCGCCATCCAGCGCCCGTTTGTGGTCTTGGGAAGCCGGAAAGAGTTTGCACCTCTTTCCGTCACAGAGAGCATGAAGAGAGATCTCCGTCCCTTCCAAAAATTCCTGAATGACAACGCGCGATCCGGCTGCGCCGAATGCTTTGCTCACCATGATGTCGTCAATGGCCTTCTCCGCCTCGGCCACGCTGTTTGTGAGCAACACGCCTTTACCCAGCGCCAACCCGTCGGCTTTCACGGCGCATTTGCCGCCCAGTGACGCCGCGAATTTTTTCGCCGCCGCCGCCTCGCTGAACGTCCCCGACTCCGCGGTTGGGATGCCATACTTCTCCATAAAATTTTGCGAGAAGACCTTCGAGGACTCGAACTGCGCTGCCTTATGGTCCGGTCCCCAAATCCGCAATCCCTTCTCCTGAAACAAATCCACGATGCCCAGTGCCAGTGGATTGTCTGGCCCGACGACGGTAAGCTCTGCCTTCCTGTCCTGAGCGAACGCCAGCAGTTTGGGCAAATCCTCTGAGCCGATGGCGGCGCACTCGACGAGCGACTGATTTTTAACGAGGCGTTCCTCCGCGATACCCGCATTGCCCGGCGCGCACCACATCTGTGTGATGTGCGGCGATTGCCCCAGTTTCCACACGAGCGCGTGCTCACGTCCGCCGGAACCGATCACCAGAAGTCTCATCGCGGCGGGATTGAATCAGGAAACGAGGCGCAGAGGAAAAGAAATTTTCGGCGGGAGAAAAGAAACTGCGCCAGCGCAGACTCAGCCGTTTTACGGGCTTTTTGTCCGCACCAGCGCAGTTTGCATCGGACGACGGCCTATCGTTTCAGCAAGCCGTCGGTTTGCAGCGAATCGACGAGGTCTTTTTCCGCCAGCACCCAGTCCTCGAGCGTCGGAGGATGGTCCGGCAATTTATCGCGAAAGAGTTCAAACGCGTGTTGTCGCACCATTCCCCTCGTGATGCCGGGTGTAAACGGCTCCGGTTGTTCAACTGCTCTACGCATTTTTGTTTTCATGGCAGGTCACTTTCCGGTTATGTGCCTTAACATACCCGGCGAGGGGACTCTTTCAACCGGTTGAACGAAGAAAGTTATTCACCGCGAGCAGGGCGGCAAGCGCGGGACCGTCTTACAGCGCGGCGGGAGACATGCCAACGCCGACGATGCTGCACGCCTGAACGACGTTCAGGCCGAGACGGCCGGCTTCGGCCAATACATCGTCCGATTCGGTGCCGGGATTCAGCCAGAGTTCGTCGCAACCCGTCGCCGCGATGTCCGGCAAAATTTTCAACAGCACTTGCGGCGGCAGATAAACGCTGACCATCTGCGGCCGGACCGGCAGGTCGCAAATGCTTCGATAGGCGCGCAACCCTTCGATCGCGGTTTCTTTCGGGTTCACGGGATAAACGGTGTAGTCTTGCTGTCGGAATGCGCGCACCGCCTTGTTGCCGAATTTAGCGCGGTCATTTGAAGCGCCGATGACGGCGACAGTTTTCATACGAGAAGATTCACCGACCCGCCTGCGCGCGCAAGGCTTAGTGGCACGGGCGTCCCGCCCGTGCGGTCGTTGCCATGTTCGGACGGGCGGGGCGCCCGTGCCACTAGCGCCTATTTCTTCGCCGACAGGTCGCGCGCCGGCAGATAGATGGTGAAGGTGGTCCCTTTGCCGACCCCGGTTTGGAGATGGATGGCGCCTCTGCCTTCCTTGACGAACCGATGCACGATCGCCAGACCGAGGCCGGTGCCCTTGCTCCCTGACTTGGTCGTGAAATAGGGTTCGAAAACTCTCGGCAGCAGGTCGGGGGGAATGCCGGGACCGTTGTCCTGAACGGATATCGCCAACAACGGCGCGACATTGTGCAGGCTCTCACGGTTGACAAACCGGCATTCGGGGCCGTCCGTGAACTGTGTCACGTCCAGGGGCTGGGTCAGGCACCGGCCGGAAATCTCCACTCGGTGCGGGTCCGGACTGCATTGCAGCGCGTTGATGGTGAGGTTGAGCAGGATTTGGATGAGGTCGGTGCCGTTGATTTCGGCGACCACATCTTCCTCAAGGGGACGGATGAGCAGTTCGTTCTTCTGCGCGCTGGGATGGACTCTGAGCAGTTCACCCAGGTCGGACATGATCTGGTTGGTGCCGACGGGCGCTTTCTCGATCGAGCGTTTGCGCAGGAAACTGAGGTAACGCTGGGAAATCTCGATGCAGTTGTTCACCTGCCGGGTGATGCGGGTCAACCGGTCTTTTACCAGTTCCAAACTGCCGCCTTCCAGGCTGGTGGCATTACTGATGTGCTGGTTGATGATCTCGATGAAGCCCGAGATAATCGTCAGCGGCCCGTTGATGTCGTGAATCACGCTGGCATAGATTTCGCCTTTGGTGCGAATGATCTCCTCTTGCAGCTTCTGATTGTGCAGTTCTTCCTGAAGTTCGCGCAGCTTTTGATTGTTGGTGCGGATTTCCTCGGAGAGCGTGTGGCGTTCCATGGCGCTGACAATGGCGGTCCGCATGGTCGAAATGTCAAAGGGCTTGGTCAGATAATCGCACGCCCCCAACCGCAGCGCCTGGCGAGCCGTTTCAATCGTCTCGTAGGCCGTCAGCATGACGATCTCGATGCTCGGGTCGATTTCCTTGAGCCTGCCCAGCAATTCAACCCCTGACATGCCCGACATCCGTATGTCGAGCACGGCCGCGTCCACGGAATTCTGCTTCACGAGTTCGATGGCCCGATTGCCATTATCCGCCAGGAGAATGTTGTAATCGTCTTTGAAAACGATGCGGAGTGACTGGCGCGGTCCCTCTTCGTCGTCCACGATCAGCAGCGTCCGTTTCTCCGGGCTGTTGAGCGGAGGCGCGTTGATGGGCCTAGACGGTGTGTCCAAGGGAGTTAGCGAAGGCATGGCTTACGAAGTCGTAGTGGCTGGCGGCGGATTCACCGGCGAACGAACTTGGGCGACCCCCGAGGGCACGGCTTCCCTGACCCGACTGACAATCCGCTTTCTCCGGCCATTCCTGGTAACGTTGCCACACGCGAGCGGCAAATAGGAGCCAGTCACCAGGCGATGCGAGGTGATCTGACACGGGAATGGTCGAAAGGCGAAGAGGCCAGCAATTAACTCTCATTCAAAAAGTTCCCTTTCTGAACCATGACAGTTTGTTGTTGGTTTTTCATAACGTGACACTAATGATTCTCTCAAGGAGCGATTAAAGTTACAAGAACGAATTATCGTTTTTGGCCGGTTACAAAGCAAGCAATGCAAGAGATCAGGTCGGCGCCAGCGGCAGCGAGATGCGGACGGTGCCGGACTTTTCCGCGTCTTTCGGCGCAAATTCAATCTTACCCCGGTGAGTTTCAATGATTTTGCGCGTCACTGCCAGCCCTAATCCCAGGCCCACGTTGCGGGTCGAAAAAAACGGTTCGGCGGCGCGCTGGGCGGTCTCCGCGGTGAAACCGGAGCCCGAATCCCGGACTTCGATCCGCACCCAACGCGAGCCGCTCGGGTCGGTGTCCATTTCGGAACGAACCTGGACGGGGGCCGTCGGCGGACTGGCCTGCAGCGCGTTGAGCATGACCTCGGAAAGGGCCTGGCGCAGGCCGGCCCAATCTCCAGCGACGGCCACCGTCTGGCCGCCGCTGTCGTAAACCAGGCTGGCCGGCTTGGGAGCGACATATTTCTGGGCGTCTTGAAACGCCTCTTCAATCAATTTGGCCACGGGCACCGGCTCGTTCTGCAGTACATTTTCGCGCGCGAGGAACGACATCTGGTTGGAAAGCCGGGAGATGCGCAGCACCGCGTCGGCCATGGCGCGGTTCAGGGAGGCGCGGAATTCGGCGTCTTCATACTTCCTGGCCAGCAACTGTTGATGGGTCGAGATCGGCACGAGTGCATTGCCGATCTCGTGGGCCATTCGATCCGCCAAATGCCGAATCAGACGAAGATTGGCGGTCTCGATTTCCAGCCGCTGCAGTTGCTCGGACTGGCTGTGGTCCTCCACGATCATCAGCGCCGAATTCGGCAACCCCGAGTTTCGCTTTTGGAAAGGAACGACGGAAACCTGGTAAACCGTGTTGGGCGAATCAGGAGGCGAGTATTTGAAGGGCGCGACACCGGTGCCCGTCTTGAGGACCTGATAGACCTTGCTGCCGAGCACCTGGGGCAGGTCGCTGAATTCCAGCTCCCGGCCGCGGCGTCCCTCCCGGGCGAAATAATTGCGCACGGTCTTGTTGGCATGAAGAATGGCCAGATCGCGTCCGACCAATAAGCAACCGCTGCTGAGTTGCTGCAGAATGTCGGCCATCATTTCATGATTGTCCGCCAACTGATCGTGCAACCAGATGTTGCGGATCGCCAAACCGAGCGCTTCCAGCAGGTGGAACACCAACTCCAACTCGGCGTTGGACAGCGGCTCACCCGTCACCCGCCCGTCGAAAGCGGCCACGCCCACCAAGGTTTCCCGATCCAGGATGGGAATGGCCACCTGCGCTCCCAACAGTTGGAACTCTTTCTGGATTTCCTGGTTTTCCTGAACTTCAATGTATTCGCGGCGCAGGATCCGCCCCTGGCGGTACACGTAACCGCCGATGCCGGCCTCCAGGCTCAACTCAAAATGCTCCAACAAACCTTGAGGCAACCCGATGGCGCAGGCGGACCGCAACCGTTGAGGTTCACGCGGGTCGGCGCTCTCGCCAAACACGGACGCGGGCTGGCGCAGGAAGACCACGGAGCGATTGACGCCGATGATCTCGCGAAGCAGTAAGAGGAACTGTTTGAGCAACGCTTCCGCACACAGCGAATGGCTCAACACGGCAGAAAGGTCGCGCAGCACCCCCAAAGTCTCGGAGGCGCCTTGATTGCCTTGAGGGTTCTCACGCGCCGGCACCCTTTCCGGAACACGCGCCTGTTGAGATCGGACAACGGGCAGATTGGAAATGACGGCGGCGGATGTCGCCATCCAGAGACCGTCGAGGATGGCATTCAGCATCCGCCCCCGGACGGGCTTGGACAACACGTGCCGGATCCCCTGCAGGTAGGCCTCTTCCTCCCACTCCCAGGGCCCGGTGCCCGTGAAGACCAGCACCGGACAGTCCGGCAGGCGGCGGCGCAGCTTTTCGACCATCCAGATGCCCTGGAGGTTGGCCAGTTCAACATCCACAAAACAGGCATCCAACAGGCTGCGGTCCAGGAGCGGTTCCGCCTCCTCGACATTGAAGCGATGAATCACGCGGTACTGCTCCGGGTTGAGCGCGGCACGGATCGATTCCCCTAATTCAGGGAGCTGAGACACTACGAGAATCGTCTTCATCAACACATCATGCCAAACGGTTCGCCGGGCGACAGCTCAAGGGTTGTTTCAGGACCGCTCCCAAGTAGTGACCAACCCTTGGCTGTTTGCAATCCAAATATGACAACAGTTAGTGGCAGGGGCGTCTCGCCCGTGTGTCCGTCGCCATGTTCGAACGGGCGGGACGCCCGTGCCACTGCCAAGGCGAATTAACTATCAGTCGGACGTGATGAGCTTCTCCCACATGACGTCATTCATCAGGATCTTCTCGAAGAATTGCTGGTTCTCGTCCACCAACGGTCGTTGGTTCGGATTGATCGGCAGCCGGACCATGAAATTCGTGCCCTTCTGCTCCTGGCTCTGGGCGATGATCGTGCCGCCGTGGTGATGCACAATGAAAAAACACGCCATCAACTTGATGCCGTACTCCATGGGGCTGTCGGAACGCACCAGGAACGGATCGAAGATCAACCGCAGCGCGTCTTCCGGCAGGCCCGGCCCGTTGTCCCGCACTTCGATGCGAATTTCGCCCTGTTTGACCATGCGGTAGTCACTCTGCGCGCTGATGCTGACCTGACTGCCCGGAGGCAGACTCACGACTTCATCCTCGATCAGCAGCTCAAACAGCCGGACGAACTTGGGTTCGTCCACCGTAAGCGCCGGAAGAGAGTCCGGAATGCTGACGGTCACGCCGATTTTTTTGGCCGCCAGCTTGTCCTTGAGCTTTTCCAGCACCCCGGCAATGACCTGGTTCAGATGCACGACGTCCTTGAACTCAAAGGAGGGTTTTTCCGAGGCGGCCCAGAGATCTTTCAACATGTTGTTGATCTTCTCGATCTGGGTCTGGACATTGCGATAGTAATCCTTCCAGAAGTCCGGATTGCGAAGATTGTCCATCTGCACCTCTTCCTCCTTGAGCTTCGACGGCGCCAGGTCGAGAAACGTCTTCACCGCGACGAGCGAGTTGCGAATGTGATGGCTCAAACCCGCCGCCAGCAGCCCCAGGCTGACCATGCGGTCGGCGATCATCATGTTGTGCAGGACGGCGAGTTTCTCGCGGAGAAGCTGGTCGCGCTCGCGTTGCACGATGAAGAATTCCAGGGCGCGTTTCAGCGTGTTTTCGAGGGTGGGCGGGTCCCACGGTTTGGTGACGTATTTGTAAATGGCGCCGCTGTTGATGGCGGCGATCGCCGCATCCATATCGGCATAGGCCGTCGCCAGGATTCGAATGATGCGCGGCTGAATTTGCCGCGCTTTTTCCAGCAGCCAAACGCCCTTGTTGCCGGGCATGCGCTGGTCCGTCATCAGCACCCCCAGATCGCCCTGGTGTTCTTCCACCAGCTTCAATCCGTCATCCGCCCGGGCGGCGGTCAGGATCCGAAACTGGTCTTCGAAGGCCCGCGTGAAATACTTCAGCGACTTCTCTTCGTCATCCACGTAAAGGATGGCGAATTTTTTGTAATCATAATAGTTGTTCATAAATCGCAATTCCTCCCTCCGCCGCCGCGCCGGCCCCGTTTCAATCTTCCGATACACTGCTACGCTTTCCGCGGAAACACCAACAGAAATTCCGCGAACTTGCCCGGCTCCGTCCGCACGTTGATCCGCCCGCCGCATTCCTCCACGATCCGGTAAGAGATGCTCAAGCCCAGCCCCATGCCTTGCCCGACATCCTTGGTCGTGAAGAACGGATCGAAAATCTTGTTCACAATGGCCGGGTCGATGCCCGTGCCGTTGTCCCGGACCGACAGGACCGTTCGGCCGTCTTCGATGCGTCCCTCGATCGAAATCGCCGGCGTTTCATTTTCAAAGACCTTTTGCGTCAGCGCGTCCAGCGCGTTTTGCAGGAGATTGACAAACACCTGGGTCATTTTGTTTTTGTTGGCTTCGATGACCAGGTCGTCGGGAATCTGCCGATGAATCGCAACCTGGTCCTTCCACTCGTTGCTCGTGAAACGAAGCGCCGTGGCCACCACCTCGGCCACTTTGACCTTCTCGATCAGGCCGGTGTTGTGGTGCGTGAACGACCGCAGATCGGACACGATGTTTTTCACCCGTTTGACGCCCTCCTCGACGTCCCCGAGGATTTCGGCAAACTCCGGTTGATGTTCCGGGGCGACGTGGGTTGTCTTTTTGCGCAGCGTGAAAAGTCCGGTCGTGGCGAAGTTGAGCGGATTGTTGATCTCATGGATGATGCCCGCGCTCATGCGGCCGAGCGACGCGAGCTTCTCGGCCTGAACGAGCTGCACTTCGGTTTCCTTGAGTTGTTCGATGGTGGATTCGAGGAGCTGGTTCTGCCGGGCGAGCTTGCGTTGCAGTTGATAGGACTCGATCAGGTTCTTGACCCGCACGTGCAGTTCGGTCGTCGAAAACGGCTTCGACAGGAAGTCGCTGGCGCCGGCCGAAAGCGACGCGAGTTTGGTTTCCTCGTCCGCGCGGGCCGTGAGGAGAACCACGGGAATGTTTTGGGTGGTGGTCCGTTCCTTGAGTTCCTTGCAAGCCTGCAATCCGTCTTTCTCCGGCATCATCATGTCGAGCAGGACGATGTCCGGCAGGAACTGGTTTGCCTTTTCGATGGCCTGCTGCCCGTCCACCGCTTCCAACACATTGTAATGCCGGCTTAATTGGGATTTCAGGAAGCGCAACATGTCCGGCTCATCGTCCGCCACCAGGACCGTCGGGCGCTTCCCGCCAGGCAACGTCTCCACGGGCCGTACCGCTTCCTGAACCGGCGTCAATGCCGGGAACAACTCGGCGCGGCGATACAAATTGGCGAGCCACTCCTCCGAGGTCACGGTCCCTGTCGGCGGCCCTTCTTCGTCCGGCCTGGCGGGTTCCGGGACTGCCTGCGTTTCCCGTTTCGACTCGGCCTGCCGGCAGGGGAACCGGACGGCGAACGTGGTTCCTTTGCCTTCTTCGCTTTCCACACTGACCTGTCCCTCCTGAATCTCCGTCAGTTCCTTCACCAACGCCAGGCCGATGCCGACGCCCTGATATTTCCGGCGGGCGGAGCCGTCCGCCTGCCAGAACCGGTCGAAGATGAACGGCAGATTTTTCCGCGAAATGCCCATGCCCGTGTCTTTGACCAGGAGGACGAGTTCATCGCCTTGTTTTTCCGCCCGCAAATCTACCCGCCCGCCGGCCGGCGTGAATTTCAGGGCATTGAACAATAGATTGAGCACGATTTTTTCAAGCTTGTCGCGATCGGCGAGAACCGTTTCCAGTTCCGGAGTCACCCAGGTTTCGAGCTTGATCCGTTTGTCGTCGGCGACCTGTCGTGCGGCGCTGGCCAGGCCCTTGATGAACTCGGTCAATTCCAGCGGCTCGCGTTTGACCTCCATGCGACCGGACTCCAGGCGCACCAGGTCGAGCAGGTCGTTGATCAACTTGAGCAGGCGCATGCCATTCGAGTGCATTGTCGTCAGAAGACCGCGTGTCTCGGGGTCCGTGACCCGGCCGCGCTGGTGCAGCAGGGCTTCGAGCGGCGCGAGGAGCAGGGTGAGCGGGGTGCGCAGTTCATGGCTGATGTTGGCGAAAAAGCGGCTTTTGATCTGGTCGAGTTCCGTGAGTTTGCGATTGGTTTCCTCGAGTTTCTGGCGGTTTTGATCCAGTTCGTAGCGCAAGGCGAATTCGCGCTGGCGAAGGCGATTGAAGAAATGGTTTCCCGTGATGACAATGATGCCGGTTAAGAACAGGAAGTAGAAGTTGTTGAAAATAATGGGAAGTTGCTCTTTGGTTCCTTTCAGCAGGCAGGCGGCCGAGTACATGAGCAGCACGCCGCCGACTGCGATCACCGATTCGCGGACGCTCCAATGCACGACGACACTTACGGCCAAAAGAATCAGGTTCAGGCCGGCGTAATACGGTGAAACGGGACCCTCGGTCTCATAAATCATCCAGGCGATAAAAAAGGCGGGCAACAGGGCAATTGGAAGTCCCAGGAGCTTGTAATGTTCCTGCCCCAGGCGGGTGGTGTGCCAGTACCAGATGAAACCGGCCAAAGCCGAGCACGCGAGGCGGAGCAGGAGAAAGAACTGCAACCACTCGTGGTAAACGAAGAAATCCAGAGTTACTCCGAGCGGCATCAGGAAGACCACAAGCGCCGAAGCCACCTTGCCGGTATTGATCCGCTCCTGGCGCTCGTTGGCCCGAAACGCCTCTGCAAACCCCGGTTGGCTCGTAATCCTATCGCTTGGCATGGTCCGGCTTGCGAACTTCAAGGAACAAATTCACGCCCGTCAGATCCGCACGCACCGCGACAGAATCCGCGGAAGCGCGCTTGGGTTGAAGCGCTTCAAATTGCCGTCCGGTCCGATACACCAGATGCCAATCCAGCAGGTGCTCCATCCCGTTGCGAAGCGGATTCGATGGCTCCACGTTCGTTAACAGCAGCAGTCCTCCCGGAGCCACCCACTCATACAAGAGGTCCGTCAACAACCGACATACCTGGTCGGGCAGATAATCATACAACCCGGCGCAATAGACGAAATCATACTGATCCTGCGGCGGGCGTTCAAACGTCCGCACGCTGTCCCTGAGAATACGTTGGACGGACTTCTTGACGTATTGCACTGAAGAGCGCCGGTAGTGTCGGGCTTTGACGCTGTCCAGCTTCATCTGCGCGTGTTCGAGTGTCTCGTCGTTGAAATCGATGAGAGAGAAATGCGCCTGGTTACTGATCTCCTGTTCGTCCAGAAATCTCTGGACTTCGACCGCGGGACCGCACGCCAGATTGCAGATTCGCGCCTGCCTGCCCGCTCTCATGACGCGCAACGTCTCTTCAATCAATTTGTCCTGCAAATAACGAAGCCGATTGCGGTGCGCCTGCGCCGGCGGTTGTTTCAGGAACCAACAGTTGACAATTTTCGCATACAGGGACCCTCCTTCATGCACGTCGCGCGCGATCATGTTGACCATCTCGTAGTCTCCGGCGTAACCCAAGGGTTTGCAGAAAGTGCGGTGCGGAAAAGGCGCGCAGAGAACGAAAGGGTGGAGTTGCCGCCGCATATAGCTGCTGTGAATGGGCAGCAGGTGCGGCTCGAGATTCTGCGCCGCGTTCTCGAACTTTTCGAAAAGCGTGTTAATTGACGGAATGATGGCCGAGGCTAATTCATCCGTCACCGCTTGTTCCAGCTTCGAACGGTCGCCGGACGGTGAAGCACGAATGCCCAATTCCACTTGATCCAGCCAGAGTTGCATGTCCATGAAAAAAGTCCGCATGTCGGCTATAATCAACTTGAATGGCTGAGTGACTTTGTAGTTTTTCTGCCATCGGCGAACGAAGTTCTCATACTCCTTCGCCAGCCCGACGCCGCCGTTCCTCACGCAGTTGAAATCCACGTCGATCCAGCCCGACTCGTCCAAGGTGGCTTCGCAAATAACCAGCGTAGCCGTGTACAGCAGATTGTTGACCACGGCACGGCCCACATAGAGGGGAACATCATTGGCCACGATCTTGAAATTCGTCAGCACTTCAGAGAGCCGGAGCACCAATGCGAGATTGTAGATTTCGAAGACGGCTAGATGGCGCATGAGTCGCACGGTGTTGCCGCGAAATTCTATTCCCTGGCCGATTTCGCCCGTCACCAGGCTTCCGTCCGAATTGATGTCTGTCATTGCAGGCATTGCGCACTCACCGTCTCTCTCGACGGCTGGATAACAGAAATTTCATGGCATGAATAGCACAATCGTTTTTCACGTTCGGTCGGCGAAGACGAGCAACCCGGCAAAATCTGCGGTCAACACAACCCTGATTTTTTCTTTGCATCAAACGGGCATTTCCGCCAGATGTTGAAGGCCATGCACCTGAACACCAGATTCTGTCGCGGGCTCCCAACCGCCCTTGCCTTGGTTGGTTTTTCTTTCCATTCGGGTCCGGTCTTTGGACTGGGGTTGCGTATTCCAAACCAGGATGCCGAGGCAACCGCCCGTGGAAATGCGTTCGTTGCCACCGCGGACAATCCGTCTGCCCTGTACTACAATCCGGCAGGCATTACGCAACTCGAGGGACACAATGCTCAAATCGGAGCGCACTTGCTTTCCGTAAATTCTCACTTCAAAGCTGCCACCGGCGGTGTCGAAGCCGACACCGAATCCGAGATTCTGCCGGTTCCTCAGTTTTATTACGTGTACTCGCCGAAGGACTACCCGCTCGCGTTTGGACTCGGGATTTACGCCCCATTTGGGCTCGGGCTGGAGTGGCCGGGAAACGTTGTCTTCCGTAATCTCGCACAAGAGGGACGGCTTCAGTACGTCACGATCAGTCCGATCGCTGCGTGGCGGGTCAACTCGACGCTTTCCATCGCGGCAGGGCCGACGGTAAATTTTTCGACCGCAATGCTGCGAAATGGCATCGGTCTGGTCTCGGGCGACGAGTTCAGGTTTCGCGGCAATGGTTTCGCGTATGGCGCCAAGGTTGGCTTGCTGTGGCAACCACACCCCCAATGGTCCTTCGGCGTCAGCTACGTCAGCCCAACCACGGTCAAATACCGGGGCAATTCCACGGCCAAACCATTCTTGCCTCAGAAAAACGGAACTTCGGCGGAATTGGATTTTCCCCAGTTCATCATGGGTGGCATTTCATTTCGGCCGACGACGAACTGGAATATCGAAGTGGGGGTGGATTGGACGGATTGGGACACGGTTGATACGGTCACGTTCAAAGGGACAGCCCTTGGTGATGTGCCGTTTGCGCTGAACTGGAAATCCAGTTATCTCGCCCACTTAGGCGTCTCGCGTTATCTGCCAAATGGATACCGGATTAGTGCGGGATACTTTTTCAGCCAGAACTCCACCACTGATGCCGACTTCAATCCGATCCTGCCGGACACGGATCTGCATGTCGCCAGTCTGGGGTTCGGTCACAAAGGAGAACACTGGGACTGGGCGATTTCCGGGCAAATTATCGCCGGTCCCGCTCGACAAATCAGCAACGGCAATTCCGCCGACGGGAGCTACCAATTTTTCAATCAGGCCGTTAACTTTTCAATGGGCTATCACTTTTGAGCATCGAGTCGCTTTCGTTTCAACGCCTCGGCAGCCTTGGCAAAGAATTCGTGCGCACCAGTTCTGCTTACCAGAAACTCTCCCAGCCGAGGGAACAATATCGCGGTCGCAAATAGCAGTTTTACCGGGAGGGGATTAACAATAACCTCGGGTAAATCGCGATGGATTGCCTTAACCACAGCACGGGCCACAGGCTCCGGAGGCGAAGTGCCCAGCAACGCTGGAGCCACGAACCCTGTTTCTTTCTTCAACTTTGCGTAGATTCCCGCCTCCACGAAACCGGGACAGATCACCGAAGCACTGACTCCGGTTCCGCGATACGAGGCGCGCAGTGAGACCGTGAACGCAATCAGCGCCGCCTTGGTGGCCGCGTACGGCTCCTGAAAAGCCGGACCGGATTTGCCGGCCAGCGATGCCATGTTCACAATATGCCCGCAACCTCTCGCCAGCATGTCCGGCAACACCAGACGCGTGAGCAGCATCGGCGCCTCCAGATTGATGCCGATGATATCGCCAATGTTTTCTTCGGGCAGTTCGTGATAGGCGGAAGTGAATTCCACGCCCGCGTTGTTAATCAACAGGTCGATTCGGCCAAATTCCTTGTTCGCTACTTCGACCACAGATCGCAGTTGGGAAGCGTGGCGGAAATTGGCGACGAGCGGAATCGCGCGGACACCCTGCTGACTCACCGCTTCATTGAGGCTTTCAAGCCCTTCCCCGGGATAGGCCGCCAGAACCAGATTCACTCCGCGTTGAGCCAGGGCCAGAGCAATATACCGCCCCAGTCCGCCCGAAGCGCCCGTCAGAATCGCCGTCTTGCCCGAAAGCTCTCGCATCAGTTTAAAAAGCAGGCCAAACCCAATCGCGTTCCCCAAACACCACCGACCGTTCATCCGCCCGATCACGCGGCACACCAATAATCCGAAGGATAGGGATTTTCATTGTCATCGCTGCAAAAGTCATTAAACTGGAAGGCATGGATGTCAACGGCAAAGCAGGTCTTCAGAGGCAGAACTGCGGCGCATCATTTCAATTATTTCCCCGGCGTGGCAGCGTTTGACTGCGGTTTGCACTGAATTCGGCGGTTGTCATTTCCATCCACTGAACGACGCCCGGTTCGCAGCAGCCCTGCCAAACGCCCGTATGCTGATTCAAGAAACCAGTTTTCAAAAGCGACGAACCGAGCGATTGAACCTTTGGGGCGCTCTGTTCCGTTCGTTGGAACCAGCCCTGGTGGCCGTGGATGCGCAAAGGAACGTGACCGCTTTCAATCGCGTCGCCGAGCGGGCGACCGGTCTGGAGGCGCAGGCGCTGCTCGGCCGGCCGATGTCGGGGCTGCCCGCGGCTCTGCAACAGGCCATCGAGGAAACCTTTGTTTCCGGCAAACCCGTCACCGACCGAACCTTCGTTCTGTTTCCCGACGCGGAAGAAAAGATGACTGTTCATGCCAATACTTCTTTGTGCGTGGACGCATCGAGCCGGCCGCTCGTCGTGATCGCGGTTTTTCACGATCTCGATTCGGCCAGGAAACTGGAACGCCGCATCCGCCGGCTCGAACGCTTGGCCAGCATCGGCACCCTCTCTGCCGGCGTGGCGCACGAGATCAAGAACGCGCTGGTGGCCTTCAAATCCTTCGCCGACCTTCTGGAGCAGCGGAACCAGGATGTCGAGATGAGCGCTCTCGTCAGCCGCGAGGCCAACCGGATTGATTCGCTGGTCAGCCAACTCCTGAAGTTCGCGGGGCCGGCCAAACCCACTTTCTCCAGCGTGAACCTGCATGAAGTGATCGAGAACTCGCTTCGACTGGTGCAGCACCAGATCAAGGTGCGAAAAATCCATCTGGTTCGCGCTCTCGATGCCGGATTCGATAACGTGCAGGGAGATGCCAAACAGTTGGAACAGGCCGTGATCAATCTCCTGCTAAACGCCATCGAAGCCATGGAGGAAACGGGCACGCTGACCGTGGCCACGGAAGTCGTCGTCGCCACCGACCACATTTCGCGCGCGGAATCGAAGGGCAAACGGGAGCAGATTCAGGTCAGCATCAAGGACACCGGTTCCGGCATCGTGCCGGAGCTGTTCACCCGCCTCTTCGTCCCGTTCGTGACCACAAAACCCGAAGGGACCGGCCTGGGACTGGCGATTACAGCCCGGATCATTCAAGAGCACCGCGGCCGGATCAAAGTGGAGAGCGAAGTCAACAAGGGTACGACGTTCAAAATCATGTTGCCGCTGACGAAGACATCATAGGGTTGGCAACGTTACAACTTCTCCGGCCATCGTTCTCCCAGGTACCTGTTTAGCGCCTGCCTGCTGTTGTCGCGGCAGCCATCCTGGCTGACGTAGAGGGCGGCATCTAATACCGTCCGGATTCGAGTTGCGAAGCCGGACGCGCCGTGCGAATGCCTGCGCTGCGTCCGCCGGGCAGGATGCCCGGCTCTACGGCAGGCGGGACGCCCGCCACTACGCTGACCGCCCGTTGCCGAACGGCGGTTTCTCATTTTACTTCGGGCCATTCGCCGCCTAGCATCCGCGCGGCATGGCGCGACAACAGACCATCCTGATTCTCAGCGACATTCATTACGCGTCCGAGGCGGAAAAGCAGCGGCGCGGACATGAGACGCGCATCATTGCCAATCCGCTGCTCAGACGCGCGGTCAAGGCCTACCGCCACTACGTCTGGCTGCGCGATCCCTTTGCCCACAACCATCTGCTCGACGAGTTTCTGGCCCGGGCCGATTCTCCCGACGTCGTCGTTACCAATGGCGATTATTCCTGCGACACCGAGTTCATCGGGGTGTGCGACGACGCGGCCTTCGAGAGCGCGCGTCAGTGTTTGGCCAAACTCCGCGACCGTTTCGGTCCCAAATTGCGAAGCGTCATCGGCGACCATGAACTGGGCAAGATGAGTTTGTTCGGCGGCAAAGGGGGCTTTCGTCTTGCAAGCTGGCGCCGCGCCACGACCGAACTGGCCTTGCAACCCTTTTGGCGAAGCGCAGTCGGCAACTATGTTTTATTGGGCGTCACCTCTTCGCTCCTGGCGTTTCCGGTTTATGAACCGGAAGCTTTGCCTGGGGAACGGAAGGAGTGGGCGGCTTTGCGCCGGGAGCATTTGACGGAGATTCGTCGCGCCTTTGCCAATCTGCGACCGGAGCAGCGCGTGCTGTTGTTTTGCCATGATCCCACGGCCTTGCCGTTTCTGCGGCAGGACGAGACCGTGCGGAGCAAGTTGAATCAGGTGGAACAAACCATCATCGGACATCTGCATTCCAATTGGTACTTTCGCAACAGCCAGATGCTGGCCGGCATGCCCGCAATTCGCTTCCTGGGCAACTCCATCCGGCGCATGAGCCGCGCGCTGAACGAGGCCCGCTGCTGGCGCGAGTTCAGGACCCGACTCTGCCCCGCCATCGCCGGTATCGAATTGTTAAAGGACGGCGGCTATTGCGAACTGCGGGTTGATGAAGCCGCTTCGCAGCCGGCCGAATTTCAGTTCCATCCGCTCCGCCGACGAAAGTCCGGCCACGCCGTTCGTCTTCGGGACTCGAAACTGGCGCCGGACACGCGTGACACCCGGTTGGGTAATGCCGGCGGGATTGATTTTCCTCCGTCGGGGCGGGAAAAAACCTGATGCAAAACTGCCCGCGCCATGCGCGCAAATCGTGGCGCCTCACCGGCGTGGTTGACGAGAAAAGAGCCGAAAGGCATCAGGGCGCGGTTGTCACGCGATAAAACCGGAAGGGGAACCTGGTTGCCTGGGCGTCCACGAACTCAAATTCGTTGCCTGGCGCGGTAACACGGTTCAGCGAAACCCAGGACTCAAGATCGGTGGATGCCTGCAGCCAATAGGTGATTCCGGGATCGCCTGTGGTTCGCAAGTGAATTTCCCCCCCATCAAACGTCGCCGAGGTCAGCTTCACGGGCGTCAGCTTTCCGACAGCAACCGCGAACGTGACGCTGTTGCTCAAGGAAGGCGAACAGTTGTCGGACACCCACACGGTTACGAAATATGTGGTGTCGGCCTGCGCGGCCGTCGGGCTCCAGGTGAATACGCCGTCAGAAGGGTTGATTGCGGCGCCGGCGGGAGCGTCCTGGCCGAGAGTGAAAGTCAGTGTGTTGGTCGGGATGTCCGGGTCGGACGCCACGTTGGTTACAGTCAATAGCGATCCGGGCTGGATCCTTTGGTCCGGCACCGGAGCCAGCGTGGGTTCGCTGTTTAGCTCATCAACGTAGATCGTGAATAGTTTGATTTTACTTAAACGTGGTGAGCCGTCATCCGCGACCTGGAGAACGACAAGGTTGGTGCTGGGACCTTGAGCCTCCGTCGGCGTCCAAACGAGCACACCGGTATAAGGATCCAGAGTCATTCCCTCGGGACCTGACAGCAGACGGAATGTCAGCGCGTTGGCCGGCAGGTCCGGATCGGTGGCGGTGGTGGCGACCACCAGCGTGCTCAGTTCATTGATTGTCAGGTCCGGAGGCACGGTCAGGATCGGCGGCTGGTTCACTTCATTGACAATCACCGCAAAGCTCTTGATTTCGCTCAAGGGCGGTACGGCATCATTGGTGACCTGCACGACAATTACGTTGGTACTCGGGCCCTGGTCCTCTGTCGGCGTCCAGGTGAGCACGCCGGTATGGGCGTCGAGGACCACTCCAGGCGGGCCCGACACCAGACCGAAGGTCAGGTTGTGAGGAGGAATGTTCGGGTCGATGGCCGTGTTAACGACCACCAGCGTGGTCAGTTCATCCATCGTCTGGTCGGGAGGAACCGTCAGAACCGGCGGAATGGGAATGTAGCCCCGATCGTTGGTGAGGAGTATTCCATCAAGGAGCATCTGTGGATCCAGGCCCGAAAATGTGATCGTGTGACGGCCGGCCGTGAACGGTAATACGGTCTGGTTGGCAGGCGCGCCAGCGGAATCGCAAACCGCGAATCGAAAGGAACCGTTCACTCTTGCCCACCGCCAGCGATCGGTCCAGGTTACCTGAGACGCATCGAAAATATCCGACGCTCCGTCATCCGCGAAAACAGTGAACGACCAATCTGATTTCTCAAGCGCAAGCGCTCTCCACCAGAGCATGTAAGCGCCGGAGACGGGGATATCCACGGTGAACGTTGCCTTTCCTGACCACATGTTGGTCGTGGCAATGAATTGTCCTCCGGAAGCGGTTGGATCACCAAAGACTTCCATTGGAGAGAGAACAGTTGCCGTCTCGGCTTCCAGCGGCAGATAGACGAACGCGGACTTGACGGAAGGATCAACTGTCAAGAGAAAGCTCCTGCTTGCGCTCGCGACGCCGTCCCAGACGGTAAGCGTGATCACGGCATTGCCCGCCGCGTTGAGGGCGGGGACCACAATCACAGTTCTGTTGGAGTCGGATCCGCCAAACAAGATGTTGCCGTTCGGAACCAGCGCCGGGTTGGAAGACGTTCCCCGCAGCGCGAGGCTGGAGGCGGTCAACAGAGAGTCGCCAATCGTAAAAGAAACCGGACCTGCAGTTCCATTTTTTCCAACTGACTGGTCGGGTACGGCGGAGAGCGTCGGGGGAGGAAAGAGTTGGCGTCAATCAGGTTCGAAGGGTCGCTTTCGACTCCATTCTCGTCATAGGCCGTGACAAAAAAATAGTTCGTGACGCCGACCGGCAAATTCGTGACTGTGGCGCTTGTCTCAGGCCCCGCGTCGGTACGAATGAGGTAGCTGGTGTCGATCACGCCGTTGTACACGGCGTAGCCAACAACGTTCGTGTCCGGACTTGCGTCCCATTGCAATGTTACTGAGCTAAACGAAGCCTGAAGAACGCCGCTGGTGCCCAACACCATCAGGAGGATTCGGAAAAGTATAAGGCTACTTCGAAGGAAATATTTCCGAAGCTGTCTTTCAAGCCCCACATTGGTCCGCGTGCGCCGACGCGGTCCGGCCATCGCTTTGCTGCACACCCGCGTAACCCTATACCCTATTTCCCGCCTGATTGAAACAACTTTGTGCAGCCTTTCAGTTCGATCGCGCAGCTGTTGTGGTGGCCGTCAGTGGCCGCGCCGCCTTTGGTTGTTGACCGGTTCCAAAAGTTGTCCCACGCGACCAATAAATCCTGTGAAACCCAAAGCGGCGAGAAGACCCCAGAAATCTCTCGAAACTGGCCTGAAAACGTGGCGGGAGTGGCGGGCCATGCGGAGCCCCTTGCGCGGTTGTCTGTTGTCCACAACCGGCGAAGCTCAAGCCGGCGCAAGTTCAACTCCGTGAAGCGTACGTCACGACAGGCTCGCCCGCTTGACCACGCGCACTGTCCCCGAAGTTTAAGGATTGTCGGCCAAGTCCGGAAAATTCTGTCCACAACCGATGAGGCGTCCGCGTGGCCTTCATTTCGCGTCGTTGAATTACGCCTTGGGAGGCAGCGTGGGAGGTTTGGGTTTCAGCGCAGTCTTGCGCTGGCGGACGCGGTTGAGAATGGCGTCGTGGAGTTGCTCGCGAGAGTAGCCGGAAGGCAAGCGCGCGGCAGCTTCTTCAAACAGCCGATGGTAACTGGCCAGCCACTTGTGCCGGTGTCGAGGCTCGCATTGTTCACTTTGGTAGAGCGCCTCGATCAGGCGTTCCAGTTCAGGATGCAGGGAAAACCTCCGCTAAAATTTTTCCGGCTTCTTCGTCGCCCATTGGTTGATGGAACATGCGAAGTTTGTTGCGCAGAACTTCCTGTGAGGCAGTGACCATCTCCGCAGTTTGGACATCCCCGTAGTCGGGATGCGTGGCGACCAGAGCGCATAGCTGGCCGAAGAACATCAGCCGTTTGATGAACTTCAGATGGCGTGCGAGGTCTTCGGGCGAGGGCCGTTCAACCAACAGGTGTTCTTCCTCCCATCGGTTCCAGCGATTGATGGAGCGGCTCCATTCCTCGACGGAGGCGGGGAAGTCAGCAAAAAATCGCTCCCACAAGCTCTGTGCGGAATCCTCTGACTCGAACGGAATGGCTGCCGTGCCCATAAGCTGATCCAAATCTGCCAGAACCCGTCTGCTTAAGCAAGCCATCAAGCCTCTCAAAAAGCCCACAAAAGCGTGGCGGGAGTGGCGGGGCTCGAACCCGTAACCTCTGCCGTGACAGGGCAGCGCTCTAACCAATTGAGCTACACCCCCGCGCCGGGGAAGCAGGAAACTAGGAAAACCTCACTCTCACGTCAATGAGGAAGTCGAAAAGCAAAGAGCGATTCGGGCAGCAGACGCCAAGGAGGTGGGGGTGGGGAACCCCGCTGAAGAAACGTACCGCTACCCGAATCACGGTTAAGTTCGCTTGCTCGCGAAGCGAAGCAGGGGCGCATCTGATCACTGCCACCGAAAAACGCGAGGAAACGGACCGCGGCTGTGCGCGGAGCGCCAGCCGCAGCGGCTCCGCCGGGGGTGTGCGTGTTGGGGTCATTTCACCGCCTTTGGGCATTCAGGCGTGCTGCGGCTGGTCCTTCGGACACAGCCGCGGTCCGGTGGCCGTGTCAAGCAACTCAGTCACTGGGGCGACGGAAGAAGGAAGTAACTTCGCGTGTTACTTGGAAGATGCGCCCCGAAGCAGTGGACTTGCCGGTTAAGGCTTGACGAGGAATCGGAATCTGTTTGCATAACCCCATGACACTTAAATTTTTCACATTGCTGGCGCTGGGTTGTCTCTGGTTTGTGTGCGCCGGCTGCGTTTCCACGCCCAAGGAAGATCTGATCTTCGGCTTGCCCGGAAAGGACAAGATCGTCAGCCGTTATGAAAAGTCTTACGACCAGGTGAAAACAGCCAGCATCGCCGTGTTGAAACGCAACGGCACCCTGGTCGGTGACGATCTTGTCAGGAAGGTGTTGGAGGCAAGGATCGACACCGCCAAAGTGTACGTCGCCCTGGATGACAGCGAACCGAAGATCACCAAAGTGACGGTGCAGGTGCGCCGAGGCGGAGTCGCGGACATCGACCTCGCCAGCGAGATCGACAAACAAATCTACGGTCAATTGCTCGTCAGTCAGTGACGCCCGGTCCGCCGCCCGGCCCGATATTCTTTTCGTAAGAGCCCAGGCTCAACACCTGGCTCTTTTTCTTCGAACGCAATTCGAGTTGCAGATGAGCCATCCGGTTTTTCGCATTTTCCGCCGCCGCCAGATTTGGAAAGTTATCAATCACGCGTTGTAACGCGAGCCTGGCCGCCGCCAGGTCGCCGCCATGTTTGAGGTGGAGGTCGGCGAGCATATTGAGCCAGCGAACGGCCGGTTTGACCGGCAGGTTCGGTTGCGCGAGCAACTGCTCCAGTTGGTCCGCCGCCAGATCCAATCGTTGATAGTGCTCCGCGTAAATCAACGCCAGCCTCTCTCTGGCCTCACCGTCCTGCGGATGTTGCGCCAGGTGCCTGACCAGGTCTCCGGCGACGGTCGCCGGGTCTTCTTCCGGTGCCCGCACCTTCGCCGGTTCTCGCAGCAACCCGATGTTCTCCTGGTACTGTCCCAGCTTGATGCGATGCGGTTCGTGCTTTTCCGCCAGCATTTCTCCCGTGGCAAGATGGGCGATGCGCTGGCTCGCCAGGTAGGCCTGTTCCGTTTCTGGAAACATCTCCAGAACGCGTTCCAGCGTCGCTCGCGCAGAATCCGGGTCCCGCCCGAATTTCAGGTGCCAATCCGCCAGGCGGTTCAACGCCAGCGCCATGTTCGCAGGATTTCGCTCGGACTCGATCAGCAGACGCTCGATCGCCTCCTGTGCGCCGGCAAAATCGTTCAGGTCCTCTGCCTGGACCTCCGCGAGCATCAGCATCCCGGTGAAATCACCCGGGAAACGCTCCAATTGTTTGCGTATTTCGGCGACTGCCTCGGGGTAGTTCCCCCGTTTCCGCCTGGCTTCAGCGATGGAGTAGAACGGCGTCGGAGGCATCTCCTGATCGCCGCCGTCGAACAAGCTGGTCAATGGTCTGCCAAGGAAGTCCGCGATATTGCCGCCCCAGGTAATGCCCAGGACGATTCCGCAGATGGCGCAGGTAATCCCAATGATGAATGCGGCGCCATAGCTGCCTCCCTCCTGATAATTCGAAATGGCGACCCAGCCGGTGATGCCGCCCATCACCGCGGTGATGGCCCACTTCGAAATCAGCCGCGCCGGATCATCGCTCTTCTTCAACCACCGGTACAAAATCCAACCGATGATGCCGGCGCACAAAACCGCTTCGAGCACGCCGGACAGTTTTGGCGAAAGCCAGTTCATGAATTGCGTCGCCGGGGTTTTGGCGGCCGCCCCGCCGGGCGACCCGGCATCAGGTTTGGTTGGCCCTTTTGGCGATCCGGTCCGGGTTACGCGCGCGGCTCAGGGCGGTGTCGTAGCTGATTTGGCAGCGACAGTAGAGTTCGTAAAGACAGTTGTCCATCAGCACCATGCCGTCTCTGGCGCCGGTCTGGATGCAGTTTTCCAATTGATGCAGGTTGTTTTCGCGAATCAGGTTGCGCACAGCGCTGTTGGCGATGAGCAGCTCGTAAGCGAGCACGCGCCGCGAACGATCCACCGCCGGGAGCAGTTCCTGGGCGATGATCCCCTGCAACGCATTGGCCAGTTGCAGCACAATCTGCCGCTGCGCGCTCCCCTCGAACACTCCGATAATCCTCTCCAGCGCCAGCGCGACGTTGGGCGAATGCAACGTCGCAATCACCAGATGCCCCGTTTCGGCCGCCTTCAGCGCGGTGGCCATGGCCTCGTGATCGCGCACTTCACCCACCACAATCACGTCCGGGTCCTGTCGCAATACGTGCACCAATGCCCGGTTGAACGATTGTGTGTCCGTCAGAACTTCCTGCTGAACGACGATGGCGCGCTTGTTCTCATGCACAAATTCGATCGGGTCCTCGATCGTGATGATCTTGCACCGGCGCTCTGAATTGATGACTTCCACCATGTAGTTGAGCGTCGTCGTTTTGCCGGCCCCGGTCGGTCCGGTAATGAGAATCAAACCGTTTGGTCGGCGCGCCAGTTCGTCGATCTTCGCCGGGAGCCCCAGTTCTTCGCGGCCGGGGATGCGGTCGCCGCAAAGGCGGAAGCTCATTTCCGGGTGGCCGTTCCGTCGATAAAAAGTCACGCGCACCCGGCCGGCCGTCGGGTGGAGGAGTGAAATACAGAGTTCCCATTCGCGATCAAATTTTTCGCGCTGAATCCCGTTGAGCAGCCCGTCCGCCATGGCCGTGATGATTTCCGGCTTCAAGGCATCTTCGTCCGCAAGGATGATTTCGCCGTTGACCCGGTAGGCCGGCGGCACGCCGGCAATCAAATGGAGGTCGGAAGCGCCAAACTCGTTCGCCGCCTCAAGCAACCGGTCCAACCACGACGCGTTCATTGGTTAAAGAATTGGCGCCAGCGGCCGCGGACCTTTTCCCAGAACCCGACCTGGTAAAGCTTCCTCAAGGCCGTGTCGGCTTCCCGGCTGTGCGGGCTGAATTCGCGCGCATTTTGGAACGAGACCCTGGCCGGTTTCACCAACCCCAGGGCCTGTTGACAGAAACCGAGTTGCAACCACAGCACGCCCTGGCCGGATTTCAACTCGAGTGCCTCTTGCAGCAGTTTCACCGCGAATGCGAATTTCTTGTAGTAATAGTGGACCCGCGCGGCCAACCAACGAACGAACCAATCGCCCGGCGCCAGGGTCAAGGCCCTTTCAAAGCAGTAATCCGCCCGCTTCTCCTCCCGCGCCAGTTGCACGTCGCCCCGCGCCAGCCAGATGTAGGGTGTTTCGCCCCGTTCCTCCAGCGAAGCATCCGAGTAGGCGAGCGCCGCTTTCAAATCGCCGAGACGCGCCAGGGCGACGGCTTTGGCCGCCAGCAGTTCCGGATCATTGGGGAAACGTTGGAGCGCCTTGTCCGACCATTGTTTGGCCTCCTGAAATTCATTCAACTCGATCAGCATTCGCACCTGGCCGGTCCAGGCGGCGGTATTGGTCGGATTGAACTCGAGGACCTTGGCGTAGTGCCGCAGGGCTTCTTCGAACTGGCCGCACTCGAACGCCGCCTGCGCCTGTTCAAGATAGTACGCCTCATCTTTGACCGCCGGCGTGGATTGGTCGGTTTGCCGGTGTTGCAATTCTCCGTCAAACTCCTCGCTGAACTCCAGATTGTTGAAACGACTCATGGCATTGTCTGGCGTCGCCAAAACCACCGGCGCAGCGGTTGGCCCACGTACTGTGGTTCCGCGACCAGGGAAAGCCCGCACATCAGTCGGGCCACGGCATCGCCCTGTTCTTGGTTTCCTGAGATAGATATAGTCGAATCCGGCCAAATAAACCAGTGCTTTTCCGGCACTACCCATGTTTGATTGACCGGCATATACCTCCGCCGCGGGAACAGCACCCCGTTGATCTGAAGACTCTTCGGCGTAAAAACAACCTCGTCGCCCGCAACAGCCTGCACCCGGCCAAATCCTAATCCCCCGGCCAGGAAGGCATTTCCCTCCCGGATTGGGACGATTCGGTAGGCCACCCAATCTCCTCGCCTGACTGTCCCGGCGTCCTTTCGGCTACTGACCATGACGACCTTGTCGCCCACTCTTAACGGCATTGCCAGCCGCTCCTCAAATTGTTTCCGCAGCGGGCTGTAAAAACAAAAATAGACCAGCAAAAAAGTCATCACTGACAAAACCATCCGCCAGCGGCCGTTCAACTCGGGCGAATGGCGTCCGACCAGATAGAGCACGCCGACGACATGAAGCGAGACCATCGCGGCCAGCGCCAGGCTCGAAATGACATACCCCAGCCAGACGATGAATGTGCACGCGGCCAGCGCATAACCGCCATAAACAACGCGGGCTATGGTTGGCCGTCCGCAAGCCGCAAACGCGTATCCCGGCAACATCAAGCCCAACAAAACTCGCACGAGGTTGACCGCCGAGGGCAGTTTGATCCGATCCAAAAGAAGACGCCGCCGAAGCCAGTGCCAAAAATAAAAGATTGGACTGTACCATCGGGCGCGCGGTGGATAAAATGCCTTGGGCATGTTATTCGTCCCCGCCATCACTCACCTGGAAGGTTGATTCGCCCGGACAGAACTTCAACTCCGCTGTTCGATGTGATACTGCACTTCCTCTTCCGGATCATAGTATTCGCTGGTCAACTGCTGTGACCGGGTCTCTCCGACGATTTGTTCGAAGAACTTCACCGCTTCGAGACAGCGTTTGCCTTTGTAGCCTTTCACGTGCACTTCAACCGAACCGTCCGGCCCGATGGTGATTTCAAATTCGCGTTGTCGCATGGCTCAGTTCTCCCAGTGACGCACTTTGAGGCGGATCGCCTGGTTCTGGTCGGTTTCCTCTTCCACGACCACGAACTGGCGCAAGCGCATCTCCTCCTTCAACCGCTGGTAAACGTATTTCTGCACCAGACGTTGACTCAGCTCTTCACCGAGTGCCCTCAGTTCGGCCTCCGTGTGGCCTTCGCCGGTCACGCAGAGGGACGCTTTGCCGCGCGGGTCGCGGGCGAAGGTCACGGTCACGCCGTCGCGGGTGACCGAGATGCGCTGGTCGCGATTGAGCGTGTCCATGACCAGTTGGCTGTGCGGCACCTGCAGATCCACTCGATTGACCAGTTGGGATTTGCCCGCGGATTCGGCTGCCTTTTTCGCCTCTTCAACCACTGCGTAGCCCAGCGAAGCCGCCGCCGACACGACCGCGGCGCTGAATGCCGGCCAGGCAGCGATCACCACCGGTGTAAGGATGCATACGCAGCTCATAATATCATTTGATCGTCGTGCGATTGGGATGACCGATTCAAATGGTTGGACCGGGCACCCGGCGTCCCCTCACGCGGAATGTGAAAAATCGTTCGGCAGGCCAGGGATTGAAAGGGAGGCCGGCCAGGGAGGCGAAGCCAAAACGGTCACGCCCGACGTTGGCACGTCTCAAAACTCCATTCGCCGAACCTGGTCGTCCGCGCCGGGCACCCGGGTCGTGCTGGCATTGCGCGCCCGTCCTTCAGCCCAATTGCGCAGCCGATTGATCTGTTCATCCATGGTCTTGGCCAGGGGCACCGTCTGGCGCAACGCTTCGAGGATGTGCTGGGTGTTCAGTTCCACCTTGGCGTAAAACGCGTCGTAAAGCGCGCTGATCACGGCCTGCTCGATCTCCGCGCCGCTGAAGTTTTCGCCGCACGCCGCCAAAGTTTCGATGTCGAAGAGCTGCGGGTCGCGACCCCGTCGCGCCAGGTGAATGCGGAAGATTTCCTGGCGCTCGCCCTCCGAGGGCAGGTCCACGAAGAATATCTCGTCCAGCCGCCCCTTGCGCATCAGCTCGGGCGGAAGCTGGGAAATGTCGTTGGCGGTGGCGACTACGAACACCGGCGCGATCTTCTCGGAAAGCCAGGTCAGAAAAGTTCCGAACACGCGCGCGGTCGTCCCCCCGTCCGTCGCGCCCGAACCCTGCGATCCGGCAAACGCCTTGTCGATTTCGTCCACCCAGAGGATCGCGGGCGCGACCGATTCCGCCACCGCGATGGCGCGGCGAACATTTTCCTCCGATGAGCCGACCAGGCTGCCGAACATCCGGCCCATGTCGAAGCGCAGCAGGGGGAGTTGCCAGAGAGAGGAGACGGCCTTGGCGCACAAACTCTTTCCGCAACCCTGGACGCCCAGCATCAGGATGCCCTTCGGCGGGGGCAGACCGAACGCGCGCGCTTCGTCGGTGAACGCCACCGCCCGTTTCTGCAGCCACTCCTTCAGAACGGCCAACCCGCCAACGTTCGAGAATGTTTCATCGGTCGCGTAGTACTCGAGCAGCCCGCTCTTGCGAATGATCTGCTGTTTCTCCGCAAAAACCTCGTTCACGTCTTCGCCGGTCAGCCGTTCGTCTTTGACGATGATCTTGGCGAACACGTTTTCCGCCTCCCCCAGCGTCAGACCGAGCGCGGCCTGCAACAGCCGTTCACGTCCCGCTTCGTCCAGACCGATTTTCACCTGTTTGAATTGCTTCACGTCTTCAACAATCCTGTCGAGCAACGCCGCCAGGTCCTCGCGGATCGGAAGCGGGAAGTTCAGCATCGTGATTTCCTTGTCCAGTTCGGGGGGGATTTCCAGCACCGGCGAGACCAGAACGATCGTCTTAATGCTGTTCTTGAGGTGCAGCGCGATCTCCTTGAGCTTGCGAATGACGGCAAAATTGTTCCTGGTCAGAAAGGGATGGAAATCTTTGAAGATGAAAATGGCGGGGTCCACCTGATCGATCACCTGGTCCAACGCGATCAGCGGATCTTTGGTGGGCGCATTGCGGTGCTTCTGGGATTGAATCGACGTGCCGGCGGGAACGATGCCCGTGCTGAAGCTCCACTCGAACACTTTTTTCTGCCGCCGTTGCGCGATGCCGACGACCAACTGCTGCACCCGCGCCTCTTCCGCCGAGACGACATAGAGGATCGGATAACGGGCGCGAATCAATGTTTCCAGTTCAAGCGCAAAGTTCATGGCCGTGTCAGTGGCCGGTGGTTCGTTGCCGGTCGTTGCGCTCCGGATCGCGATTTGCCCGGGACCGAATCTGTTCGTCGGCAGGATTCAGGTCGCTTAACAGCGCGGCGAACAAAGGAGTTAAATTGTGGACCAGAATTCTCCCATCGGGCAGAATCAATAATTCACTTGTCGAACCAGGTCCTGCTGAATCGGCAGAGAGTGAATTGCATTCTTCGGCCATAGGCATCGTCGATCAGTCGTGTACCGCATCAAATTCCCTGCGCATCCAAATGAATTCCACAGGTATGACAATACCTGATCCGGCAACTGTAATCCGCCGCAAACTTTATCCGAGCCCGTGGACGGACAATGCCCAAGCTGGTTGCAGCGAATTTTCGAATTCCGCTCATTCTATCAAGTGCAGGTCTCGTTCGCAGGCGATCCGCCACGCGCGATTGGCTTCGGTCGTCGAAACGGTGCCACGCAATTCAGTATGACGCGCCACTTGCCATGCCGGCCAAAAGCCGGTGCGCAAGTTGACTTTCACACCGGGCAGGTTCTCCGCCAACCAACGCGCGACCGGCGCCCAACAACAATCCACATGGCCCGGCATGACCAGGTGCCGGACGATGAGTTCGCTGTGTTCGTTGGCCCAAAGCAGATTCTCCTGAACAACGCGCGTGTAGTCCGAAACTCGCGCCAACCGTTCGGCACAACTGTCGTTGCCGAATTTATAGTCCGCCAGCCAGACATCGAACAGTCCGTCCAGCAGTTCGCGCGCCTGAACCGAACCGTGCGCATTGGTTTTCCAGACCAGTTTCGCGTTGTCCGGCAACCCGGCGACGATTTCCAACACGGTCGGAAGGTGAATGGTCGGTTCACCGCCCAGAATCATTACCGTGCGCGCGCCGTCGTCCAGCGCCGCCTGCGCCTTCATCGCGAGGGCAAAAGGATCGACGGGTTCGCCGGCGCGGGGATTCCAACTCTCCGCGCCGGTAATGCAGAAAGCGCAGCGCAGATCGCATCCGCTCAACGCGATGGCGAACGTGGGAACAAGTTCGAGTTCATCCGACACCTCGACTTGCGCCTGGAAAAGGCGGGTTCCGGCGCCGGCACGGCAAAGCCCGCGTTCGCCTGCGAGCCGATTCACGCCGCAGTGATGCGCGCACAAACGGCAATCCGCCAGCGCGAGGCGCGCGGCCTCGATGCGCGAGCGGGCCCGCTCCGACCGGTTTGGCAGTCGCGGCCGCGATACGGCGTGTTCGACGCAAGTCATGGATTGGTGGAACGGCGCGAGAACCATCGCTGCCACCACGAGCGCGCGGGTCTCGGTTCTTTCGCGATCGACTCCGCCACGCGATGGGCCAGGCCGGGCGGGGGGCTGATTTGTCCGGCGTCGTGGCGAAGCATCTCTTCCGGGGAGGCAAATTCACGGGCGGTCTGCTGCGAGGCGATTTGCTCCGTGGTTTCCTGTTTCTGTCGCAGTTTCGAGGTGTTCGGGTTCATAGGTTCAGGCAGATTTCTGGAACTGGGCGATGAAAGCCTTGCGGGCGCGGTGCAATTTGCCGCGAACGGCGTCCGGGCTCTGCCCGGTCAACGCGGCGATTTCGTTGTAGCTCATCTGTTGATCCGCGACCAGCAGCAGTAAAAGCCGGTATTCTTCCGGCAGAACATCGAGAGTTTTCTGGATGCGTTGGCCGAGTTCCTTGATTTCCAGCACCCGCAAGGGATTCTCCGCGCTGGCCGGGGCGCTTTCCCAGAGGCTCTCGTCGGCGTTGTTGACCATGTGCCGATGGTGCCAGGTCTGCAAAAGATTTTTGCAGTGATTGATCGTGATGCGGTAAAGCCAGGTGCGCATTGCCGAGTCACCGCGAAATTCACCGAGTTTGCGATAGGCCTTCAAGAAGACGTCGTGAGTCGCGTCCTCGGCTTGTGCGGGATCGCCGAGAAAACGCAGCGCGAGGTAATAAACCGGGCGGGAGTGCTCCTCGTAAATCGCGCCGAATTCGGGCACGGCCCACTTCGGTCGATCGCCGATGGAAAAAGGCCCGCCCGGGGCGGTCGTTGCCGCGGCGTCCGCCTTGGCGCGATTCGCCTCCTCAGAAACAGATGAGGATCCGGTTTGTGCAGGCTCGGCCATTGACACAAAAGTTGCCATCGCCGATTGGACAAGACTTTGGCGCAAAAGTCACGCCGGGAAGAGGGAAGGGGAGGGGAGTGGGGAGTAACGGAGTGTTGGAGTGGTGGAGCGATGGAGTATTGGCGCGGCGAGTTCGTCTTCAAGGCGATTTTCCCCAACACTCCAACTCTCCGCTACTCCGCAGCTTTTTGGTCGTACTTGAACTCGAGAACAGTCTGCGAATCCGCTCTGGTGTTGCGCATTTCCATGTTCTTCAGTTCCCACTGACCGTTCACTTTCGTCACGCTCCCGATTTCGAACTCTTTGATCAGCTTGTTGTCCGGACCGTAGGCCTCGGCGAGGATGGGTTGCCTCTTCTCCGCGTCAATCCAGGAACGAACGCGCGTATAGCCGGCCGCGTCGGGCCGCGGGTTGATGCTTTCCAGCACTTTGCACGGGCGGCCCTTGCGCATTTTGATTCTGGCGTCTTCGACGAGGCGTTGTTCCGGCCAATGCAGAAACTCCAGGCCAAGGTCAGCCAGCCAAAAATCTGATTTGGCGAAGGGAATCATCGCTTTGTCGCCGCTGAGCGGGGCCGCATCCGCCGGCGGGTTATGGGTGTTGCCCGGCCGGGAATGCAGGTAACGATTCGGTCGATCTTCCTGATGTAATACGACCAGTCTTTCCGACGGGGCCTGGCCGCCGGCTTCGGTTTCGTAAATGTTTTCCCAGCCCTTTTCGCCGTTGATAAAACGGTAGTGAAAAGGAACCTTGCTGCGTTTGCCGTCGGCATCGCGAATCTTCAACAGGCCCTTGACTTCCAGGTTCTCCGCGGGTCGCGCCAGTCGGAGTTCCGCCGCCAGCGCCTGGCCTTGGGCGTTGGACGCGGGACGAGGGTTGCCCGCGGCCTGCGGCAGGTGAGTTCCCAGAAACGCGAAGACAAAGAGTATCGGCCGAACGGTCATTTGGGGCGCAAGGCCAGCGGCAAGACCTGGGAAATCTGACGAACGAAATGCGCCTTGATCTTCTGGCGGACTTCCGCCGGGACATCGACCCAGTCCTTGCGGTTCTGTTCGGGCAGGATGACGTGCTTAAGGCCGGCGCGATTGGCGGCGAGCACCTTTTCCTTGACGCCGCCGACGGGCAGCACGCGGCCGCGTAAACTGATTTCGCCCGTCATGGCCACATCGGAACGGACCGGTCGCTGCGAAAGCAATGACGCCAGCGCCGCGACGATCGTGACGCCGGCGCTGGGACCGTCCTTGGGCGTGGCGCCGGCAGGCACGTGGATGTGAATGTCCTGCTTGTCGAACTCGGTAAAATCCAGTTTCAACGCCGTGGACTGGCTGCGCAAATAGGTCAGCGCCGTGTGTGCGCTTTCCTTCATTACTTCGCCGAGGGAACCGGTCAGCATCAATTTGCCGCTGCCCGGCATGCGGGTGGCCTCGATAAACAGGATATCGCCGCCCACCGGTGTCCAGGCCAGCCCGGTGGCGACGCCGGATTCCGTGATCACCTCGGCCATCTCCGTCTCAAATCTCGCCGGGCCGAGGTAATCCGCCAACTCGCCCGCGCTGATCGTCAAAGGACGAAGCAAGCCGTGGCGGCTGACGATCTTGCGCGCCGCTTTGCGGGTCAGTGCGGCGATCTCGCGTTCCAACTGTCTCACCCCGGCTTCACGGGTGTAGTCCAGGATCAGGCGTTTGAGGGTCGCGTCAGGCAATCTGACCAGTTTCCCTTTGAGTCCGTGCTCGTCCAACTGGCGTGGCACCAGATACCGTTTGGCGATCTGCAATTTCTCGGTGGCCGTGTAGCTGGGCAGTTCGATCACTTCCAGCCGGTCGCGCAACGCGGGATGAATCGGGTCGAGCCAATTGGCGGTGGTGATGAACAGGACATGCGACAGGTCAAAAGCCATGTCGAGGTAGTTGTCGGTGAAAGTATAGTTCTGCTGCGGATCGAGGACTTCAAGCAATGCGGCCGCCGGATCGCCGCGAAAATCCGAGCCGACCTTGTCAATTTCATCGAGCAAAATGACCGGGTTGTTGCTCTCCACCCGCCGCAGGCTCTGGATGATCCGTCCCGGCAACGCGCCCACATAAGTGCGTCGGTGGCCGCGAATCTCCGCCTCGTCACGCATGCCGCCCAGCGAAATGCGCGCAAACTTCCGCCCCAGCGCGTCGGCCACGCTCCGGCCGAGGGAGGTCTTGCCGACGCCCGGCGGGCCGACCAGACAGAGGATCGGGCCTTTCAATCGGTTCTTCAGCTTGATGACGGCCAGAAACTCCAGGAGACGGTCCTTCACTTTGCTCAGGCCGTAGTGCTGCTCGTCGAGAATGCGGGCGGCGGCGCCCAGGTCAATTTTGTCCTCCGTCCCTTTCGACCAGGGCAGGTTGACGATCCAATCGAGATAATTGCGTGAGACGGTGTATTCGGGTGTCGTCGGCGGTATTTGTTGCAATCGTTCCAGCTCCTTCAAGGCGATTCTTTTCGTCTCTTCGGGAAGGTGGTCGTTCTCGATCTGTTCCCGGAGGGCATTGATCTCGCCGGTCGCCGGATCCGACTCCCCGAGTTCGCGCTGGATCGCGCGGATTTGTTCGCGCAGGAAGAAGTCGCGCTGGCTCTTGCTCATCGAGGAAGCGACTTCCTTCTGGATTTTCGAACCGAGGGTCAGGACCTCCAACTCGCGGCTCAGCAGCGGCAGCAAGCGGGAGAGCCGTTCCCTGACCAGGTTCATTTCGAGTAATTGCTGCCGCTCCTCCAGACTCAGATTCAGGTTGGCGGCGATGAGGTCGGCCAGCTTGCCCGGGTGCTCGGTATTGAGGGCGGCGACTTTCACTTCGTCGGACATCGCGGGCGACAGATCGATGATTTCCTGAAATTGCCGCTGCGCGTTGCGCGTCATCGCCGTCAGTTCCAGCGAGGGTTCGACCACGTCGCGGATGACTTCGATCTTTGCGCGCAGGTACGGCTCGTGTGATTCATAATGCGCGATGCGGAATCGGCGCAAGCCTTCGACCAGCACCCGCACGGTGTTGTCCGGAAATTTCAACATCTTCAACACGCGCACCGCGCAGCCCTGGTTCCACAGGTCAACCGGAGTGGGATTTTCCACGTCCGCCTTTTTCTGCAGCACCAGACCGATGAAACGGTCGCCCGCCACCACGTCGTCGATCAGCCGGATGCTCGCCGCCGAGTCCACCAGCAACGGCGCCACCATGCCGGGAAAGATCACAATATCGGACAGGCCGAGGATGGGCAAAACCTCCGGCAGCGACTTGCCGCCCGAGCGGGTGATCACGGTGTCCGAGCCGCTGGGAACGCCAAGAATGCTGATGAATTCAGTTTCCGGTGAGGTCATTTTGCTGCCGCTCTCATTGTTAGATGCCGGAGACGGCCAAAAAGTTCAGCAAAAGATTAGCGCTCGCCGGAAGGAATGGAAACTGAAATCGCTTTTTCGATAGTCTTGGTCTGTTCGGGCACGTCGATGCGCAAAAATCCGTTTTGATAGGCGGCTTTGGCCTGGCCCAAATCATAGCCGGGCGGCAGTTCAATCACGCTCTCAAACCCGCCGTAGTTGATTTCCATCACCAGAAAAGTGCACTTGGGAGCCCGACAACCATCGGGCCGATGCCCGCTGATCTTCAGCCGATTGCCCTCCCAGCTCAATTCCAGGTCCTCTTTGCGCATGCCGGCCAGTTCGACTTTGATCACCAGACCGCCGTCCCTCACATAGACATCCGTGTTGGGGACCCAATAGCTTTCGGAGGAATCCAGACCGCTGCTCTGTGGTCGTTTAACAAAATGGAGGGAAGTAGATACTTTGTTCAGGGCCATGATCAAAACGAAAATATATCAACAATGGCAGTAACGCAAGGCGGAGATCACCCTGATTTGACGATGATCTGCCGGGGCTCGCCTTTGCGCGCGTGAAAAACAATCGAGCTGTGCGGGGCGGACTGGCCGGGTGAAGAGCAACCGCAATGCGTGTCTCGTTCAAACCTGAACTTGCGCCGGCGCCACCGCGCCCAAAGGAAAATCCCGACGGTCGTACCGACAACGCAAAGCGAGACAATCTGCTGCCAATCCATCCCGGCAAGATAGTCCAATCGAGAAGGTTAGCAACAAAGATTATGTAGCGCCGGGGGATTCGGGCTCGCCCCGCGTCCGCGGCCCGGTTAAGCTGGCGGCATGTCCGGCAACATTTTTCGCCACTCCCACCGTGTGACCTACGCCGAATGCACCATGGGCAACCACGTTTACTACGCCCGCTACCTCGACATCCTGGAAGAGGCGAGGGGCGAATTCTTTCGCTCCCTGGGCGTTCCGCTGCTGAAGTTGCAGGAGGAAGACACGGCGTTCCCCGTGGTGGAGTCTCACCTCAAATACAAATCACCCGCCCGTTACGACGATGTCTTGCGCATCGACCTTTGGCTGACCGGCTTCGATCGTGTGCGACTTCACTTCGGCTGTCGCATCATCAATCCGGCCGGCAAATTGGTTCTCCAAGGCGCCACCGTCCACGTCTGCACGACGCTGACTGAAAAACTAAAACGTCTTCCGGAGGAATTGACCGATCGGCTGGCCCTCTACCGGCGCAGCGCGGCGTAGCCGCAGGCAAGGGGGAATGCGATCGTTCTCGTCCTCGTTCTCGTCGTTTGAACTGTTTCTTCGAGGACGAGGACGAGGAGGAGGACGAGGAGAAGTTGGCGCGGCCCGCGAAGATTCCAGAGAGAGCAGTCCGAGACAGCCACGGCGACGAGGTAGCCGCTCAGTTTGCGGGTTTTCGCCCCGGCGACTTACCAATTTGTTTCGGGTGCGAATAAACATTGAACGAGTCGCCGCGCAGGAAGCCAATCAGCGTCTGTCCGCTGTCGCGGGCGAATGCCACGGCCAGGCTCGATGGCGCCGAGACCGCGCAGACGATCGGAATACGGGCCGCCAACGCCTTCTGCACGATTTCAAACGACGCCCGCCCGCTGACCATAAGCAGGTGCTGATCGAACGGCAGTTTGTTCCGGAGCAAACCGCAGCCGATGGCCTTGTCCACCGCATTGTGGCGGCCCACGTCTTCGCGTAAGACGAGCAGGTTGCCCCGGCAGTCAAACACCGCCGCGGCGTGAAGTCCGCCGGTGCGCTCGAACGCCTCCTGTTGTTGGCGCATCCGTTCCGGCAGCCGAAGCAGCGTCTCAGGCTCCACCGCCAGTTTGGCGCGCACCGGTTTGAAGCGCTGATGGACCGCTTCGATGGTTGCCTTGCCGCACAGCCCACAACTGGACGAAGCAAAGACGTGTCGCGTGAGCCGGGCGAAATCCACCTTAACCTCCGGCGAAAGGAAAACGTCCAGCACGTTGTTTTGCCCGTTCCGCGGGTGACGTTTGATTGCCAGGATCTGTTCCCGACGACGGACCAGACCTTCGGTGAACAGGAAGCCGGCCGCGAGTTCCTCGTCGTGACCTGGCGTCCGCATCGTGACGCTCACCGGACGCGTGTCCACCCGGATTTCCAACGGCTCTTCCGTGGCCAGGTCATCGCTTTGGCGCAACGGATGCGACCCGCCTTTCCAGCGCAGGACTTGTTGGCGTTCCGTTCCGCCGGGCATAAGTGTTTTCAAGTTTTCTCCGGTTTCTCCAGGTTCACGCGCGCGTTGTAGTCCGGCGCGCCGCCGCCCGCATCCACCACACCGCGGCGGATGATGACGTTGCCTTCCGGCCAGTGAATTTGCAGATTCCCGCGCGCGATAGGCGCGAGAAAAACGCGACCTTCGAATATTCCCACGTCGTTTTTCAAAATCACGCGGTCGTTCTGAACCAGGTGGAGCATCGCCGCGTCGTCGGCGTTCATCAAAACAGCGTCACGCGCTGCGCCGTTGATCGGGTCCACCTCGGCATAGACGAGCGAGTTGAACTGTTTGCCGCGGCGGGTGGAGACCCAAAAGACCGGAGGCATTGCGTCGCCGGTGCCCAATGTCCCGAAATTCGGGGCCGACGCGCGGGTCGGCCCTGGCCCTCCCGAATCCGGCAGCGGCACGGCGCGGAAATGGGCCTTGCCATCGGCCGTCGGAAAGTTCCCGTCACCGCAGAGATGCCGGCCGCCATATTGGAAGGCGTCGCCCGTTTTTTTTAGGTTTTGGATGCCGTCATAGAAAGGGATGATGCGGGCGATCTCCTCGCGCAACGTCCAGCCGGATTCGCAGTCGAGCAGGTGCGCGCGGTCGGGACAGGCCGCGGCGGCCAGATCACGCAGAATTCTCCATTCCGCGCGCGCTTCGCCCACCTGGCGTGGAATTTCCGGACTGAACATGACGCGGCGTTCCGTGCTCGTCTCGGTGCCGCCGTCGTCCTGCTCGTAACGTGTTTTAGCCGGCAACAGAATCACTTCCTCCTTCGCTTCAATGAACATCTGATCGGTGAGGATGATGTCCTGGTGAACGCGCATCGGCACGTTGGCCAGCGCGCGGCGGACATATCCCGGCTCCGGCAGGGTGCGCACAAAGTTTCCACCCAGGCAGTAGAACAGGTCGAGTTGGCCGCGGGCGCAGGCTTCGACCATTTCCGGCGCCGTGAGACCGACCCAATCCGGCACGGCAAAGCCGTATTGATCGGAAAGCCTCTGCGCGTTCTCCCGATTGACGGGTTTGCCGCCTGGAAACGCGGTGGCGTAAGCGCCCATCTCGGCGCCGCCTTGCACCGACGAATGGCCGCGAATCGGCATCAGCCCGCACCGGTCGCGTCCCACCCAGCCGCGCAGCAGGCCCAGGTTCAGTATCATCGAAACGGTGTCGCCGCCGAAGGCGTGTTGGGTAATGCCCATGCTCCAGACCAGCACGGCATTTTGGGCGTCGCGAATCAGTTCGGCGAATTCCTGCATCGCCGCGCGGTCGAGGCCGGACTGCGCTTCGAGTTCCGCGAAATTGATTTTTGAGAGGTGCGATTTCAGCTCGTTGAAGCCGACGGTGTGATCGCGGATGAAGTGTTCATCCACCCAGCCGTTGGCGATCAGGATTTTCAGGACGCCGGCCAGAAAGGCGATGTCGCCGCCTTGCGAAACGGGAAACCAGTAATCGGCGATCTCGGTGCCGAACAGCGCGCTGCTCAACGTGGACGGGACCCAATAACGTTTCATGCCCGGTTCGAGATACGGATTGACGAGCACCACTTTGGTGCCAAGTTTTTTCGCTTCGTGCAGATACTTCGTTGTCACCGGCTGGTCGTTGGCCGGATTCGCGCCAAAAAAAATGACCAGGTCGGTTCCATACCAGTCGCGGTAACTGCACGTCGTCGCGGCGACGCCAATGGCGTGTTTCATCGCCGCAGTGCTGGGCGCGTGGCAAAGGCGGGCAGCGTTATCCACGTTGTTCGTCCCGAGAAAACGGGCGGCTTTTTGCGCAAGGTAATAGACTTCGTTGGTGAGTCCCCGCGAGGTAAGGAACAGGGCCCAACGCTTTGGATCCGTCTGGCGGAGTTTCCCGGCGATCCGCTGATACGCCTCCTCCCAGGAAATGCGACCGAAGCCTTTGGCTCCCTTTTCGCGACGCAGCGGACAAGGCAGCCGGCCCAGTTCGCGCAGGCGTGCGTTGTCGAGCGATTCCAATTCGGAAACGTTCTCCAGCAAACGCACCTCCAATGCAGGCATGGTGTTCAGCCGAAGCAGATTCAATCGCGTCATACAAAGGTGAACGCCCTTGATGGTCCAATCATGAAAACCGGCGACGCCCAGGGCGCATCCGTCGCAAACCCCGCGGCTCAACACTTTCCAGGCGTAGCCGAGGTTGTCGCGGTTTTTCCACGCCACTTTGGCCATGTCGCGGAAATGTTTCGGTTTGACCCGGCCCAGGCCGAGCGGCACAACCGCTTTCCATCGCTCTCCCCGGTCTTTCTGGATTTTGTGAGATGACATCGGGTTCATGCCTGGCCGACCCGCGGCAGCGGCACATCGCGGCCGATACCATCGGCCGGTTCGGCCTGGCCGGCCGATTCGGCGGTTTTTTCGTCCTGGCTCAGGCAGCGCGGCCAGATGTGGAAACCGCCGTGGCTGTCATCGGCGACACCAGTCGCTCACACTGAGCAGGAAGCTCGCTACTTCTTCAGCCCTTTGCCGCTGCGACCCTTGAAGGTCAGCTCGGCGATGCCGGATTTGTCGAGTTCACCGAGTCCAAGTTTCACCATCTTCGAATATTGCTTGAACGTGGCCGCGGCCAGTGGCAGGTCGAGCTTCTTTTGCTTCGCCAGGTTCAGGGCAATGCCGGAGTCTTTGGCGGCATGGGCGGCGGAAAAGAAACACGAATGCTCCCGGTTCTGCATATCCTCGCCGTCGGTCTGCAGCACGCGGGAATTCGCGCCGGTCTGGGAGAAGACTTCCATCAGCACCTTGAGGTCGAGGCCCAACGCCGCGCCCAGTCCCAAACCTTCCGCCAGGCCCGCGGTGTTTATGTTCATGACCATGTTGACGAGCGCCTTCACACTCGCAGCCTGGCCGGCCTTGCCGATGTGGCGCAAGAGCTGTCCTTCATTGCTCAGCTTCGTCAGAATCGGTTTCATCCTGTTAAAGGTTTCCTCCGCGCCGCCGCACATCAGGTAGAGCGTGCCCTGCCGCGCCTGCGTGATACTCGAAGCCATGCACGCTTCGAGCGATTCGGCGCCGGCTTTCTTTGCCAGTTTCTCCACCTCGACGTGCACTTTGGGCGTGAGGGTCGCGCAGTTGATGAAGACCCTGCCCGTGGCGCCTTTCAACAGATTGTCCTTTTTGTCCGCGTAGATTTTCCGCATCGCGCCGTCATCCGTCACCACGGTGATGACCACATCCGACAAGGCCGTCACGCGCACGAGTGTCGGGCAGACTTCGCACCCCAACTCGTGCGCCAGCGACCGTGCGACGTCTGCGCGCACGTCGTAAACTGCGACTACGGGGTAGCCGACCTCTTCCAGCCGACGCGCCATGTTCGCGCCCATCCGGCCCACCCCGACGAATCCAATTTTTTCTACCATAATTATTCTTCGTTAGTTGTTTTGTTCGCCGCTGCCGAACGCGTGTTGCGCCAGCGTTCGATTTCCGGGAATCAATTTCGCCCGATGCTAAACAAACGAATTGAGCCGGGCACGCTTTTTTCATCTACCGGCGGCTGGGGCATGGTGAGTTCAAGAATCGTTGCAAAAGCCGTAGCCGCCGAGGTTAGGAGGCGGAAGTGTTCTTCGTGCCAAAATCCGCCTCCTTACGTCGGCGGCTACCATTCCTTAACTCACCCTCCGGGGTGGGGCAACGGAGCGATGGGCTGCGCCAGGCAACGCCTGGAGTGTGCCATGACAGGCCGTGCCAATACGGGAAACGCTGCGACAGGATGGCCCGTTTGACGCAGGTTTTGCGGCCCGCCATTGGAGGGCATTTTGTTTGCAATTTACACCTGCCCAACCCGTTAAGACAAAACTCACGCCGCTGGCATCGCCGGTGCTTAGGAAGACGTCAGCGCAATCAGAACGAGGTTTTTATGGCAAAAGTGTTAGGTATTGACTTGGGAACGACGAACTCCTGCATGGCGATCATGGAGGGCGGAGAGCCCGTCGTGCTTGAAAACTCCGAAGGCAAACGGACCACACCGTCGGTCGTGGCTTTCACCAAGAATGGGGAGCGCCTGGTGGGCGAAGCCGCCAAACGCCAGGCGGTGACGAACCCGCGCAACACGATCTATTCCATCAAACGTTTCATGGGCCGCAAATACGATGAGGTGCAGGAGGAAATCAAACGCGTTCCCTACAAAGTCGTTCGCGCCGCCAATGGCGACGCCGCAGTGGAAGTGGAAGTGGACGGACGGTCGAAACAATTCAGCCCGCCGGAAATATCAGCGATGATCCTGGGCAAGCTCAAGACCGACGCCGAAATGCGTCTGGGCGAGAAAATCACTCAAGCGGTCATCACCGTCCCGGCCTACTTCAACGATTCGCAACGGCAAGCCACCAAAGACGCCGGTCGGATAGCCGGTTTGGAAGTGTTGCGCATCATCAACGAGCCGACCGCGGCGTCACTGGCTTACGGCCTGGACAAGAAGAAGGATGAAAAGATCGCCGTCTATGACCTGGGCGGCGGCACGTTCGACATCTCCGTGCTCGAGATCGGTGACGGCGTCTTTGAAGTCAAAGCTACCAACGGGGACACGCACCTGGGCGGCGACGACTGGGACAATCGCATCATGGATTGGATTCTGGATGAGTTCAAGAAGGAGCACGGAATGGATTTGCGCAAACAACCGGACGCGTTGCAACGCATCAAGGAGGAGGCGGAGAAGGCCAAGATCGCTTTGTCCAGCTCCCAGGTTTACGAAATCAACCTGCCGTTCATCACGGCCGATGCCAGCGGGCCGAAACACATCAGCACGAAGCTGACCCGCGCCAAGATGGAGCAGCTTTGCGACGACCTGTTTGAACGCACCGTTTCGCCGGTGAAAAACTGTTTGAAGGACGCCGGCATCAGTGCCGACAAGATAGACGAGCTGGTGCTGGTGGGCGGCATGACCCGCATGCCCCGGGTGGTGGAAACATCCCGTTCGCTGGTCAACAAGCAGCCGCATCAGGGCGTCAATCCCGACGAAGTCGTGGCCGTGGGGGCCGGCATCCAGGCCGGCGTGCTCAAAGGCGAAGTGAAAGACGTGTTGCTGCTCGACGTGACGCCGCTGTCGCTGGGCATCGAAACGCTCGGCGGCGTGTTCACCAAACTCATTGAACGCAACACCACCATTCCGACCCGCAAATCGGAGATTTTCTCCACCGCCTCGGACAATCAGCCCGGCGTCGAAATTCACGTGCTCCAGGGCGAACGTCCGCTGGCCAGGGACAACAAAACGATCGGCAAGTTTCACCTGACAGACATTCCGCCCGCCCCGCGCGGCGTGCCCCAAGTTGAAGTGACCTTCGACATCGACGCCAACGGCATCCTGCACGTCAGCGCCAAAGACCTGGGCACCGGCAAAGAGCAGAAGATTACCATCACCGCCAGCAGCGGCCTCTCGAAAGAAGAGGTCGAGAAAATGCAGAAAGACGCCGAGTCGCACGCGGAAGAAGACCGCCAGCAGCGCGAATCCATTGAAGTCCGCAACGAAGCGGACAACGCCGTCTATCGCTCCGAAAAAATGCTGAAGGAAAACGCGGACAAGATTTCCGGTGACGACAAAGGCAAGATTGAGAAGGCGGTCGGCGAAGTCAAAGAAGCGCTCAAGGGCGGCGACGTTTCGGCCATCAGATCGGCGAGCGAAAAACTCAATGAAGCGTGGCAGGCTGTTTCGGCCGAGCTTTACCGGGCGGCGTCCGAGAAGGCGCGCGCCAGCAAGTCCCAGGATGACGCCAAGGGCCCGGCCGACAGCGAGCCCAAGTCGGATCGCAAGGACGAAGGGCCGGTCATCGACGCGGAAGTCGTCGATGAAAAGAAGAATTAACGAGCCCGGCAATCTTTGAGTTCCGGCCTGCCCCTGGGGCAAGTGATTTTCCCGCGGTGAGTGCTGCGGGATTTGATTCGTAAGAAACAATCAAACCAACAAAAGGAAGACGAACGTATGGCAGTTAATCTGAAACCGCTCGGCGACCGGGTGCTGGTTGAACCGGTCGAAGAGAAGGAAGTCAAGAAAGGCGGCATCATCATTCCCGATACCGCCAAGGAAAAACCAACCGAAGGACTCGTCGTGGCGCTGGGCACCGGTAAAACGGACGACAACGGCAAGAAGGTGCCGTTTGAAGTCAAGAAAGGCGACCGCGTGCTGATCAGCAAATACGGCGGTACTGAAATCAAGCTGGATGGCAAGGAGTACAAAATTCTGAACTCCGACGACATTCTGGCGGTAGTGGAGTAATCGTAACCAACAGGAAGGAAGCAGAAACTATGGCAGCAAAACAATTAGTGTTTGATGAGGCCGCGCGTCAAGCGGTCTTGCGGGGCGTCGCCAAACTCTCCAAGGCCGTCACGGCCACCCTCGGTCCCAAGGGTCGCAACGTCGTTATCGACAAAAAGTTTGGTTCACCGACGGTCACCAAAGACGGTGTCACCGTCGCGAAGGAAATCGAGCTGGAAGATCCGTATGAAAACATGGGCGCGCAAATGGTGCGTGAAGTCGCCAGCAAAACCAGCGACGCCGCCGGCGATGGCACCACCACCGCCACCGTGCTGGCCGAAGCGATCTACCGCGAAGGCTTGAAGTTCGTCACCTCGGGCGCCAACCCCATCGGCATCCAACGCGGCATTCAAAAGGCCGTCGATGCTGCAGTGGCGCACCTCGACAAGATCGCCAAGAAGGTCAAAGACAAAGAGGAAATCAAGCAGGTCGCCACGGTCTCGGCCAACTGGGACACACAGATCGGCGAAATCATCGCCGACGCGATGGACAAAGTCGGCAAAGACGGCACCATCACGGTGGAAGAGGCGAAGTCGATTGACACGACCCTCGACGTGGTCGAAGGCATGCAGTTTGACAAGGGCTATCTCTCGCCTTACTTCGTTACCAACGCTGAGACGATGGAAACCAAGCTGGAGGACGGCTACGTCCTGATTTATGAGAAGAAAATCAGCAGCTTGAAAGACCTCCTCCCGCTCCTCGAGAAGATCGCCAAGGTCGGCAAGCCGCTGTTGATCATCGCCGAGGAAGTGGAAGGCGAAGCGCTGGCGACGCTCGTCGTGAACAAGCTCCGCGGCACCCTCAATGTCTGCGCCGTCAAGGCCCCTGGATTCGGGGACCGCCGCAAAGCCATGTGCGAAGACATCGCCACCCTCACGGGCGGCAAATTCATCAGCGAAGACCTCGGCATCAAGCTTGAATCGCTCGAGCTGAATGACCTCGGCCGCGCCAAAAACATTGTGGTGGACAAAGAGAACACCACGATTGTCGAAGGCTACGGCAAATCCTCCGAAATCCAGGGACGGGTCAATCAGATCCGTCGCCAGATCGAAGAGACCACCTCCGACTACGACCGCGAGAAACTGCAGGAGCGCCTGGCCAAGTTGGCCGGTGGCGTGGCCGTCATCAACGTCGGCGCTGCGACCGAGACCGAAATGAAGGAAAAGAAAGCCCGGGTCGAAGACGCGCTGCACGCGACCCGCGCGGCGGTCGAGGAGGGAATCGTCCCCGGTGGCGGCGTTGCGCTGGTCCGCTGTCTGCAGGCGATTGATGGAGTGAAAGGCGCCAATGATGATGAGAGGATCGGCGTTGATATCGTCAAGCGCGCGATTGAATTCCCGACCCGCGCTTTGGCGGACAATGCGGGCGTCGAAGGTTCAGTCGTCGTTGAAGAAGTCAAGCGGCGCAAGGGCAACGAGGGATACAACGTGGCGACGGGAGAATATGAGGACCTCGTCAAAGCCGGCGTCGTGGACCCGAAGAAGGTCACCCGCACCGCGCTGCAAAATGCGTCCTCGATCGCCGGCCTGTTGCTCACCACCGAATGCCTCATCACCGAGATTCCGGAGAAGAAGGAAAAAGCTCCGGCCGGCCACGGCGGCGGTCACGGCATGGGCGACATGGACTACTAAGCGGCGTTGGGAGAGGAACCGAGTCGTCCGAGCGGGGTCGGCACGTCGCCGGCCCCGCTTTCTGTGCGGAGTGTTGGAGTATTGGAGTGTTGGAGTGCAGCTCCAATACTCCACCACTCCATCTCTCCGTCTTCCCTCCGCAACGCCGAAACATTGCGCCTTGAACATTGAGCCGTGTGGCATGATACTATGCGCGCCGGATGGGGGCGTACTGGTTTCGACCTGGGGGATACGCCAGAGGCGGCATGCCGAGGATGGTTCGTTGGCCTCGTTAATCATCGGACCAAACAATAACTGCTAACGAAGAGCTAGCACTCGCGGCCTAATGCGCTGCGACGTTCGCCGGTGGACACCTGCTACGCCGGACGAACGCCATAGCAGGCATGGTTGACGGCGGAGACCGCGCGCCGGCAGCCGAGAAAATGTCATGCGGACTAAGCGGTGCGAGTTGCGTCAGGCCATTATCGCACTGCTGACAACTCTCGCTTGACTAAGCATGTAGTCGCGGCTGGTTGATCTATCAGGGACGCGGGTTCAATTCCCGCCGCCTCCAGTCTTCGCTCGGAGCGCAGCGAAGGAGCGAAGACGGGGCAAGGAATGAAGTTCCGCTACGTTTACATCCTGAAAAACGAAACACATCCCGACCGCTTTTACGTCGGTCTTACCCAAGATCCGGCGTGTCTGTGTTTGCCGCCGTTAAGTCGGTTCAGTTTTTGGTTTGCTGCTCCAACATGAGCGTCTTCACGTCGGCGAGGATGAGCCGTGGATCCAGCGTGCCGGAGCTGTAGATGTTTCGGATGCGGCCTTCGCGGTCGATGAGATAAACGCGCAAGGTGTGGTAAAGCGGACCTTGCGGGTCATTGGGATTGCGGCGCTTGTCCACAGCCTGGCCGTAGGCCTCAAGGATCGGCTCCAACTCCGCCTGCGAACGCGCCGTAACGAAACGCCATTCAGAGGCCGGATTCCTGCCATCCGCGAGCGCCGAATACGCGGCCATGCGCGCCGGCGTATCGTTGCCGGGATCGAAGGACATGCTGACGAGGCGCAGGTTTTTCGCGAGCTCCCGATCCTCGGCGCTGAGCCGATGCAGTTGCGTCAACACGCCTGTCGCGTAGGGACACGCCTTGGCCGCCGCGCAGCGGGTGTAGATGAAACTCATCACCGTAACGCGGCCGCGGGTGAGTTCGCGCAAGCGCATCGGCCGACCGCGTGAATCGAGCACCTCGCCGTCTGCCGCCGGTTTCACGACCGGCAATGTGTAGCTGCCAGGCGCGGGCGCGTCATAGTCGTGATCATCAGTGCGAGCAAGGTCCGCAGCGAGTGCCGGCCGGCTGAACGTAACGATAGCTAATGCGACTGCGGGAAGGGACAGTGTGAAGTTCATCGCGGGCGTTTGTTCTGTATCGTTGGATCGAATGGGTAATCAACCGCCAATCTTTGTGGCGCCGAAGAGCATGTGGTGCGGGCGACCCAGCTTCAGGGCGGTAAAATCCAGTTCAAACTTCGGCTTCATTTCATTGCCCTCCCAGGAGTAAGCGCGGAGGAATTGCTCATTGTCTTCGCCTTTCTTGTCCCATCGGGCGAGCAAGGAACTGGTAAAGTAGAGGCGTTTCCCGTCCCAGCTCTGAGACACCATGTTAACCTGCTTGCCAACCTGCTTCTCGTAAAGCTGCCGGGGCTGATGCGGATCCGACACGTCGAACACGCGGCACTTGCCGTCGCCGAAACAGCCTACAAACAGCCTCTTGTCGTCGGCGCTGATGCTGATGTCCACCGGCAGCACGCCGCCGCCTTTGGGGTCGCCAATGGGCGCGACCTCCTTCGCCTGCCATTCGCCCTTGTCGTCTTCATAGCAGAGCCACAGCTTCGATGTCAGGGCCGTGGCGGTGAAGGCGTAGGTATGTTTTTCGCCCCAGGCCCAGCGGATTTCCAGCGGAGCACCCGGCACCTGGAAGACTTTATTTGGCTGCCGCGTATGGAAGTTCCATACCACCATCGTCGAACCGAACTGCTTCATCGCCTCGGGATCCTTCACCATCTCGCCAAATTCGCGCGTGTAGTTCTTCCAGCCGGTGAAGGACGTGGTGAGCAGCACGTTCTTGCGTGGCAGCACGCGCGCGTCGTAGCCATAGCCGTCGGCGAACTCCGCCCCCGCCGCGCCGCGCGGCTCGTCCTTCGTCGGCAGCCAGTGCGTGGCGATGTAATCACCGTCATTGCTGTATTCGACCAGCGCGGTGCGCCCGCTTTTGTCGCGCGAATTGGACAGGCAGGGAATGAGCACCCGCCCCGGCAGCGCATAAACGCCATGCGGGCCGACCGCGCCGCCGGTCGTTTTCTCGAAGTTGTCAATTGTTTTCACGTAACGCGGCCGCGCGGGATCCGAGTGAACGTCGAAGATGAAGACCCGGCTGCTCTCCAGACCGGCGAGCCAGAGCTGGCGACGGTCATCGGTAAACCCGCCGTGATGCGCTTCGTGGCGCCCACCAACGGAATGGCTGTAAATCACCTTGCCGTAGCTCGTCGAGTCGGGCTTCACGTCCACGACGACGAGCTTGTCCGAGCCGTCGCCGAGCCCCTCGACGCCCAGCGTCCAGACATACACGAACTCCTCCTGCCCTTCGATGCGGGCAAGGTAGGGCGAGGAGCAGGTTTCGTCGGCGCGCGCGTCAGGAATGAACGCGAGGCCGGCCAGCGCGAGTGCGGAGAGGACGACGCGAGTCCCGGAGAACAGGGCTCGACTGCGAGTGATATCTTTTGTCATAGGAACATTTAGGCGGGTTGTTATGCGTTAATGCACAGAACGAGCGGAGTATTCCAACTGTAACCGGCAATTGCCGACCCGCTCTCCAATCCATTCTCGTTATTCTGCTCCGATAATCCAGCAAATAAGAGTGAGCGTTGCGGCGATTGAGGAGGGCGGATTTCCTCTCCGCCTCGATCGGGGAGAGGATAAAAGGTGAGGTGTCGATCCTCCCTTCCTTCTCGATCCATGCATCCAAAGTTGGGTGCTGGCTGCGGAGCGGAGCGCGGACTTCAGTCCGCAGGGGTGTAGGTTGACGAAGGAGACTTTGGAATCTTGCGGGCGCGTCTGTGCCCTGCTCACGTTCCTGTGGGATAAATCCCGCGCCCCATAGCGCCTGCTCTCGGCTTGCAGGCGCTTCTTCATTACTTCAAATCCTCCGCAATCGTGGCGAACTGTCCGTGGGCATGGTTCCCCGGCGTTTCCATTCCGGCAGTCGTCATTTTCATTTGCGGCTGAAACGATTTGAAATACCATGCTTCCGGCCGTATGCACTGGATCGCCCCATCGGAAAGAGACGCCGCCACGGACACTCTGGAAAAACGCCTGTGGGCCGCCGCCGACCAACTTCGCGCCAACAGCGGCCTCACCTCCCAGCAGTACGGACTGCTCGGCATTTGGAAACAAGAATTTTAGCGCAGTTTCCGGGAATATCGGCCAATGGAAATAGTGACCAAGGGCAAGACGCTCGGGTTACAAGGATGTTCTCTCCGGTTGATCTCCGTGGATTTGGATTGAATGAATGGACGCGAATGTTCGCATTAGGCCGAACATGAAACCGTTGTTCGCAGCCTTGGTGACAGCGATCGTTTCCACCGTCACATCGTTGGCGCAGACCGGGCCGCAACATCAAGATGGCGTCGCCCCGCCCCCGGCAATGACTGTTGCCGCTCAAGGTCGCCCGACACTTGAAGTCGTTGCCGACCTGCTGCAATCATTCAAACCGGAGCTCGCGCGCGATGCCTTGTCCTGTGAAGTGCGACGACTCGCCAGCGCGGGCGGGATCAAACAAGATGCGCTCTTCGAACATCCCCAAACGGCGGCGCGTCCGGCGCGAGTTGATTACCGACTCAATTTGCCGTCTCTCTCGAGCAGCCAGCTTCTGCTGTTGGCCGTTGACATCGCTCTTTCCGACGGCATTAAGCCTGGCGCTGACAAAGACGGCGTGCGGTTTGTCGTTCAAATCGACGGTCGGACGGTCTTCTCACACGAAGTGAACGACGCGCGCTGGCAGTCGCACGCGGTGGATTTGAGGTCGTTCGCCGGGCGCAGCGTGGAATTGAGTCTGGTCACCGACGCCATTCGTGGCGCGAGTTACGACTGGGCGCTTTGGGGCCAACCGCGCGTGCTCCTTTTCCGCAACGCGAGTCTCAACCTCAAAACCAATGAAGCCGGTCGTGTCTCTCTCCCGATTTCCACCGGGGCGCTCGCTGTGAGAAACGCCGGGAACCTCAGGCTTCGCCTTGTTCCCGACTCCGGCGAAGCCCCCGTCGAATTCGCCGTCACCAATTCGACTCCCACAAGCGGCCCGGCCGAATGGTTGGTCAAGGATTTCGACTTCGTCAGAGCAAACACGGTGGAGCTGGATTGGGAAACCAGGGATGGGGAGAGCATTTCGAATGTTTGGCTGGCTTCTTATCCGTCGAATCCCCAAATGGTCCGGCTATCGGCTGCCCGCGCTGTGGTCACGGGGGGCGACACGGTTCCCTTGAGAATCGAAGTGCGCAATGAAGGGCGTGGGAAACTTGCCGCTGGCGAGGCGCAGATCCAGTTGAAGGCCGGGGAAGAACTTCTGCAAAGCCGCACTTTGCCCGCGCTTGCGCCCCAGGAAAGCTGGCGGGCCGAGTGGTCCTGGCGGGCGCCGATCAAAAGCGGACTGGTCACCCTGGAATCGCAACTGGTCCAGGGGGAAACCGTCAGGC
>WNGA01001850.1_pt1 | contig 58956 bp, 56 predicted proteins | sample 5400061 | NCBI WGS metagenome assembly WNGA01 (sample SAMN13153366, study PRJNA577476) | soil metagenome | isolation source: 100 cm soil or saprolite under grassland replicate 2 | place: USA:California | collected 2016-06-15
GTCCGTGCCAGCAGTCCGACTCCCTCTTCAATGAGGCGGCCGTCCCAGAGCTCGCGGCGCTGCCCCGCCAGCGGCACGATCCCCCGCGCCTCGCGCCGCCGCTGGGCGCTGAGACTGCGCCATTCATCCATCAGCCGCCGCGGCGCCGGGTCGCGCAGCAGGTCCTCGATCCGCCCCTGGACGGTCACACGTCGGCTGGCGCGTCGCCTATCTGGCGGAGTTCGATCGGGCACTCGATGAACGTCACCACCTTCGCGGCAAGCTCGAGCACGCGCGCCTGTGACTCGACGTCGACGATCCAGTAGCCAGCCAGCGACTCCTTGGATTCGGCGTAAGGGCCATCAGTGGGCACGGCCAGACCGTTCTACCAACGGACCGTCTTGGCCTGGCTCGCGTCCACCAATCCCTCCGCGGAGACCAGCTCACCCGCGCTCGAGAGCTCGTCCGCGAAGCGAGTCATCCACTGGATCATCTCGCGGATCCACTCGGGTGTGCGCTGCTCCATCATGCCGGCCTGGTCGCCGAACATCATGATCATGTACTTCATCCAGGCTTCTCCTGGAGGGCCCAGCCGTTGCCGTCGGGGTCGCTGAAGAACACGAACGAGTTCCACGGCCCGCCTGGCCCGTCGAGCCATTCGCCGTTCTCGATGTGCCGCACGGGGCTTGCGTCTACGCCCCGTTCGACGAGCTCCTTGCGCGCGGCCTGGATATCGGCGACGACCAGCTGCATGCCCTGGGCTGAGCCTGGCGGCGTCTTGGTCAGGCCATTGCCGATCGCGATCGAGCACGCTGAACCACGCGGAGTGAGTTGCACGATGCGCATCGTGGGCGTGGCCTGAGTGTCGTGGTCGACCACGAAGCCGACCTGCTCGCTGTAGAAATCCTTGGCGCGCTGGACGTCCGAGACGGGCACGACCAGTAGTTCGAGTTTCCAGTCCATGTGCTAACTCCCGTTCTTACCATGCAGAAGAGTCATGCGAGAGATTCGCTCCTTTCACGCTGATTAGTCGGAGCGGCCGTGCCGTTTTCGACATCCAGCATGACCCCGGTGGCACAACGCCTGCAATTTGGGCACGGGAGTTAACTGGACGTTGAACCAGCAATTGCGTGAAGAGCCGCGCGTGGTGGTCGTCAACCGGCTGCCCGCGAGCGAAGTCGCGCGGGCCGGCCTGGTTCTGCTTGGTCTCCTCATCGGCGCGTACCTGCTGTGGCGGGTCCAGGAGGTCATCTTCCTGCTCTTCCTGGCCGTGCTGCTGGCGACCGCGATCGAGCCCATCGTCAATCGGCTCCGCCGCGGACCTTTCACCCGCGGCAGCGGCACGCTCGTCGTGTACACGCTGATCATTCTGGCGATTGGCTTGCCCGCCTACGCCACGCTGCCGAATCTGGCCAGCCAGGCCGCCTCGTTCACCGAAACGCTCCCTGAGCGATTCACCGCGTTGCGGCCCTACGCCGCCAATTTGCAGCCGCGCTTCCTGGAGGCTCTGGCGTTGAGCGCTCTGGACAACGTGCAGCGTGCGGTCCAAACACCACCCGTCACGGGCCAGGAGCAGCTGGTCGAGGCAGGCGCAACCGCCATCCACACGGTCGTCAGTTTTCTGACGGTATTTGTGCTCGCGTTCTACTGGCTCGTGGAGCGCGCCTCGATCAAACGCGTCGTGTTGCGCACGGTGCCCGTACGACACGCGCGTGGCCTCAACATCGTCTGGCTCGAAGTCGAAGAGAAGCTTGGCGGCTGGGTGCGCGGACAGCTCATCCTGATGCTGTCGATCGGCGTCATGGCCAGTCTCGGGTACTGGGCGATTGGCTTGCCCAACCCGGTTCTGCTCGGCGTCGGCGCCGGCTTGTTCGAGATCGTGCCCATGGTCGGGCCATTCCTGGCGTTTGCACCCGCGGTCCTGGTGGCGCTGGCCATCGATCCGACGCGCGCTGCCGCCGTCGCTGTCTACGCGCTGATCATCCAGCAGATCGAGAGCAACGTGCTCGTGCCGCGCGTGATGGGCCGCACGGTCGGCGTCAGTCCCCTGACGGTCTTGCTGGGCATCCTGGTCGGGTCGGCGCTGGCAGGCCTGCCGGGCGCGTTCGTGGCATTGCCGGTCGCAGGGGCGGTGCAGGTGATCCTCGCCCACAGCTTGCGCTCGGAGGACCCGTCGCAGGTGGAGGAACATCCCGATCTGGTGGAGCGCGCCGTTCAGCAAGGACAACGCGCCGCGCCGCCGTCAGAGGTGCGCGCCTAGTGGTGATGTTTTCGCACCTGCGGCGGTTCACCGTGCGCGATGAGCACGGCGCCGACGCCAGCCTGCGCGACCTGTCGGTTGACCTCTCCGCCCACGACTACCCACCAGTCGCACGCATCATCTTCCGCCACAACCAGCGCGCACACCTGGGGTGGGAAGAAGTGCGCCGCATCGATCTGCGACAGCGGCGCATCATCGTCTCGGACCTCGCTAGAGCAACACCGCTGGCAGACGAACCACTGGAAAAGAGCGCGCTGCTCGACCGCGACGTTCTCGACGCCCTGGTCCTCGACCTGGCCAATCGCCACTCGATGCGCGCCAACGACCTGTGGTTGGAGGAGCACGACGGCAAGCTCGAGCTGCGTGCCGCGGACATCAGCGCCTGGGCTGTGGTGCGTCGTCTGGGCAACGGGTTGCTGGGCCACGGCAGCCATCGCCATCTGCTCGACTGGCAAGACGTGGAGTTCTTGCGCGGCGATCCGAGCGCGGCGCGTGGCGGACACGACTATCACCACCGAGTTGCCAGTTTGCAGCCTTCGGAGATCGCCCGCCTGCTCGACGCGGTGCCCTACTTGCACGCGGCCGAGCTCCTGGAGCTGGTGGACAAAGAGCTTGCCGCGGACACCCTCGAAGTCATGCGGCCAGAGCGACAGGTGCAAGTGTTCGAAGAGCTCATGCAGGAGCGCCGCATTGGCCTGCTACGCCTGATGGCCCCGGATCATGCGGCCGATTTGCTGGCGCGGCTCGGGCCCGACAGGGCGCGCGACGACCTCGAGGCGTTGCCGAAGCAGCAGCGCGAACGCGTGCTGGAGCTGCTGCGGTATCCCGACAACAGCGCCGGCGGCATCATGACCAATGACCTCGTGCTCGTCGAATCGCACCTGCGGGTCGGCGAGGCGCGCGACGCGCTGCGCGAACGCCTGCTGAAGCCTGACTTCGTGTACTACGTGTACGTCGTCGACAGCCTCGAAGCGCGCCGCCTGGAAGGTGTCGTCACCCTGCGCGACCTGCTCGTGGCTGAACCGCGCGACGGGCTGCGCGAGACCATGCGCAGAGGGGTCGCCATACTCGACCCACTGATGAGCGCCGACGCGGCGGCGCATCGCGTGGCCGACCAGCACCTGGCCGCGTTGCCGGTGGTCGATAAGGATGGCCGCCTGCTGGGCACGGTCACCGCCGACGCGGCGCTGTTGCAGCTGGCGCCAGCGTCGATGAGGGGCGCCGAGCCGCGGGTCTTCACATGACCCTGCGCACCGAGGAACGGTTGGCGACGCCTGCGCCCGAGCTGGATCTCGCGCGCATGCTCGAGCGCCGCCGCGGTGTGCGGCTCAGCATCCGCGGCCGCAACGTCACGCTTCGAGGACTGAGCGCGCCGCGTTCGGGCGTGCTGGGGCTCCTGACGCTGCTCGGACCAGGTCTGATCGCCGCTACGGCTGGTGATGACGCCGGGGGTATCGCCACGTACAGCCAGGTCGGGGCGAAGTACGGCTACGACCTGCTGTGGGTGCTGCTCATCGTGACGATCACCCTGGCAGCCGTTCAGGAGATGGCCGCGCGGCTGGGCGCAGCGACGGGCCGCGGCCTGCTCGACCTGGTGCGGGAGCACTTCGGCATCGGCTGGACGCTGCTCATGGTCGTTGTCGTGCTCGTCGCCAACGGCGGCGTAATCGTCACCGAGTTTGCTGGCATCGCCGCCGCCAGCGAATTGTTCGGCATCAGCCGCTACATCGCGGTCCCGCTGTGCGCGCTCGTGATGTGGTATTCGGTCAGTCGCGGCAGCTACGCGGCAGTGGAGAAGGTCTTCCTGGTCATGACGCTGGCCTTCTTTGCCTACCCGGCGTCAGTCGTGCTCGGCCATCCCGATTGGGGCGCCGTCCTGCACGGCACGTTCGTGCCCACGCTGTCGAGGGAGTCCGGCTACTTGCCGATGCTGGTTGCGCTCATTGGGACCACGGTGACGCCCTATATGCAGCTGTTTCAGCAGAGCTCGGTGGTCGAAAAAGGTGTGGCGCGGCGCCACTACGGTGAGGAGCGCACCGACGCCTACCTCGGCGCGATCATCAGCAACCTCATCGCCGCGTGCATCATCATCGCCGCCGCCGCCACGCTGCGAGTCGCCGGTATCACCGAGGTACAGACCGCGCAGGACGCCGCAGCGGCGTTGGAGCCGGCCGCGGGCAAGGCCGCTCAGGCATTGTTCGCGATTGGTCTGCTGGGCGCCTCGATCCTCGCGGCGGGGGTATTGCCGCTGGCGACGGCCTATTCGGTGAGCGAGGCGTTCGGGTTCCGCAAAGGGGTCAATCTCGACTTCCGCAGGGCGCCGTTCTTTCTGACGATCTTCTCGGTCTTGATCTTTGTCGGTGCCGCGGTGGCGCTCCTGCCCGGCATTCCACTCTTCCAGCTGCTGATCGGTATTCAGGTGCTCAATGGCGTGCTCCTGCCGAGCGAGCTGGTGTTCATCATGCTGCTCATCAATAACCGCCGCGTGGTCGGCGATCTGCGCAACGGTCTTGGCAACAACATCGTCGGCTGGGGCAGCCTCGGACTGGTCTCGACCGCGGTGGGCGCGCTGCTGCTGAACCAGGTGTTCGGGTTCATGGGCTGAGACAACGCCTTACACTTCCAGCAACGATGGACGACGAGACGCCCGAGATGGAGAAGCTGACCCTGGAGATGCGGGCCGCAATGGCCGCCTGGGTCGCCGACGCCAACAACACGTTCCTACGCCAGCAGTATCGCGACTTGCAGCGCCGCTACCAGCGGCTGTTTCTGGAGTTCAAGCGCGGCCAACGGAACGGCGTCGCAAGCTAGGCGCTGACCGACACCAGCTGCCAGGCGTCGACGTCGACTAGACCGCGGTCCGTGAGCTTCAGCGACGGGATCACCGACAGCGCCAGGAACGACAAAGACATGAACGGTCTCGCCGTGCGGCAGCCGAGTGTAGCGGCGGCCGCCTCAACTGCTTGGAGGCGCTGCGCCACCTCCTCGAACGGCAGATCGCTCATGAGTCCGCCGATGGGCAGCGGCAGCGCCGCAAGCACCTGACCATCGCGCACGACCGCCAGGCCACCCTGTTGCGAGGCGACCGCGTCCACCGCGCACAGCATGTCCCGATCGTTCGTACCCACGACCCCAATGTTGTGCGCATCGTGGGCAACCGATGACGCCAACGCCCCGGCCTTCAGGCCGAAGCCGCGCACCAGCCCCACGCCGACGTTGCCTGTAGCGCGGTGGCGCTCGAGCACCGCCAACTTGAGCAGGTCGCGCTCGACATCGGCAACGATTTCGCCGTCGCGCACCAGCGCCGCATCGATCAGGTGCTCGGTCACGATCTGGCCCGGCACCATGCCGATCACGCGACACTGCTCACCCGTCGCGGACAAGCGCAGAGCAGCCGGATCGACCCGCCCCAGCCGCACGCTGTCGCGGGCTTGACCCCAATCGAAGGCGGCCGGAGTAAAGAGCGCCCGCCCGTTCTCGGCCACCACGCGACCATCCACGAGCACCAGCCGCGCGCGCGGGCTCTGCAGATCGTCGACCACCTGCAGGTCGGCGCGGAAGCCCGGCGCAACTGCTCCGAGGTCCTTCAGGCCGAACCGCTCGGCCGCATTCAGACTGGCCATCGCCACTGCGGAGAACGGATCGAGCCCGAGCGCAATCGCCTGGCGCAGCGCGTGGTCGACGTGCCCCTCGTCCCGCAGATCGGTCGGCGTCCGGTCATCGGTCACCAGGAGCGCACGCCGAGCGCGAAGGCGCTGGACCACTGGCAGCAAATCGGCCAGGTTGTGCTCGGTCGAGCCCTCGCGGACCATCAGCCACATCCCCAGGCGTAGCTTCTCTTCGGCCTCTTCGGCGCGCGTGGTCTCGTGATCGCTCTCGATGCCCGCGGCGACATACGCGCACAGGTCTTTGCCCGAGACGCCGGGCGCGTGGCCGTCGATCGGCACTCGCCGACGGTGTCCCAACTCGACCTTGGCCAACACGTCCGGCACCGTCTCCAGCACCCCGGGGAAGTTCATGACTTCGGCGATGCCGACCACGCGCTCCTCGTCCAGCAAGCTGGCGATCTCATCCGCCCCCAGCACGAACCCGCCGTTTTCCCAGGGCGACGCGGGCACGCACGAGGGGACGTTGATGAACACACGCAGCGGCAGATCGCGCGTTGCCGCGATGAGCATGCGCACGCCGTCTGCGCCGAGCACATTGCCGATCTCATGCGGATCGACGATCACGCTCGTGACCCCGTGCGGTACCACCGCGCGGGCAAACTCGGCCGGCGCCAGCATCGTGCTCTCGATGTGCAGGTGGCCGTCGATCAATCCGGGTAGGACAAATGCGCCGTCGAGATCGATCTCGTTGGGACCTTCGTAGTCGCTGATGCCGACCACGTAGCCGTCGTGGATCGCGACGTCCGTCGTGAGAATCTCATTCGTAAAGAGGTTTAAGACGCGCGCGCGACGAAGGATCAGGTCGGGCGCCAGGCGCCCCCGCGCTGCCAGGATTCGATCTCGAAGTGCCACTTGGGAACGTGGTTCTACCATAGCGAAGTCCCATGCCCGCGGCTTCGATAGATCGAGCAGTGCCGCGCCGCTTGCTCGTTCTCGGCGGTCCCAGTACGCCCGATGAGCGCGTGCTGGTCGCGCTCACGACACCCGTGATCGGCCAGTTCGACCCGGCGTTCACCGCCATCATGGACGAGGTCATGCAGCTCGCCCGCGCGGTGCTGCTGACGCGCAACGCAGGCTGCTTTCCGATCTCGGCGCTGCCCTCAGCCGGCATCGAAGCGCTGTTGAACACGCTCCTTCAGGACGGCGACCGCGTTCGCATCCTGGGCTCGCCCGCGTTCAAAGACGCCGTCGCCGACATCACCGTGCGGTGTGGCGGCACGCCCGCCGAGTCCGGCCCGCTCACGGTCGCTCCGCACGTCGACCCGGATACGGGAGAGGCGTGGCCGCTGGCCGACCTCGCGCGCGAATGCCACCAGCACGACAGCCTGCTGCTGGTGGATGCCACGCACAGTCTCGGCGGCCGCGAGCTGCGCACCGACGACTGGCAGCTCGACGCCGTGGTCGCGGGCGTCGACTACTGTATCGGCGCGCCCTCGGGCATGACCCTGGTCACGTACGCGGAAGCGGTCCAGGCTGTGATGCAGCGGCGCTCGACGCCGCCGCGGACCAGCTACCTCGACCTGCTGCAGCTGCAGGCGTACTGGAGTCCTGAGCGCCTCAACCACCACACCGCGCCCACCAGCCTCGTGTACGGCCTACACGCGGCCCTGTCCCTGCTGATCGAAGAAGGCCTCGAAGCGCGTTGGGCTCGCCACACGCAGGTGACTCAGGCGCTGCGCGCTGGGTTGACAGGGCTGGGGCTTCAGCCGCGCGGCGACGGGCCGCTGTTGCTGGCGCAGGTGCCTGATGCCGCGGCGCGACGTCAGCAACTGCTGGCCGACCACGGCATCAGCGTGCGCGCGAGCCTCGACGGCATCTGGCGCATCGCGCTCTTGGGTGCGGACGCGCAGCCGCACCTCGTGCGCCAGGACCGGCCGACGTGCTGATCGAGGACGGCCGCGTAGCCGCGATCCTTCCGCGCGGGCACCACGCAACAGCGGATGAAACGCTGGATGCGGCAGGTCGGCACGTGTTGCCCGGCCTCGTTGACGCGCACGTGCACTTCAACGAACCCGGCCGCACCGACTGGGAAGGTTTTCTCAGCGGCACAGCGGCGGCGGCAGCGGGGGGTGTGACGACCGTGTGCGACATGCCGCTCAACTCGCACCCGCCCACCCTCGACGGCCGGGCCCTCGCGCTCAAGCTGGCCGCGATCGGCGAGCACGCGCTCGTCGACTACGCGTGCTGGGGTGGCGTCATCCCCCAATCCATCGATCGCCTGGCTGAGCTGAAGGAGGGCGGCGTGATCGGCGTCAAGGCCTTTCTGTGCGACAGCGGCCTGCCTGAGTACCCACCGCTCGATTCGTTCACGCTGCTCGACGCGATGCAGCGCTGCGCTGAGCTCGAGCTGCTGCTGGCGCTGCACGCCGAGGATGCCGATGCCACGCACCGACTCGGCGAAACGGCGCGGGCTGCCGGACGTACCGACCCGCTTGCCTGGGCCCAATCGCGTCCCCCAGAGGTCGAGCTGAGCGCCGTCCAGTGCGCCCTCGAGCTCGCCCACGAGACCGGCGCGCGCGTCCACTTCGTGCACATCAGCACCGCGGCTGCCGCCAACGCGATTGCCAGCTCCGGCCTCGACGCGAGCGTCGAGACGTGCCCTCATTATGTGAGCCTCGACGAAGCTGACTTTCAGCGACTCGGAGCGCGAGGAAAGTGTGCCCCGCCGCTACGTAGCGCGTCGGTCCGAGAGGAGCTGTGGCAGGCGGTGCTGGACGGCGCGATCGACTTCATCGCGTCGGACCATTCGCCGTGCCCACCGAACATGAAGGACACGCACGACATCTGGTCGGCCTGGGGCGGCATCAGCGGCGTGCAGACCACGTTGCCCGTATTGCTCACCCTCGGGCTGCCTCTGCCCGCGCTCGTGAGCCTGGCCAGTGCCAACCCGGCGCGACGGCTCGGCTTGTATCCGCGCAAAGGCTCGCTGCAGCCAGGCGCCGCCGCCGACCTGGTGCTGCTCGATGCCGACCGGGCATGGACACTGACCGAGGAGGCGCTGCTCACTCGCTGGAAGACGAGCCCATTCGTTGGGCGCACGCTTAGAGGAGCAGCGACCGTGACGCTCGTGCGCGGCCGCGTCGTCTATCGCGACGGCGCTATCGTCGCTCAGCCTGGCTACGGCGAACGCGTATGACCACGCTCTCCACCCACGTCCTGGACATCGAGCGCGGCGCGCCCGCCGACGGTGTGCCTGTGCGCGTGCTTCAGGAGGAGCGCGAGATCGCCAGCGCGCGGACCAACAACGATGGCCGCATCCAACAACTGGCGGCGCTCGAAGCTGGCGTCTACCGGATCGAGTTCGACGCCGCCGCGTACTTCACTCAGCATCACCGCGCTGCGCCCTTCCTGAAGCGAGTCACGCTCGAGTTTGAAGTCGAGCCAGGCGCCGATCACTATCACGTTCCGTTACTCCTGTCACCGTATGCCTGCACGTCGTACCGAGGGAGCTAACGCACTCGCCATCCGCGGAGCGACCGTGGTCACGATGGACCCGCTGCGTTCGATTCGCGTCGCCGACGTCCTGGTCGACACCGAGGGCCGCATCGCGGACATCGCCGAGCCGGAGCACAAGAGCCCGGCCCAGAACAGCATCGATGCCAGCGGCCAGGTCGTGGTGCCTGGCCTGGTGCAGGCGCACCTCCACCTGTGCCAGACCCTGTTTCGCGGGCTGGCTGAAGAGCAGCCGCTCCTGGCGTGGCTGCGCGACCGCATCTGGCCACTGGAGGCCGCGCACGATCCCGCCTCGCTGCGGGCCTCGGCACGCCTGAGCATCGCCGAGCTCCTGCTCGGTGGCACCACCGCCATCCTCGACATGGGCACGGTGCACCACACCGACACGTTGTTCGAGACGGCTGCCGAAACGGGCATCCGCTACACCGGCGGCAAGGCGCTGATGGACGCCGGTGAGGGTGTGCCCGCGGGCCTGCTGGAGCCAACGGCTGTGGCGCTGCGCGAGAGCGATCGCCTCGCTGAGGTCTGGCACGAGCGCGAGGGCGGGCGGCTGCGGTACGCGTACTCGCCGCGCTTCGTGCTCACAGCCACCTTCGACCTGCTGCGCAGTGTCGGGGCTCGGGCGCGCGCCAACCACATGCTGGTGCACACCCACGCCAGCGAACAGAAAGAGGAAATCGATCTGGTGCGCCAGCGCTTCGGCGCGCCCAACATCCGGCTGCTCGCGAACATGGGGCTGGCCGACACCAATGCCTGCTTTGCCCACTGCGTGTGGCCCGAGCCCGAGGAGTTCGACATCCTCGCCAGTGGTGGTGCCAGCGTGGTGCACTGCCCGTCCTGCAATCTCAAGCTGTCGTCAGGCGTCGCGCCCATCGCTAGCTATCTCGAGCACGGCGTGAACGTCGCCCTGGGCGCCGACGGCGCCGCCTCGAACAATCGCCTGGACGGCTGGGAGGAGCTGCGGCTGGCGGGCTTGCTGGCGCGTTTCCGCGATGGCGCAGCCGCGGTCGCCGCGCCCGACCTGTTCGAGCTGGCCACGCTCGGCGGTGCGCGCGCGCTCGGCCTCGACGCCGACATCGGCAGCATCGAAGTAGGCAAATACGCCGACCTCGCCGTCGTCGATCTGCGGCGCGTTCATGTCGCGGGCGCGGGCGATATCTATACGCAGCTGGTCTACTCCGTTCGCGCCAGCGACGTTCGCCACGTCTTCGTCGGCGGGCGCCACATGGTGCGGGATGGCAGCCTGGTCGCGTTCAGCGAGCAGGAGGCGATCGACGACGCACTCACACAACGTGAGCTGGTGGTTGCTCGCGCCGGCCTCGCCAACACTTCGCCCGCCTGATACGTCTTCCTGTATATGGAACCGCGCGAGATCAAAAACATCGCCCTGCTCGACCTGGCCGGCGCGAGCTCGGCCGACGTGCTTGACAACGTCAGCAAGATCAGAAACGTCGCCGCCATCCTCGTGCCGGAAAGTCTGCTCGGCAGGTTGATGGCCATCCCGATGGAGAACGTGGCCGCCACGGTGCCGATCCCGGATGGCAAGCGCGTAAAGGTCATGAGTGGGCAGGTCGTGATGAGCGGGGAGGCGCTTAGCGCGCCTGATACCGACGCCAACGATGTGCTCGTCGTGGCGGGCCAATTGGTCATCACCAGTCCCGTGCAGCAGGCAGTCCAGCAGCAGATCGTCGCCATCGGCCAGGTGGTCGCGCCACAGGGCAGCGAGAGCGGACTGGGCGCGGCGCTCAAGCGTATGAGCGGCCAGGTCCTGTACTACCCGTACACGCCTGGCGCGAACGTCAAGGTGCTGACCGGCAGTGTGCGTATGAGCGGCGCCGAGCTGGCCAATCTCGACGGTCAGACCAGCGATGTGCTGATCACCATTGGCAGTCTGTTCATCACCAGCGCCACCGACACCGTCGGGTACCAGCACATTCTCACGATTGGGTCGCTGATCGCGCCGCGCGAGTCGGAGAACGCTTTGCGCGGGCGGGTGACGGGGCTGGGCCCGGGCGTGGTGTACTACTCGGCCGCGCCGCGCATGTTCGACGGCAAGGAGACCTTCTACGGCGCCTTCTTCGAGCTGCTCGACGAACCGATCACGCTCGTCCTCGACGGCAAATTCACCTTCGACGAAGACGTCTCGCCCGAGCTGCTCAAACAGAAAGTGCGCGAGATCGTGTTCGACGGCAAGCTCATCGCTCCGCGCAAGCTGGTGCCGATGCTCCAGTTTCTCGCCGTCCAGCGCGATGGGCGCATCATCAGCACCGATGACGCAGAGTCATCGGAGTAGTACCCCGCTGTTCGATGATCTGTATGCCCTGCACCGCACCACGCTCCACGCCTACTTCCTGGGCCGCACCGGCGACCCGGAGCTGGCCCTCGACCTGCTCCAGGAGCTGTTTGTGCGCGCCTGGCGCAGCATCCAGACCCTCGAGGCATTGCCAGCCGAACGGCGCCACCACTGGTTGTTCGCGATCGCGCGCAACCTCGTCGTCGACACCTACCGCAAGCGCGGCGCGGGCCAGGCAGCTCACGAGCGACTGCAACGCCTCGCTGCGCCCGAGCACGTCGAAGCGGCCGAGCGCGGCGCTCTCGAGCGCGAACAACTCGCGGAGCTCCACGCCGCCATCCGCCAGCTCCCTGACGATTTGCGCGTCGTCCTCGTGCTGCAGGTGCTGGGCGAACGCACCAGTGGCGAGATTGGCGAGATTCTGGGCCGACCAGCGGGCACCGTGCGCTACCAGCTGGCCCAGGCGCGGCGGCGGCTCGCCAGCGAGCTGCACGTGGAGTGCGAAGCATGACCAGCCATCTCGATGACCTGCTGACCCGCTGGGCCGCCAGCCAGCGTCTGACCGAGACCCAGAGCGAGTCGATCCGCGGCAACGTGCTGCGGACTGGCGTCGAAGACGCGGACCGGCTGAGCCAACTGCTGCGACCGGTGACCGCGTTACTGGATGGACCGCACAACCTGTACGAAACCCTGTCGCGGGGCTACCTGAAGCTGTCGTAGCAGCACGCAGCCGGCACACCACTTGACACGTCTATCTCAACATGTGACTATTCGGTCACCTATTCTGAAGGGAACCGCCATGCTTAGCCCAACGATCCTCGCCCAGCTGAACCAGCAGCACCTGGCCGACCTCCGCCGTGAGTGCGAAGCCGAACGCCTCGCACAGCTCGCCCTCGAAGCGCGGCCGCACCGGTCGGTCCTCGGTCAGATGCGCTTGCCGAAGCTGACGTGGCTGCCGCTGTTTGGACTACGGCGTCGGCACGTAGCGCTGTAGCCGCGCGTTGTCCGAGTCGACCACTACCAGCCCACCATGGTCGTCCACGACCAGCCCCTCGGGGCGGCGGAACTGCCCGGCGACGCCGCCCCGCATGCCCCACTCGAGCACCGGCAGCCCCGATCCCGACAGCTTCTGAATGCGGTGGTTGTAGCTGTCCGCGACGAACACGTCGCCGTGGCTGTCGACCGCTACCGCGCGCGGATTGTTGAACTGCCCCGCGGTCCAGCCGTAGCTGCCCCACTGAGCGACCACGACGCCGCCTGGCGACACCTTCTGGATGCGGTTGTTCCAGTGGTCGGCGATGTAGACCGACCCTTCGCCGTCCAGCGCCACACCGTACGGTTGGCGAAACTCACCGGGACCGGTGCCCGCGCGACCCCAGACGGCGATGGTCTGGCCAATCGGCGACAGCTTCTGCACGCGATCGTTGCCGGTGTCGCCGACGTAGACGTTGCCTTCGCGGTCGACGGCGACGCCGCGTGGGCCGTTGAACTGGCCGGGCCGTGTGCCCAGCGAGCCCCACTGGGCCAGCGGTGTGCCTGTCGACGACAGCTTCTGGATACGGCTGTTGGCGGTATCGGTGATGTACAGGTTGCCGATGGCGTCGACGGCGACGGCTGAGGGTCGTTCGAACTGGCCTGCGCCGGTGCCGCGGCCGCCGAAGGTCGCCAGCAGCTGGCCATCGGGCGAGAGCTTGAACACGCGGTGCGTGCCCGCGTCGACGACGAAGAGGTTGCCGTCGCGGTCGGCTGCCATGCCGAGCGGGGACACGAACTGCTGCTCGGCGAAGACCTGCCAGACGCCGCTGGCCGTCGGCGGCCCGGGCTCGGGCGTGACGATCAGGATGCGGGCAAGGCCGCCAAGCAGCGCCATGGTGAGCACGATCGCCAGGCCGTAGGGTGGTAGCGACGCGCGTTGCGCGCTACGGCGGACACCGGGCCGACCCGCGAGCAGCGCTCGCAGTCGCGCCGCGCAAGCCGTGCACAGGGTCTCCGAGGCTGGCTCCGAGCACCGTACGCACGCGCTCCCCATAGCGGCCGCCGCAGCATATCAGCCCCTCTGCAGCAGCGCAGCCAATCTGCTGGGCGTGATTGGTGTCGCGTTTATGTCCACGCCCAGCGCGTCCTCGACGGCGTTCGCAATTGCTGCTGGCGGAGCCATTGCACCACCCTCTCCCAGACCCTTGACCCCGAGTGGGTTGAGCGGCGATGGCGTGTACAGGTGCGCGATCTTCACGGCTGGGATCTGTCGCGCTGACGGCATGCAATAGTCCATCAGCGACGCGGACACGAACTGGCCGTACTCGTCGTACGCCAGCTCCTCGTACAGCGCGCCACCGATGCCCTGAGCAACGCCGCCGACCACCTGGCCATCGACGATCATCGGATTGATCAGCGGGCCAGCGTCGCTGACTACCGCGTACTCCAGGATCTCCAGCGCCAGCGTCTCGCGATCGATTGCCACGACCGCTACGTGCACTCCCGAGGCAAACGTAGCCCGCGGCGCCAGAAAGTAGTGCGTGCTCTCCAGGCCCGGCTCCATCCCCTCCGGCAGCGACCGGCCGGGCGCAGCCGCCGCTGCTAGCTCACCCAACGACAGCCGCCGCGATGGCACACCACGCACCTGCACACCACCCCCAACCAGCTCCACGTCAGCCAGCGCGGCTTCCAACAGATGCGCTGCCAGCGCCAGGGCCTTGTGTTTCACTTGCTGCGCGGTCACCAACGCGGCATTGCCTGCCACCACCGCGTTGCGACTCGCGTAGGTGCCGACGCCGTACGCGATTGCCGACGTTTCGCCGTGCGACACGCTCAGCGTGGTCGGGTCGAGTCCGAGCTCATCAGCCACGATCTGCGCCAGCGCCGTCGCGGTCCCCTGGCCGTGCGGCGAGGCGCCCGTGACCAGGGCCGCCTTGCCGCTGGGATCGATGCGCAGCAGGCTGCCCTCGTGCGGTCCGAGGCCAGTTAGCATCACGTACGCCGCCAGCCCGATCCCAAGGAGTCGCCCCGACTCGCCCCTGGCCCGCTCCGCTGCTTGCTCGTGCCGCCAGTGCTCGTAGTCGCTCAGTTCGAGGGCGCGCTCGAGCCCCGCGCTGTAGTCGCCGCTGTCGTAGATGACCGGCACCTGCGCCGACTCGGTGCCCACGTTCCATGGGAACTCGTCCGACTGGATGAAGTTCTTGCGCCGCACCTCAGCCGGATCCAGGCCGAGCTCCTGGGCCAGCCGATCGACGATGCGTTCGGTGGCGAACACCGCCTCCGGCTGCCCGGCGCCGCGATACGCCGCCGCGGGCGCCTTGTTGGTCAACGCGACCTGCACGTTGCACAGGTAGTTGTGGAAGCGATACGGACCTGGCAGACCGGCCGCCGTCAACGAAGGGCACAGAATGCCGAGGCTGCGGGTGTAGGCGCCCTGGTCGGACAGCACATCGGCCTGCATGGCCAGGATGGTCCCGTCGGCGCGCACCGCCAATTGCATGTCGTGCCACTGCTCGCGGGCATGGACGCCAGTTGCCAGATGCTCGCGCCGTGTTTCCACCCACGTGAGCGGCTGGCCGAGTCGGCGCGCCAGCAGCGCGAGCACGACTTCCTCTGGATAGATGTCCTGTTTGATGCCGAAGCCGCCGCCGACGTCGGGCGCGATCACGCGAATCGCCTGCTCAGCCAGGCCGAGGATGACCGACAGGCCATCGCGCAGGGTGTGCGGCCACTGGGTGGAGGACCACAGCGTGAGCGTGTCGCGGCCAGCGTCCCATACGGCCGCGACGCCGCGGGTCTCGAGCGGCATGCCCGAATAGCGCTGCACGTAGAAGCGGCCTTTCACAACTCGATCTGCTCTACTAAAGGCCGCTTCCGGGTCGCCGACGCGTACGGAAAAAGTGCCCGCCAGGTTGTTCCCCAGGTGCGGGTGCAGCAGCGCCGCTCCATCGGCCACCGCGGCTTCCGCGTTCGCCACCGTCTCCAGCGGCTCGTAGTCGACTTCCACCGCCGCGGCGCCGTCCTCGGCTTGCGCGCGTGTGCCCGCGACCACCACCGCGATGGGCTCGCCCACATACCGCACCACGCCGTCAGCCAGGCATGGCTGCGCACATGGCCGCAGCGCGGGATGTGTCACGACCGCGTGAATGGTCGGCGTGCCCAGGTCGGGCCCGGCGAATGCCGCCACGACGCCGTGCACGCTGCGCGCCGGCTCAACATTAACACTGACCAGGCGAGCGTGCGGATACTGCGAGCGCACGAATGCCACCTGCAGCCCCCGCGGCAGCTCCAGGTCCTCAATGAAGAAACCCTGGCCGCGCAGCAGCCGCGGGTCCTCGAGTCGCCGCACAGCGCGGCCTACAAAGGGCACAGCCCAGTGTATTCTGGGCAGCCATGATGCGCCGCATGCTGGCCAGCTTCCTGGTGCTCACCGTCGCGTGCACCCCGCCGACAGCTACACCGGCGCCCGCGGCGAAGCCGACCAGCACCGATCTCCATTCACCCGATACCGCAAAGCCCGGCGCGGCGCCGGCCAGCTGCAAGGTGGCGCAGGTCTATACCAGCCCTACCGCCGACAAGGGCTGGAGCTGGGCGCACGAGCAGTCGTTCCTGGCGATCAAGAAGGACCTGCCGTGGGTGGACCTGTCGATTCGCAAGGACAGCGTGCCCGACGACAACAAGCAGGCCGTGACCGACGTGTTGGAAAGCATGGTCCAACAAGGGGCCAAAGTCGTGTACACCACGTCATTCGGCTTCATGGAGCCCACCCGCGCCGTCGCCGCGAAGCACCCGGACGTGGGCTTCTTCCACGCCTCGGGATTTCCCGATGCCAAGGACCCACCCAACATCGGCTACTACTTTGGCACGATCGAGGAGGGCCGCTACATCACCGGCGAGATCGCCGGACTCGTGGTCGACCCTGGCGCAACCTTAGGCTACGTCGCCGCGCATCCCATCCCCGAGGTCTTCCGCGGCGAGAACGCCTTTGCGCTCGGGGTGATGAAGACCAATCCCACGGCCAAAGTGCACAACCGCTGGACCTTGACCTGGTTCGACCCCAACCTCGAGAAGCAGGCCGCGGAGTCGCTGCTCGAGCCGCCCGTGCGTGCGTCGCTGCTCACGCAGCATCAGGACTCGCCGGCGGCGCAACTGGCGGCGCAGGATGCGGGCAAGTTCGGGATCGCCTACGACGCGGATATGAACGATCAGGCGCCGAAGGCCACGCTTACCTCGGCGGTGTGGAACTGGACTGTCCACAACAAACCCACCATGGAGGGTGTGTGCACGGGCTCCTGGCTCAAGGACGGCAAGGTGATGATTCCGCAGGAGTACCGCAACTGGACGGGAACGATGAAGGACGGGACCATCCAGCTGGCACCGCTGAACACCGCCGCGCTGGCCAGTCACCCGCGCAAGGACCAGATTCAGAAGCTGTATTCCGATGAGCTGGCAGCGTTCAAATCGGGTTCCAGGTCGTTCCAGACGGTCTTCAGCGGTCCGATCAAAGACAACACCGGCAAGGTGCGCGTGGAGGGCGCGCCCGACATCGCCGCGCTGTACGACGAGCGCGGTCAGTGGTTCGTCGAGAACGTCGTCGGCTCGCCCACGCCGTGACGTTCTCTGAAGGCCGCGTTGCACTCGTAACTGGCGCTGGCTCCGGTATCGGCCGCGCCACTGCGCTTGCCTTTGCCCGCGTTGGCGCCTGCGTGGCAGTCGCCGATATCAACTTGTCAGGTGCCGAGCAGACCGTGGAGCAGATTCGCGCAGCGGGCGGCGATGCCCACGCATTTGCCTGCGACGTTGCCAGCGAACCGCGCGTGGAGCAGCTCATCACAGCAACTGTTGAGCGCTTCGGCCGCCTCGACTACGCGCACAACAACGCGGGCATCGGCGCGCCGCCCGCGGCACTGCACGAAGCCGAGCGTGAGCCATTCGAACGCGTGCTGTCGGTGAATCTCATCGGGGTGTGGCTGTGCTTGAAGTACGAGGCGCGCTACATGCTCGAGCACGGCGGTGGCGCGATCGTCAACACGGCCTCGCTGGCGGGCCTGATCGGCTTTCCGATGAACGTCGCCTACAGCGCGAGCAAGCACGCCGTGGTCGGCATCACCCGCACCGCCGCGCTCGAGTACGCCCGTGCCAATATTCGGGTGAACGCGGTGTGCCCGGCGTTCGTGCACACGCCGATGGTCGATCAACTGGTCGAGTACGGCGGTCCGCGCATGAGCCTCGAACGCCTGGCGAGCATGCAGCCGATGGGTCGCCTGGGTACGCCCGAGGAGGTCGCCGAAGCCGTGGTGTGGCTGTGCTCAGACGCCGCCGCGTTCATCACCGGCCACGCCTTGCCGCTCGACGGCGGCACAACCGCGCGCTAGCGAGCCTGCCTGCGCGAAGTGTGAAACGCTTCACAGAATTGGCTTGCCCACGGCGGGCATCCTGCAGCGCGTGATCACCGCTGACCAGCTCGTCGCCCATGCCGTTGGCGACTACGTGCTGCAGTCGGACTGGATGGCAACCCGCAAAACCCAGGCGTCGCTGCCAGCGGCGGTCCACGGTCTGGTGTACTGCGCGCCGTTCCTGCTGCTGAAGCCATCGCTGCTGTCGCTCGCGATCATTGCGGGATCGCACTTCGTCATCGATCGATGGCGACTTGCGCGCTATATCGCCTGGCTCAAGAACTGGATCTCACCGTGGCCATACCAGCCGTGGGAGAGGTGCAAAGAGACCGGCTACGGTCCTGACCACCCCGAATGGCGGAGCACCTGGCTCATGGTGATGATCGACAACACGGTGCACGTGTTGATCAATGCCTGGGCGCTGAGTCTGACGGCGCCGCCTAGATCGCCAGCGCCACGCCGTCGCCGCGCGGATCGGTCGAGGCGATGAAGCAGCCGCGCTCGCGATCGACCTGGATCATCTGCGCCGTGCCCATGATGGTGTCCAGCGGATCGGTCACGAGCACCTCGTGCCCCAGCCCTGACAGCTGATCGGCTACTGACTGGCCGAACCGTTCCTCGAGCACCAGCGCCGACCTCGGAAAACGGTCACCGGGCGCCGCGTGCACCCACCGCGGCGCCTCCATCGCTGCCTGAAGCTCCAGCCCGAGATCGAGCAGACCCGTAACCAATTGCAGGCCTGTTTGCGGCTGGCCGTCGGCGCCGCGCGTGCCAAACGCCAACCATGGCTCACCATCGCGCAGCGCCAGGCCCGGCATGAGCGTATGCATTGGCCGTTTGCCCGGCGCCAACGCATTGGGGTGCTGGTCTTCGAGGACAAAGCCCCAGCCGCGGTTGTGTAGGGTGATGCCCGTGCCTGGCACGTGCACGCCCGAGCCCCACGCGCTGTACAGGCTCTGGATCAGGCTGACGACCATCCCGTCTCGGTCGGCGGCGCACAGGTAGATGGTGTCGCCACGCGCGGGATCGCCCACCCGGGCATCGCGCTCCTCGAACGCCCGCTTCTTGCACTCGACGAGATGGTGCACCCGTTCCACGGGGTCCCATGCGCCAACGTCGTGTGATCGCAGCGCATCCAGCATCCACAGCAGCGTGACGCCCTGCGAGTTAGGCGGCATCTCCAGCACCTGCACCCCGCGGTACTCGGTGCTGAGCGGCTCGACCCACTCGGAGCGATGCGCCGCCAGATCAGCCAGGCACAACAGTCCGCCCTCGGCCGTCACGTGCTGCACGATGCGCTCGCCCAGCTCGCCGCCGTACAGCGCGTTGCGCCCCTGACGCGCGATCGCCTCCAGTGTCCCGGCTAACTCCGCCTGCACCACCCGCGCTCCTGCCGTGAGATCGCTGACCCGCGCGACCGCCAAGCGCGACGCGTCGCTGGCAAATTGCGTCACACGAAAGCCCTCACGGGCGTGTCGCACGGCATCGCGCGCGAGCCGCGCCATCTCCAGTCGACCGAACCGCTCGTGCAGCGCGAACCAGCCGTCGACCGCGCCGGGCACGGTTACCGACAGCGGACCGCGCACGGGCATCGCCTCCAGTCCACGCGCGCGGTAGGCATCGATCGTCATGCCCGCGCCCGCGCGGCCCGAGGCATTCAGCCCGTGGACCTGATCGTGGACGAACACCTGCGCGAAGAGGTCGCCGCCCGGGCCGCACATGTGCGGCCACACGACCGCCAGGACCAGGTTTGCGGCGATGGCGGCGTCTACGGCGCTGCCCCCGTCACGCAGCGCTTCGATGCCTGCGAGCGAGGCCAGGTAATGCGGGGTCGCGATCGCGCCGTCGGCGCTGTAGGCGGGTGTGCCGTACGTGCCGCCCATCAGCCGATCACCAGCGGCGCCCGCAAACGGCGCAGCGTGCGCACCACGCTCATCGCGACGATGCGGCCCGTGCGCGGGTTGTCGTCGCTTGGGAAGCCGCGAATCTCGAACCGTAATTCGCCAAAGGTCCCGTGCGCGACGACCTCGTGCGTGTTGCGCTCCAGCGCCGGATCGGCAATCACGCACACCTCGGTGCGATCCAGGCCAATGCCAGCCAGACTCACCGCGGCGGCCACGTTGATGTTCTCGGGAAAACGAAGCACGCCTTCGCGCGCACAGCCGCGGAACAGCTCCTTGGGCCCCTGCAGCTGGGCGGCTTCCTCTGCTTCCAGCAGCGCTCGTGCTGGCTTGCGCGTCGTATGCGTCACCCGCTCCAGCCCGCCGACTGCCGCGGAGCTCAGCGCGTCGAGCCCGCCGATTGCGCCCGGCGCCACCATCGCCCGACTGCCGCCCACTGTGGCCGCTTCTCGCAGCTCCGCTTCCAGAGCTGGGTCCGCCAGCGCGCCGACCGACAGCACGATCAGGTCCACACCGCTGCGCAACACGCTCGGCCCGTAGCAGCGCAGCGCCTCGTGTCCCGCCGCCTCTACGATCACCTCGGGCTGCGCCGCCAGCAGCTGCGCCAGTGTTTCGCACAGCGGCACCGCGGCGGTCCGCCCAGGATTGCGCACGAGCGCGCCCACAACTTCGATCCCATCCTCGGGCGTCAGCAATCGCACCACGCCGCGACCAATCGAGCCGAACCCGATGAGGCCAAGCCGCAACGCCATCGTCACTGCCAGCGTACCCTGTCGTCACGGCGATGCCTGACGAGCTGAGAGACGACGTTGTCGGCGCGGCGATGACTGACGAGCTCCGAAAAGATGTCGCGTTGGCTAATCGCATCGTGCACCGCATGGGCCTGGTGACCGCTTTCGGGCACGTCAGCGCCCGCATCCCAGGCACTGACACCTTCCTGTTCCCGACCCGCGCCAGCCCAGCCCTTGCGAGTGCCAATCGTCTGCTTGTCCTCAACTTTGACGGGGAAAAACTCGCAGGAGATGGCGAGCCGAACACCGAGCTGTGGATCCACGCCCGCATCTACGCCGCGCGTCCAGACGTCGGGGCAGTTGCCCACGTCCACCCGCCCGCCTGTGTCGCGCTGGCGCAGATCGGTGAGCCGCTGCGCATCATCCACAACTCGGCCGCGATCTTCAGCGATGGTGTGCCGCTGTACGGGCGGCCCGGACTGATCCGCACGCGCGAGCTCGGCGACGAAGTCGCCACGACACTCGGCGCCAGTCGCGCCATGCTGCTGCGCGGCCACGGGGCCAACGTTGTCGACGCCAACATCCGTTCGGCGACTGTTGGCGCCTGTCTGCTCGAGGAAGCCGCTGACTTGCAGCTGCGCGCGCACGCCGCCGCCGGCGGTCAAACCCAGACCTTGCGCGTGTTCACTCCTGACGAGGCGGCGCGCGTGCGGTCGGAATTCGACTCCACGGGTCCGATGACCCGCGCCTGGCAGTACTACGCCGCGCTGACCACAGGCGAGCTGTGACCCCGGCGCTGGCGATGCGCGGCATTCACAAACGCTTCGGCGAGGTCGTGGCGATCGACGATGCCTCGCTCGAGATCGAGCGCGGCGAGGTCCACGCCCTGCTGGGAGAAAACGGAGCTGGCAAGACCAGCCTGATGAATGTGCTCGCCGGTGTCTATCGCGCCGACTCCGGTGAGATCGAGCTCGATGGCCGACCCGTCCAGATCCACTCGCCCGAGGACGCCAAGCGGCTCGGCATCGGCATGGTCCATCAGGAGCAGCGCCTGGTCGGACGCTTCACGGCGCCCGAGAACGTCTCGCTCGGCCATCCAGAGCCCAGGTGGTTCACCCTGCAGGTGTACTTCCGCGCGCTGGCGGCGCGGCTGTCGGCTCGCTACCGCCTGCCCATCGACGCCGACCACCCCGTATGGAGCTTGCCACTTGGCCGACGGCAACGCGTGGAGCTGGTCAAGCTCCTCCACCACGGCGCCGACCTGGTCGTGCTCGACGAGCCCACGGCCAATCTGGCGCCCGCCGAGGTCGAAACCTTCTTCGACGCCGTGCGGCAGCTGGTGGCCGCGGGCAAGACTGTCGTGTTCATCACCCACAAGCTGGACGAGGTCATCCGCTTTACGGACCGGGTGACGATCATGCGCGGCGGCCGCGTTCTCGCCACCTTTGCTACCGCCGACACCACCCGCGATCGCCTGAATGAGCTGATGGTCGGCGCCGCGGAGCCGCCGCGTGAAGGCACCACTCAGCCCGCTGGCGCGCCCGTCCTGGCCATCGAACACCTGAGCCTGGATGACCGCGGCCACGGCCGTGCACTGCGTGACGTCAACCTCACGGTCCGCGCGGGTGAGCTCGTCGCACTCGCGGGTGTGGCCGGCAACGGACAGACCGAGCTTGCCGAAGCCATTACGGGGCTCGTGCCCGACTACGCCGGGTCGATCCGTGTGCTGGACCGCGAGATTCGCCGCCTCGGTCCGCGGGGCGTCGCCCAACTGGGCGTCGCCTACGTGCCCGAGAATCGCCGCGACGTCGGCCTGATCGCCAGCCAGAGCGTAGCCATCAACCTGGCTCTGCGCCGCTACGCCGCGCGGCCGTTCAGCCGCGGCGGCTGGCTCGACTATGGCGCGCTGCGCGCGTCGGCCGTGGAGTTGATCGAGCGCTACGCCATCCAGCCACCCGACCCTGATGTGCGGGTGGGTAGGTTGTCGGGGGGCAATCAGCAGCGCGTGGTCATCGCTCGCGAGTTTTCGGGCAATCCGCGGCTGATCGTCGCCGACAACTTCACCCGCGGGCTCGATCCGCGCTCGACGCAGCAGTTCGTGCATGCGCTGTTCGCGCACCGCGATCGTGGCGCGGCGGTGCTGTGGATCAGCGGCGATCTCGGCGAAGCGCTGCTGTGCGACCGCGTCGCGGTGATGAATCGCGGCCAGGTCGTCGCGATGCTCGAGCGAGCCGAAGCGACCCGCGAGCGTGTCGGCCTGCTGATGTCGGGTGATCTGATCTGCGCGTAATCGGCTGGCTGATCGGTCTCGGCGGAGCGCTGGTCATCTTCGCCGTGTTCGTGCTGGTGCTCGGCCAGAGCCCGCTGGCGGTTCTGCAAGCTGTCGTGAGCGGCGCGTTCGGCTCGGACGTCGCCTTCAACCGCACGCTGGCCCGAACGATCCCGCTGCTGCTGCTGAGCAGCGGTCTGATCCTGGCGTTTCGCGGCCGCTTCTGGAACATCGGCCTGAACGGCGGCATGTACATGGGCGCCATCGCCGCCAGCGGCATCGCCCTGTACAACCCGACCGCGCCCGGCTGGCTGATCGTGCCAGTGATGCTGCTCGGCGCTTGCGCGGCTGGCGCCATGTGGTCCCTGATCCCAGGGCTGCTGCGCATCGGCTTCGGCGCACCCGAGATCATCGTCAGCCTGCTGCTGAACTACGTCGCCGCGCGCATCGGCGACTTCCTGGTGTTCTCGTACTGGAAGGACCCGAACGGCCGCGGCTTCCCGGGCTCGGCCACGTTCAACGTCGACTTCTGGCTGCCGCGGCTTGCCGACTCCAACGTTCACCTTGGTCTCGCCTTTGGATTGCTGGCGGTGGTCGGCGTGTGGCTGCTGCTCAGCCGCACGGTGTGGGGCCTGGAGATCGACCTCGTTGGCCAGGGACCCCAGGCGGCTCGCTACCTTGGCCTGAACACCACGCGCGTGATCGTCTTCGTTTCGCTGGTGAGTGGCGCGCTGGCCGGCCTCGCTGGCGCAGGCGAAGTCGCCGGCCTGAACCATCGACTGGAGGCCGGCATCACGCAGGACCTCGGCTACACGGCCATCCTGGTGGTTTCGCTGGGGCTGCTGCGGCCGTGGCTCACTGCCTTGTGCGCGGTACTCGTTGCAGGACTGCTCAGCGGCGGAACGCAGTTGCAGTTGCAGTTCGCACTGCCCGCCGCGCTAGCTGGTGTCCTGTTGTGGGCGATCCTGTATGGCGTGATCAACGGCCAGAGCCTGGCCGATCGCTTCCGCCGCGCCTAACCGTTAGCCTCGGCCAATGCTGCGCACCCCGCGGCGCGCATCTCGTCGGTGAGCCCGTGGCTGGTGCCCGCGAACTCTTCCAACTTGACTTCCGTGCCCATGTCGGCCAGCACCGCCGAGAACCGTTCCGCTCGCTCCCGCCGATCATCGCCGATGTACGCATCCCACTGGTCAGGCACGTCGGCCGGGTTGACGTCGTCAGCCCCGACGCCGATCCAGATCGGGACGTTCTTGAAGGTGCGCGCATCGAAGCCCTGTCCACCGTCGTCCTTGGCCAGATCGCCCACGCCGAATGGGAAGGCCAGCATCTGCCCGGTGCCGCGATCGCGCATGACCGGCAGGGTGTAGGTGCCTGCCGAAGCCGCGGCCACGCCCTCGACCTGACTCGGATGCATCTCCTCGAAGCGCAAGGACAACTGGGCGCCACGCGAGTGCCCAAACAACAGCACCCGCGGCTGCACGTCGTAGCCGGTGCGCTCCGCAAGGTGCGTGATCTCGTCCGACAGCCACGCGGATAGCGCCGGATCCTCGCGCGCGATCTGCTGCGGATCGGTCCAATCGCCATAGGCGATAGTTGGCGCCACCAGCAGCCAGTTGTAGCGGTCGGCCTGCTGGGCGAGCCCGCTGGCAAAGTCGGGCCCGTTGCCGCCCATGCCGTGCAACGCGATCACGACCTGCAGCGGCTCGCCGCTGGAGTCTGCTGTCGCTGGTGGTCGAACGTACACGTCTTGGATCTCCGCGGCGCCCGCCGCCCGCAGCGCGACCACACTCCGCCCCGCGGCGTACACGCTCGCGCCGGGCGCTGTCATCAGTACCAGGAGCCCCACCAGCGCGAGACCGAATCGCTTCATGTGCGTCGCTTTATATGCACCTCGGACTACTAATCCGAAGGTTTTTTCTTACACGTGCATAACGGCGGCGGTCGCCTGTCATCCCGAGGAGGAACGACGAGGGATCTCATGGTGTGCCTGTCATCCCGAGGAGGAACGACGAGGGATCTCATGGTGTGCATCCGGCTGTCAGCCATGAGATCCCTCGCAAGCTCGGGATGACAGGTACCGCGCCGAGATCCCTCGCAGGCTCGGGATGACATCTCTAGCGGGGAGGGCTGCCCGCCGAGGCGACGCAGCCAACTTGCGGAAATGGATCAGGCGGAGGCACTTCCCGGTACCCTGCGGCCCGGTGGACCTCGGTAGCCTGACCGCGTTCCTCGCCGTTCTGGTCCGCTCGGGCGCGGGCCTGCTGCCAGCGACGCTGGGCGCGATTGTCACCGAGAAGGCCGGGGTGACCAACCTGGGCGTCGAGGGGGTCATGCTGTTCGGCGCGATGAGCGGCTACGCGGTTGGCTACGTCACCGGCGATCCGCTGTTGGGCATCCTCGCGGCGAGCGCCGCGGGCGGTTTGCTGTGCGTCAGCCATGCGTTGCCCGTCGTGTTCGGGAGAGTGAGCCAGGAGCGCCAGTTCGTGCTCGGACTCATCCTGGTCTTCCTGGGCGATGCGCTCAGCCGGCTGTTCGGCGCGCCGTACGCCAACCACCAGAGCACCGGCCTCGACCAGCGCCTACGGGTGCCGTTTCTGGCTGATCTGCCGGTAGTGGGTGAGGTGTTGTTCCAGCAGCGGGCGCTGATCTACGTGGCGTATGCCCTGGCGGTGCTGCTGTACGTCGTGCTGTTCAAGACCCGCCTGGGTCTGCACCTGCGCGCGATCGGCGAAGATCCGGCGACCGCCGACTCCATGGGCATCCACGTCGACGCGTACCGCTTCGCGGCGGTCATCGTGGGTGGCATGCTGATGGGCTTCGCCGGCGGGCTGTTTTCGCTGTCGATCGTCCAGACGTGGACCGATGGCCTGATCGGCGGTCGCGGCTGGATCGCGCTCGGCCTGGTCACGTTCGCCAACTGGCACCCGCTGTGGGCGATCGCGGGCACGCTGTTGTTCGGTGGCTTCGAAGCGGCGCAGTTCCGCCTGGCGGCGGTGTTTCCAGGCGCCCAGTATCTGCTGGGCATCGTTCCATACCTGGCGCCGATCGTGACGCTGCCGCTGATCAGCCGCCGCCTGAGCATTCGCAGGAGCGGCGCGCCCCAGGCGTTAGGCCGACCCTACTTCCGCGAAGAACGCTAGACGCTCTCTCCCCCGCGGCTAACTCCCTCTCCCTCTGGGAGAGGGCCGGGGTGAGGGCTACCCTACCAGGGGCGGGATTCGGGCTGCGGCTCGGGCTCCGAGCTGGGCGGCGGCGGAGGACTCGGAATTGAGTACTGCGGCGGGGCCGATGGCTGCGCGGCCGGCTGGGCCGAGCGCGCGTTGTGCTCGGGGATTTCGGGCTCCACCGGCTCGACGCCATGGATCACGGCGTCCAGGTACTCGTACGCCATGCGGAAGCGCTTGAGGGTACCGACCAGCGAGTCGCCGTCCTCCGGCGCGAACGATTCCGACCAGCGAGCGGCGAGCTGGATGCGCGTGACGGCATCATCGCCGCCACCAACGCCAATCCTCTCGCCTCGACCCTCGCGATCGTCACGCCCGTCGGCGCGGTCCTCGCCGTGGTCCTCATCCATGTGCATATCGCTCACAACTGTACTGGATACACCCCTCTAGAATGCGGTATCGCGTTCAGTTGGAACTCGGAGCTGCCCAGCGGACACAACCCGTTCTGGATCCGGGACGAGGCGCTCGCTGGGTTGGGGCTGCACGCTGGCGATGCGGTGGCGATCGACACCCGCGTGGAGCCGCGGGACGGCGACCTGGTCGTCGCCGAAGCGGACATCGAGGGCGACTCGCTGCGCCTGGCGCGGCGCTACTTCCGTGCTGGCGACGAGATTCGGCTGGAGCCGGTGGGCAGCGGTGACGACGTGCTGGCGCTGCCCCAGGACAACGTGCTCATCATGGGCGTGATCGCCGCGCGGCTGCGCTTCTCGGCTGGCGGCGACCAGCCGCTGGAGGAGCCGCTCTAGCTCGCTTCGCTCGCTGGTGTCGGGTGTCGGGTGTCGGGTGTCAGGTGCCAGGTGTCGGGTGTCGGGTGTCGGGTGTCGGGTGTCGGGTGTCGGGTGCCAGCCCCCACATCCGCCAACAATGAGGTCCTCGGCGCATGCGCCGCTCTCAGACTTAAGCAGCTTTGGAACGGCGCTGCGCGCCGAGGGGCTCTGCCCCTTCACCCCGCTCTACGAACGCTCGCGGTACGGCACCGTGCGTTCACCGCTGGTTTTGTGCAGGGTGTGCCTTTTGTACGGAGCATCCCGACAACACCACGTGCCCAATCTCATAGAGCACGGTCGCCCGATAGAGCACTGCCCTCGGCAGGACCGGGGACGCTCCGAACGAAAGCCGCACCCTGGATGAAAAACACGATGTTCGCACGGCGGTCCACCGCGAGCGTTCGTGAAGCGGGGTGAAGGGGCAGAGCCCCTCGGCGCGCAGCGCCGTTCCAAAGCATCTACACACTGAGAGCGGCGCATGCGCCGAGGATTTTCTGAGCGCGAAGAGCGTGCCAAAGAAGCTAAGAACGAAGCGCGCGGCGCATGCGCCGAGGATCTCGAGAACGACCTAGGCGACGGCTTCTTCGAGCTCGAGCTCCAGCGGTGCGGTGCCCTTGGCCTCGCGGTAGGCCGTCCAGCCACCGTGATAGATCTTCAGCTGACCATCGCTGAGCTCGGCGACCTTCGTAGCGACGCGGTCCAGCAGGAAACGATCGTGCGACGAGAAGATCAAGGCGCCCGCGTAGTCGTTCAGCGCCTTCTCCAGCTCGTCCTTGGACGGCACGTCCAGATGGTTCGTGGGCTCGTCCAAAAGCAACAGTTGGCGCGGCTTTAGCAGCAGCTTCGCCAGCGACAGGCGGCTCTTTTCGCCGCCCGACAAGCCGCCGATCAGCTTGAACACGTCGTCCTGGACAAAGAGGAACCGCGCCAGCAACCCACGCACGGACTCCACACCCCAGCCGTCGGGCGCATGGGCCAGCACCTCGTCGACCACCGAGCGACTCTCGTCCAGGGTCTGCGACTGGTCCTGCGCGTAGTAGCCCACGCTCACGTCTTCGTTCACTTCGACTGCACCGGCGTCAGCCGTATCGAGACCAGCCAGGAGCCGCAGCAGCGTCGACTTGCCCGCGCCATTGGGTCCCACGAGCGCGATGCGATCGCCCCGATCCACCGTCAGTTCGAGCTTGCGCAGCACGTCCTGCGTTCCGAATGACTTCGAGACACCATCGGCGGTCAAGAGGCGTTCGGGTGCCCGCTTGCCAGTGGCCAGCTTGAGCGTGATCCGCGCCGCGTCGGCCTTGGGCTCAGTGATTCGCTCCAGCTTGGCGAGTGCGCGCTCGCGGCTCTTGGCGAGCGCGGCGCGCGCGGCGTTGGCCTTGGTGGCGTTGATGAACGCGAGCTGTCGCGCGATGTACTTCTGCTGCCGTTCGTACGCGGCCTTGTGGTCGGCGCGGCGGCGAGCGCTCTCGTCGAGGTAGTGGCTGTAGTTGCCGCGGTAGTCGGTCGCGACGCCATCGGCCAGCTCGACGGTGCGGCCGGTGACGCGGTCCAGGAAGTAGCGGTCATGCGACACCACCAGGATCGAAGCCGGGTAGTCGACCAGGTAGCTCTCGAGCCACTCGCACGCGGCAAGATCGAGGTGGTTGGTCGGCTCGTCGAGAAGCAGCAGGCCAGGCTTGCGGACGAGCATCTTGGCCAGCGCGATCCGCATCTGCCAGCCGCCCGAGAACGCCTCGGTCTTCTTGTCGCGCTCGCTGCTCGCGAAGCCAAGGCCCGCGAGCACCTTGGCCACCTCGGCCTCGACGGCATACCCGCCGAGCTGCTCAAAGCGCTCGAGGAGCTCGCCCTGGCGGTCGATCAGCACCTGGAGTTGGTCATCGTCGCCGTTCGTTGCCGCCTCGCCGATTTCCGTTTCGATCTGCGTCAGCTCCGCTTGGGCCTGCTGCAACTCGGGAAAGCTGGAGAGCATCTCGTCCCACAGGGAGCGGCCGCTGCGGACGCCCGCGTCCTGCGGCAAGTAGGCGAGCTCGCGGCTCGCGTCGCCCTGGGTCTTGATGGTCCCATCGTCCGCCGCGAGGACGCCCGCGACGATCTTGAGCAGGGAAGATTTCCCAGCGCCATTGGGCCCGACCAATGCCACCTTTTCGCGCTCGGCGACTTCGAACGACACGTCCACAAGGACGTCTTGGCCGCCGTATGACTTCTTGATGTTCGAAATGCGCAGCATGGCCCAGCCCCTCAGTAAGTGCGCCGAGTATAGCCAGCGGCAGTTCACAACCGAACCATTTCGCTTTTGTGTCGGCGGGGAGTCCCGGGCAGCCTCCGGCGTGCGTTAGCAGTCCCGAAGACATGCCAACCACCTTGAGCCGCGCCGTGCCTAGTGCACGGGTAACCATCAAGCCGCTAGCCTTTCAGCAGGAGCGCGCGGCCTGCATGCCCGATACAGGGGACGTATTGATCAAGGGCCTGGACATCGGCTCGGCGACCGATGTCGGTCGCGTGCGTGAGGCCAACGAAGACGCCCTTCTGCTGCTGGCGCCCGGCGACGGCAATCTGCTCGTGGCCGTGGCCGATGGCATGGGCGGCCACAAAGCCGGCGAAGTCGCCAGCGACCTGGCCGTGAAGTCGCTCCGCAGCGCGCTCGAGGCTGCCACGCCGTCGATCGCGGCCGAGCAGCTCCTCACGCGTGCCGTCGAGCTGGCCAACCGCACGATCTGGGAGGCGGCCGCCGAGGACGTCGAGAAAGAAGGCATGGGCACCACGCTGGTGTGCGCGATGTTGACCGCGAGCGGCGACGTCTCGATTGCCAACGTCGGCGACAGCCGCGCGTACGCCGTGCAAGCGGGCTCGGCGGCGCTGGTGACGATCGACCACACCTGGGTCAATCAGCAGGTGCTCGGCGGACAGATGAGCGAGCGCGAGGCCCGCGTGAGCCCGTACCGCAACCTGCTCACCCGCTCGCTAGGCAGCACGCCGCGCGTGCAGGTCGACCTGTTCAACAACGTGCGCCTGGGGTCCGGTGATGCGCTGGTGCTGGTCTCGGACGGCGTCACCACCTATCTCGATGCCAGGGACGTCGCGCGCATCCTGCGCGAATCAGCCACCGCCCAGGAGTCGGCCGAGCGGCTGGTCTCCGAAGCAGTCGCGCTCGGTGGCTCGGACAACGCCACCGCCGTCGTCGTGCGCCGCACCTGATCCCGCGCTCGGCTCACGCCGCGCTTTTCGCGCGACCAGACCAGCACGCTCGACCAGACCAGCACGCTAATGTAGGGGCATGGCCGCAGTCCCGTGGCGTACGGTCCGCGAGTTTCAGGACATTCGCTACGAGCACTTCGAGGGCATCGCCAAGATCACCATCAACCGACCCGAGGTCCGCAACGCCTTTCGGCCGGAGACCATCTTCGAGCTGCAGGAAGCCTTCAGCCATGTGCGGGATGACCAGAGCATTGGCGTCGTGCTGCTCACCGGGCAGGGCGACGAGGCGTTCTGCTCGGGCGGCGACCAGCGCATCCGCGGCGAGGGCGGCTACGTGGACCCCGCGGGCGTGCCGCGGCTGAACGTGCTCGACCTGCAGCGGCAGATCAGAACGCTCCCCAAGCCGGTCATCGCGGTCGTGGCGGGGTACGCCATCGGCGGCGGACACGTCCTGCACGTGGTGTGCGATCTCACGATCGCCGCCGACAACGCGCGATTCGGACAAACAGGACCGCGGGTGGGAAGCTTCGACGCGGGCTATGGCTCAACGTTGCTGGCCCGATTGGTCGGCGACAAGAAGGCCAAAGAGATCTGGTTCCTGTGCCGCCAGTATTCGGCGCAGGAAGCGGTCGACATGGGGCTGGTCAATGCCGTCGTGCCCCTCGACCAGCTGGAAGAGACCGCGATTCAGTGGGCCAGGGAGATTCTGGAAAAGAGCCCGACGGCGATCAGATTCATCAAAGCAGCGTTCAACGCCGCCAGCGAGGGCCTGGCTGGCCTGCAGCAGTTCGCGGGCGACGCGACCCTGCTGTACTACCTCACCGACGAAGCCAAAGAGGGCAAGAACGCCTTCCTCGAGAAGCGCAAGCCAGACTTCTCACGCTTCCCTCGCTTCCCTTAAGAAGATGACTACGGCAGCGGTCGCGCCGCGCGGAGCACGGGTATGGCTGCTCGCGGCGCGGCCAGCGACGCTGCCCGCGGCGGTGGTGCCGGTGATTGTCGGCACGGCGTCGGCGCTGCACGGTGGCAGGCCATTGCAGGCGGGGCCGTTCGTAGCGGCGTTGATGGCAGCGCTGCTGATCCAGGTCGGGACCAACTTCGCCAACGATGTCTTCGATTTTCGCCGCGGCGCCGACACGCCCGATCGGCTCGGACCGCTCCGCGTGACCCAGAGCGGCCTCGTCTCGCCTCGCGAGGTCCTGCAAGCGACCTTCGTCACGTTCGGCGCGGCGGTCCTGATCGGCATCTACCTCGTCGCAGTCGGCGGGTGGCCGATCCTGCTGATCGGCGTCGGGTCGATCGTGGCGGGCCTCGCCTATACCGGCGGTCCGCGGCCATACGCCTACTACGGCCTCGGCGACGTGTTCTGCTTCGTGTTTTTCGGGCTCCTGGCGGTGTTCGGAAGCGCGTACCTGCAGACGCTCCAGTTCACCGTCCTCGACCTGTGGGCGGCCATCCCCACCGGCTGCCTGGTCACGGCGATCCTGGTCGTGAACAACCTGCGCGACATCGACACCGATCGCGGGGTCGGCAAGATAACGCTGGCGGTGAAACTGGGCAGAGCCGGCACCCGTGCGGAGTACACCGCGCTCGTGGTCATCGCCTACCTGGTACCGCTCGCGTTGGGATTCCTCGGGTGGCTCCACCTGCCCTGGTTCCTGCTCCCCCTGCTGAGCCTGCCGCTGGGCGCCTGGCTGGTGCGGTTCATCGGCCGCAACGAGGGCCGGCCACTGAATCAGGCGCTGAAACGCACCGGCCAGCTGCACCTGGTCTTCGGGCTGCTCTTCGCGGCCAGCCTGTGGCTCGGCTAGTTCCGGACTGGCTGCGGCAGCGCGCCCAGCTCAGCCCCACGCGCAGCGCGCTGCGCGCACCAGAGGCGCTTACATTCGCGGAGCTCGACCGCCGCGTTGATGCAGCCTGCGCCGCCCTCACGGACATGGGGGTGCGACCGGGGCAGCACATCGGACTCCGCGCGCCAAACAGCGTTGGCTTCGTCGTGGCGGTGCACGCGCTGATGCGACTCGGCGCCGTGCTCGTGCCGATCAGTACCCGCCTGACGGCGCGCGAGGTCGCTTCGCTCGTCGCCGACGCCGAGATCAACTCCCTGCTTCAGGAGCACCACCTGAACGCATGGCCAGACGCGAGCGCGACGCGCAAGCACCACCGCGAGTTTGACCTTGATGCGCCGCACAGCGTCATCTACACCTCGGGCACGACGGGTCGGCCCAAGGGGGCGGTGCTGACGTACGACAACCACTGGTCGAACGCACTGGCATCGATGCTGAACCTCGGCGTGCAGCCGAACGATGTGTGGTTGGACTGCCTGCCGCTGTTCCATGTCGGAGGGCTGGCCATCCTGCTGCGTAGCGTGATCTACGGCATGCCGGTCGTGCTGCACGAGCGCTTCGACGCCGAGCTGGTCAACGTCGCGATCGAGCGCGAGGGCGTCAGCATCATCTCCGTGGTCAGCACGATGTTGGAGCGGATGCTGGCGCAGCGCGGCGACCGCCCCTATCCCTCGGCCCTACGCTGTGTGCTCTTGGGCGGCGGGCCGGCACCGCTGCCGCTCCTGGAGCGCGCGCTGGCGGCGGGCGCGCCCGTGGTGCAAACGTATGGTCTGACCGAGACCGCCTCGCAGGTCGCAACCCTGTCGCCCGAAGACGCCAGGCGCAAGGTCGGCTCCGCGGGCAAGCCGCTGTTCGGGACGCAGGTGCGCATCGCCGACGACGGCGAGATCCTCGTCCGCGGCCCGGTGGTGAGCCCGGGCTACCTACACCAGAGCCCACACGGCGAATGGTTTCCCACCGGCGACCTGGGATACCTGGACGACGAGGGCTACCTGTACGTGCAGGACCGTCGCGAGGACCTGATCGTCAGTGGCGGCGAGAACGTCTCCCCGGCCGAGGTCGAAGCGGTGCTGCTGGCGCACCCCTCCGTCGTAGAGGCGGCGGTCTTCGGTCTGTCCGATCCGGAGTGGGGCCAGACAGTGGCGGCTGCCGTCGTGCTGCGCGAACCGCTGGACCTCGAGCAGTTACGCGCGTTCTGCGAGCCGCAACTCGCCCGCTTCAAACAGCCGAAGCAGCTCCACCGAGTGGACGCGCTTCCGCGAAATGCTGCCGGCAAAGTGCTGCGCCGTCAGTTACGAGATGCATTTCAGTAACCCCGACATCCACAGGTACGCGAAACTGAGCGACGTAGCATAGGTGCCATGCGCCTCGCTTCCTATCTGGACTGAGGAGTAGCACCGCATGCCCGGACAAGACGTCGAATTCGCGAGCAACGGCAGCACCGCGAATGGCTATCTGGCCACGCCGACATCGGGTGGCGGGCCAGGCCTGGTCGTCATTCAGGAGTGGTGGGGGCTCAACGATCAGATCCGCGGCATGGCCGATCGCTTCGCCCAGGAGGGCTTCGTGGCGCTGGCGCCCGACTTCTACCACGGCGCCCACGCGAGCGAGCCGGATGAGGCGGGCAAGCTGCTGATGGCGCTGAACATCGATCGCGTTGGGAAAGATGCCCGCGGCGCCGCGCAGTTCCTTCAGCAGCACCAGGCAACGCAGGGCGCAAAGGTCGGCGTGATTGGCTTCTGCATGGGCGGTCAGCTGGCGCTGCTCGCGGGCACGGTCGCGCCCGAGGAGATCGGCGCCGTCGTCGACATGTACGGCATCCACCCCAACGTGCACCCCGACTTCGCGAAGATGAAGGCGCCGGCGCTGCTGTTGTTCGCCGAGCGTGATGGCTACGTCAATGCCGAGGCGCGGGCGGGGCTGGAACAGCAGATGCGACAAGCGGACGTGCAAACGGAATCGCACGTGTACCCGGGCGTCGACCACGCGTTCATGAATGAAACCAACAAGGATGCCTACAACCCCCAGGCCGCGGACGATGCCTGGCGGCGAGTGCTGGCGTTCTTCCGACAACACCTCGGCAGAGGTAGTGCCTCATCCTGAGTCGAAGCCGAAGGATCTACGGTCGCTTTCATAGATCCTTCGCTGCGCTCAGGATGAAGCTGCTGTGAAGCGTGGAGTTTCAGGAGGTCGTCCGCAAACGGCGGATGGTGCGCTCGTTTCTGACCGATCCGCTGCCGGTGGACGTGGTCGAACGCATCTTGGGCAACGCCCAGCGCGCGCCGTCGGCGGGCTTTTCGCAGGGCTGGGCCTTTCTTGCGTTGCAGACCGATGCCGAACGGCAGCGCTATTGGGACACCGCATGGCCAGACCGCGCCGAGTCCGGTTGGCCCGACCTGTTTAATGCGCCGCTCGTCGTGGTGTGCCTGTCGCACAAAGACGCGTACCTCGATCGCTACACCGAGCCGGACAAAGGCTGGACCGATCGCGACGAAGCCCGCTGGCCGGCACCGTACTGGGACATCGACACGGGCATGGCCGCGATGCTGATGCTGTTGACCGCGGTCGACGCGGACCTGGGCGCGGTGTTCTTTGGCATCCCGCCCGACAACATCCCCGCTGTCCTCTCCGCCTTCAGCGTCCCCCAGGCTTTCCACCCAATCGGCACGATCGCCTTCGGCTATCCCAAACCCAACGACCGCCCCTCCCCATCCCTGAAACGCGGCCACCGCCCCAGCACCGAAGTCATCCACCGCGGCCACTGGTAAACGCCCCCTCTCCCTCTGGGAGAGGCTTTATCAAGGGTGAGGGCTGGCTGTCGCACTGCAACCTGGCGCTCCGGCCCACCGTCACACTTGCATAACGTCCGTACCCCGAACACCTGAGCTAGCTTTAGACTGCCCTCGGTGCCCGTAGCGACTCGCGCACGACCGCGGCCGGCGCCTCGCCTCGCCCGCGCTTCGCGCCGCAGATCGCCCCTCGGAGCCATTCGTACGACGCTGCAGCGCTGGGCGCCGCCTGGCGGCTGGCTCCTCGCCGCCCTGGGACTGCTCGCGCTCTCGACCGCCGCGGGCACCGTCTTCCCATCGAGCCCCGCGGGCATCCTCCTCGAACAAGTGGTCGGCGGCGCGGCCTTCCTTGTCGCCGGCTGGCTGCTGTGGCTCACCTGGACCATGGCGCTCCACAAACGCGCGCCATGGCAGCGCGTCACGGCCGCGGCGGTGCTGTCGGTCACATTCCTCCTGGCAATCACGCTGCGAGAGTCCAACGGCGGCGGCATCGCGGGCGAAACGCTCTTGGAAGCCCTCGACAGTGCCTTTGGACACACTGGCGGCCTGGCTATCGTATCGATTGCCGCGGCGATCGCCCTGGTGTCGCTGGTCGGCTTCGAGCGCATCATCCGCTGGCTCGCCGTCCTCGGCGCCCATGCACGGCGATTCACCGAAAAAAGCAGACGCCGCTCGGCCATCCGCTTGCCGCGCAAGTTGCCCCTGCCACTCATCACCACGCCAAAAGCGCGCGAGCCGGTCATCCTCGGCCCCGCCGTCCTCGACGAGCCGCCGCCGCGGCCCGCCCCGGCCCCGCCGAGGCACGTCGAACACGCGCCCTGGAAGCGACCCGAGACCACGATCCTCGGCCGAGCCACCGAAGCCGGCGCCTTCTCCCCAGCAGAGCTCAAGGCGCGCGCGCGGATCATCGAGGACACCCTCGCCTCGTTCAACATCGATGCCCACGTGGTCGAGGTCCAGCAGGGGCCCGCCATTACCCAGTTCGGGGTCGATCCCGCCCCGGGCGTGGCGGTCAACCGCATCGTCTCCCGCCAGAACGACCTTGCTCTTCGACTCGGAGCCCCGACCTTGAGAGTCCTGGCGCCAGTCCCGGGCCGGCCGATGGTCGGCATCGAGGTACCCAACTCGTCGGTCGCGCTCGTGAAACTGGGCGACCTGATCGCTTCGCCGCAGTTCGGTCGACAGCGGCTGCCGATTGGCGTCGGCATGGACGTCTCGGGCAAGCCCGTCGTGGCCGACCTCACCCGCATGCCGCATCTGCTCGTGGCGGGGGCGACTGGCTCCGGCAAGAGCGTGTGCATCAACAGCGTGATCACCTCGGTACTGGTCACGCGCACGCCAGACGAAGTGCAGCTGATTCTGATCGACCCCAAACAGGTCGAGATGAGCCAGTACCGCGGCCTGCCGCACCTGCGCCTGCCGGTCGTGACCGAGATGGACAAGGTTGTGGCGGCGCTGCGCTGGACCGTGATCGAGATGGAGCGGCGCTATACGCGCTTCTCCGACGTTGGCGCGCGCAACATCGTCGCGTACAACGAGCGCTTCCCTTCCGACCGGCTCGTCTATCTGGTCGTGGTGATCGACGAGCTGGCCGACCTGATGATGACCGCCCCGGAGGACGTCGAGCGGTTGATCTGCCGCATCGCGCAGCTCGGTCGAGCGGCGGGTGTGCACCTGGTGGTGGCGACGCAGCGGCCGAGCGTGGACGTCGTAACCGGCCTGATCAAGGCCAACCTGCCGACGCGGATCGCCTTTGCTGTCTCGTCGATGGTCGACTCGCGGGTGATTCTGGATCGGGTGGGCGCGGAGCGGTTGCTGGGTCGCGGCGATGCGCTGTACCAGGCCGGCGACGAGATGAACCCACGCCGCGTGCAGGGCGCCTTCGCCTCCGATGACGAGATCGAAGCCGTAGTCAACCACTGGCGAGCCCAGGGCGACTCGCTGGCCACCGACGCCGACGAAGCCGAGCTCGAGCGGCTCGCTCGTCAGGAAGATCCCGAAGAGCGGCTGCTCGCCCAGGCCCGCCAGATCCTGGCCGAGCACGATGGCGACATCACGCCCGGCTACCTGGCCCGCAAACTCCGCGTAGGCACGCAAAAGGCGGCCCGCATCCACCAGACACTGCTAGCAGACGAGGCCGCCGCGCGATCTATCGCCGAGGATTAAAGCCCCTCTCCCTCTGTGAGAGGGCTTTATCAAGGGGTGAGGGCGAACGCTATGGCCCGAGCGGCTCCACCTCCACTTGCACGAATACCGCTCGCGCTGATTTGGCAGCGCTCATCGTGAGCGTGCAGTCGTAGGCAGCGCCGGCGCAGGCGCCCTCCCAATGGTCGAAGTCCCACTCGATGTTCTTGAGCAGATTGATGTACGGCGTCGGATGCAGCGTGACCACCGTGTTGGGCGCGAACAGCTCGGTGCAATCCGTGTTGTTCTGGCCGCACTTGATACCCGTGCCCGTGACAGTGCCCGCACCGCCGACCGAGACGGTCAGCCGCTTGTAGCCAGCCGTGGCCGTCACCACACCCGAGAAGCTTGAGCAGCCCGCCGGGTCACACGAGCGCACCTTGTGGTCGTACGAGACGTCGCCCATCAGGCCGCTGTGCAAAAACGACGTCGTATTTGCAGGCAGCGTGAGAACGGACCAGGCATTGCTGCCCGACACCTGCGACCACAGTTCGAAGAAGGACTCGCCAGGCGTCGTATCGCTCCACAAGAGCTGCATCGAAGTCGCGTTGATGGTGCCGAGATGCAAATTGCCAGGCGTCGGGTAGCACACCGCCCGAAGCGCGTTGACGCGGCCGAATTGCCAGTTGGTCCCTGTCCCAGCAATCGCATCCGCGGTGCTGGTGATGCGCGCGACCACTTGCGCGGGATTCGAAAGACTGCAGCTCGATTCAACGAGCGCGGCCAACCCGCTCACGTGCGGCGCGGCCATCGAGGTCCCCGTGCAGTTGGCGAAGGGCGACCCAGCCACCATGCCACTCTGGCACTTCGCGCCGCCGGGCACAGCGGTCGACCAGACGGCCGTCCCCGGCGCGGCGACGTCGACCCACGTGCCGTGGCTGGAGCCCGGGTTCATGTCGTCGTTCATGTCGGTGTTCGCGACCGACAGCACGTTCGGACACGCCGCTGGCCACAGCTGCTGCGTGTTGCCGTCGTTGCCCGCCGACGCCACGACCACCGCGTTGTGGTTCCAGGCGTAGTTGATCGCGTCACGTAGCTCGTTCGTGCCGGAGTCGGTCAGGTCCTCCCACCACGATGGGTCGCAGTCCTGGCCGCTGGTCGAGCCAAAGCTCATGTTGATCACGCTGGCGTGCTGATCGGCGGCCCAGTAGATGCCGTCGATCGCCTGCGACATCGTGCCTTCGTCGTTGTCGTTGATGACCTTGCCGACCAGCAGGTTGCTGCTGAAGCTCATCCCGGCGACGCCCTGGGCGTTGTTCGTGATTGCTGCCGCAATGCCCGCGACGTGGGTGCCGTGGCCGAGCAGGTCATCGGTGCCGCTGGCCGAGCCCGTGAAGTCTCGCCGTGCGGCGACCTTCGCCGCGAACTCGGAGCTGGCATCGGCGCCCAGGTCGTTGAGGCCGCTGTCCAGGATCGCGATCAACCGCCCGGTCTGGCCGTGCGTCCGATTCCACGCCAGCGGCGCCTGGATCTTGGCCATGCCCCATTGCTTGCTGAACTCGGGATCGTTGGGCGTCTCGTGGGCGCGCATGATGTGGTCTGGACCAGCCGACTGCACGCGCGGGTCGGCGGTCTGGTAGGCCCGCGCGGCTGCCTCGATCGACGCTGCGCCTGATACGTCGACCAGGAAGGAGTTGGCGCCGATGCGGACCAGCGGCTGTGCCGCGCCGCCGCCAAGCTTGGTGGCCTTGGCCTGGATGTCGGCCAGGTCGGCATCGGTGACGGGTTGCGTGAACCTGACGAGGATGCGATCGGACAGCACCTCCGTCCCGCGCGCGGTGAAGGTGGTCTTGAGCGGTCGCACCGCGACTTGCTGACCACCGCGCTGGAGCGTGATCGGTGTATCCAAACGCGGATACGGATCAGCCGCGGTGAGCGTGGTTTGCAGGCTCAGCGCGGCGGTACCGGACAGTGATTGCGCTCCTGCTACTGCTGCTGCTGCTGGTTGCGCTAGCGCGGCCAGCCCGAGAAAACCGGCGAGAACGACTCGGCCGAACACGTGTGTGCGAGGCGACACGTGGTGCCCCCCAACCTGTTGGATTCCCCCACCACGCCCAACCTACGCGCAGATCGCCAAAAGTGCAGTGAGACAGTTCACACATAGGGCTGATATAGTGGCTCGGCCAGCCGGGAAGGCGTGTGGCATAGACAGACCTGATATCCAATGCTCTTTGGCCAGGTGCAGGCGTTCATCCAGGTCGCGCGTATGGGCAATGTCTCGCGCGCGGCTGAGGCCTTGTATGTCACGCAGCCTGCGCTCACGGCGCGCATCCAGGCGCTCGAGAAGGAGCTAGGCGAGACGCTGTTCGTGCGGACTGGCCGCGGAGTACGGCTGACCGACGCCGGGCGCGTCTTCATGCCGAACGCGGAGCGGGCGGTCCAGGCGATCAATGATGGCCGGCAGGCGCTGACCGACCTGCGGTCCGCGTCAGCGGGTCGATTGGCGCTCGGCGCGGCTCCCGCGGTGAGTACGTACGTGCTGCCGCCGGTGCTGAAGCGCTTTGCCAACTTGCACCCGCGGGTCGATGTGGCGGTGCGGACCGGGCACTCCGAAGAGATCCTGGCCATGGTCTTGAACGACGAGGTGCAGGTCGGGCTGGTGCGCACGCTGCGGCATCCAGATATCGATTCGGTGCCGCTGTACGACGACGAGCTGGTGCTGGTGTGCAATCCGCAGCATCGCTTCGCGCGGCGCGGCAGCGTCGAGCTGGCCGAGGTGGGGCGCGAGCGGCTGGTGATGTTCGACCGGACGTCGAGTTATTTCGAGCTCACCCAGTCGCTGTTCTTGCGCGGCGGTGTGGTCGCCCACACGGTGATGGAGCTAGACAACATCGAAGCGGCCAAGAAGATGGTCGAGGAAGGTCTGGGCGTCGCGCTGCTGCCACGCGTATCGGTGGCCCGTGAAGTCGGCAATGGCCTGCTGGCCGAGATCGAGGTGATCGATGCGCCGCCGGTCAAGCGCAGCATCGACGCGATCCGCCGCAAGGACGCCGGCTCGCCAGGTGGCGTCGTTCACGCCTTCTTGCAGGAGCTAGAGGTGACGCTCCGCGCCCGCGAGCGTCGCTCCGTGCAACTCGTCGTCTGAAGTCATCCCGAGCCGTCATGTCATCCCGAGCCTGCGAGGGATCTCGGTCCTGATTCTTAAACCTTTTCGATCGTGGCCGTCAGGCCAAAGCCTTCAGGGATCTCGCTTCGTGGTGTGCTGTCATCCCGAGCCTGCGAGGGATCTCGGTCCTGATTCTTAAACCTTTTCGATCGTGGCCGTCAGGCCAAAGCCTTCGAGGCGGTCGCGATAAAGCTCGGCCAGCTCCAGCGGACACGTCGTGACCGTGGCTTTGCCGTGCTCGTGAGCCTCGAACATGATCTCGGTCGCGCGCTGGGTGCTGAGCGCAGGCACCGTCTTCATGAGCGCCTGCACGACGTACATCATCTCGTTCACGTCGTCGTTGTGCAGGATGACTCGCCACGGCGGCAGCACCTGCTGCCTCTGTTCGACGCCGCTCTCAGTTTCGGTCGTGCTCACGCAACGTCGAACTTGACGCCCTGCGCCAGCGGCAAGTCGTCGCCGTAGTTGACCGTGCACGTCTGGCGCCGCATATAGGCCTTCCAGGCATCCGAGCTGGCCTGGCGTCCGCCGCCAGTGGCCTTCTCACCGCCGAAGGCGCCGCCGATCTCCGCCCCAGACGTCCCAACGTCGCCGCCGTAGGCGACACCAAAGGTCTGACGCTGGAGCGAGAAGGCGTCGAGGATCGCAGCGCGGTCGCTCTCGATCGCCAACATGGCCGTAATGCTACCGTTCAGCCGGTATGGCCGAGCCACGTCGCATGATCGCGATCGCCTTCGGTCCACCTTCGATGGCCGAGGCGGAGACCGATCTGCCGCGCATCTGCGCCCAAGCGGACCTGTTCCAGAAGCCGTTCGATCTACCGACGCTGCTGCGCCAGCGCGGTGACCTCCCCGCGGTGGTAACGCTTCGCCCGCCCGACCAGGGTGGCAAGTCGCCGCTGCCGCCAGGGGAGCGCCTCAAGGTGCTGCGCACGGCAGCTGAGCTGGGCGCCGAGTACATCGATCTCGAGTTCGACGCCGCCACACCCGAGGCGGTTGCGGAGATCAAGTCGGCTGGCGCGAAGGTCATCGTGTCCCGCCACGACTTCGCTGGAATGCCGCCCGAGCTCGCTGACACGTGGTGGGATGACCTCGCCAGCCGCGGCGCTGACGTCGTGAAAGTCGTCGGCACCGCGCTGGATGTTCGCGACTGCCTGCCGATTTTGCGCACGCTGCGCGATGCATCGCGGCCAACCATCGCTATCGCGATGGGTGGACCGGGCTTGCTGTCGCGCGTGCTGGCGCTGCGCTCGGACCAGTGCTTGCTCACGTATGCCGCGCTCGATTCGGGCCAGGGCACCGCGCCCGGTCAGCTCACCGCTAGCGAGATGCGTGAGGTGTACCGCGCCGCGCGGCTCGGCGCTGGCACAGCCGTCTTTGGACTCCTTGGACCACACGTCGAGTCAGCGCGGCTGCGCGAGTACAACGACTGGTTCGCGGCCGATGAGGTCGACGCCGTGGCGGTGCCGTTCGCGGCTTCGACAGACGCAGCGGAGATCGTGAGCGCGTTCCGCGACCTACCGGTGGCGGGCTGGCACGTACACGGGGAGGAGCAGCAGTCGACCGTCGGCCAGGCACTTGACGATCTCGCCCCGAAAGCGTGTCGTCAGGGCAAGGTCAACGCGATCGTTCAGCACCGCGATGGGAGCCTGGCCGGCCACTGGGTCGAGTCACCGCGCGAGCAGTACGAGCTCTGGCGCTCACGTGCGTAGCACGAGGGTCACCAGCGCGTCATCGGTTGCCCCGTACACCACAGAAGGGCCGAGGCAGCCGCGGCTGCCGCCAGCAGGGTCGCGAAGGCAAGTGGTAACAACATGCCGCCAACGTAGGCACGGCTATCCGCTGTCCACTACCGCGAGAACCGAAGGCTCACTCCGGTAATTGCGTCAGGTGGTGCCGAAGAAAACGTCCCAGGCGCTGCTGGGCCTGACGCGCTTCGGGGACGGCCGCGTTCATCTGGAACACATGCCACATCCCCGGCCAGACCTCAAGGTTGGCGTCGACGCCCGCGGCACGCGCCCGCTCGACCAGTCGCCGCGAGTCGTCCAGCAGCACGTCGTCCTCGCCAACCTGCGCCAGCAGCGGCGGCAGGTCGCGCAGGTCCGCGTACAACGGCGACGCGAGCGGGTGCTTCGGATCAGTCTCACCGAGGTAGCGGCGGGCCTCGATGGCCAGCCCGGCCGGCTGATACCAGGTGTCGAAGGGCGCCCGCGAGCGCATCGACTCGCCCGTGCCAGCCAGGTCCGTCCACGGCGCGACACACCCGAGAGCGCGCGGCAGTCTGAGCCGGCCGTCATCGCGCACCGAGACCGCCAGCGCCAGCGTCAGCCCGCCGCCGGCTGAGTCCCCGACCACGACGAGTCGGTCAGGATCGATCCCTTGCTCTTCGAGCAGCCAGCGATAGACATCCCGCACGTCTTCAACCGCGCACGGAAAGCGATGCTCCGGGGCGAGGCGGTAATCGGGCACGAGCGCCCGCGCACCAACGATCTTTGCCAGGCGCGCGACGAAGGCGCGGTGACTCGCTGGCGACCCGGCCACGTAGGCCCCACCGTGCACGTACAGCAGCGCCCGCCCAGGGTCGGCGTGTCGGGGTATGACCCATTCGGCCGGCACGCCGCCCGCCACCACCGGCATCACGCGGGTCCCGCCCGGCAACTGCGTGACGTAGTCCAGCAGCCGCATGCGCCGCCGCCGCACCTCGACCGGCAGCTCGGGATTGATCATGTGCTGCACGCCCAGCCGGATCAGCTCCCGCCAGATGCGGCTTTGCACGCCCGCTGGCCGCGGCTGGAACGCTCCTTCGCTAGCTACGCGACACCTCGATCGAGCACCGCTTCCCCCGGGCGCCGCACACGATAGCACGACTTTCCCCGCCCGGGCGTGCACCTCTTCGGGATGTGCGGGCCGACTCCCTCTCCCTCAAGGGGGAGGGAACGCCTGGCTCTCATACACTCGCGCGGGTGAGCATTGATCTGACCGTTCAGCAACAGCTCGATCGCCTGGGCGTCCCGTACGAGCTCTTTCCGTGCGATCCAGCGCTTGCGGACACCGTGAACTTCTGCGCCGCCTATGGCTTCGCCCCCGAGGACTCCGCCAATACCATCCTCGTGATCGGCAAATCGGACCCACCCGTGTACGCCGCGTGTGTCGTCCTGTCTCACACACGCCTTGATGTGAACCGCACGGTGAGACAACGCCTGGGGACCCGCAAGGCGTCCTTCGCACCCGCGGAGGAGACCCGCGCCATCACCGGCATGGAGATCGGCGGCGTCACCATCTTCGGTCTCCCCGAGCACCTGCCCATCTGGATCGATGCGCGCGTGATGGACCGCGAGCGCATCGTCCTCGGCGGTGGCAGCCGCTCATTCAAAATCATCGCCAGCCCGCGGATCCTGCTGCGCCTGCCGCGCGCCGAAGTGGTCGAGGGGCTGGCGAACGTTATAGAGGGCGGCTAGCCCGCGATTCCCAGCTCGTCCAACCAGGTCGCTTCCGGGGTCCGCCGCCACGGCTTCGGCGGCCGACCGCGGCGTGGTCGATGCTCCAGCTCATCGTCGACCTCCTCGTAGGTGGAGAACGTTTCGACCTCGTCCATGATGACCCCACCACCGCACGTGCGACAGCGGAACTGCTCGCCGCCCATCAGTCGCACGGCGGGAATACTCGCGTCGGCGGGGCGGTACGCCGCGAAGCGAGGCAAGCCTCCATTGACCTGGGTAGCCGGCAGCGGGCCAACCAGCCGACCCTGCACGCGCCCGCACATCAAGCAGCGCAGGTCCGCCTGAACCCAGTCCTTGCGTCCAGCCATGGTCATCTGTGTTGCTGTCCTTTCAGAACCCCCTACGCGTGCTCCCTGCCTGCTTTTTGGAGGCCACCCAAGCCTCTAAGTAACTGATACGTACAGCCCCCTCCGCTCGGTTCCCGCAACTGGGCCCGCTCTCACTCGGTGCTATGCTTCCCGGCACTGTGGCGACTACCGCCGCGCGTGTCTCGCACACCAACGGCATCGCGTCCGCGGTGCCGCAAGCGCACGTGCGCAACCCCGGCATTCCGCTCGATCTGGGCTGGGTGCGCGAGGCCCGCTTCACCAACCGCAGTGCCACCGAACGCCGCGCCGCCACGCTGCCGGCGCGACGTTCCGTCAAGAAGGCATGGCAGGCCGCGTGGCTGCTGCGTGCGGTCACCTGCATCGACCTGACCACGCTGCTGGGCGACGATACGCCCGGCAACGTCAAGCGCCTGTGCGCGAAGGCACGCCAACCAGTTCGCCAGGACATCCTCGCGGCTCTGGGCGTTGCCGATCTGCGCCTCACGGTGGGCGCGGTGTGCGTCTACCACAACCTGGTGCCGGCCGCGGTCGAAGCCCTCGCGGGCTCCGACATCCCGGTCGCGGCGGTGAGTACGGGCTTTCCGGCCGGCCAGACACCGCTCGAAACCAAGCTGGCCGAGATCAGGGCCTCGATCGAAGCCGGCGCCCGCGAGATCGACATCGTGATCTCGCGCGCCCACGTGCTGACCGGCGACTTCACCGCGCTCTACGACGAGGTGCGGATGTTCCGCGAGCAGTGCGGCGATGCGCACATGAAAGCCATCATCGCCACTGGTGAGCTGGGGACGCTGCGCAACGTCCGCGCCGCGAGCCTGGTGTGCATGATGGCCGGCGCCGACTTCATCAAGACCTCCACCGGCAAGGAGCCCACGAACGCCACGCTGCCGGTGAGTCTGATCATGGTCCGCGCGATCCGCGATTTCTGCGATCGGACCGGCTACATCGTCGGCTTCAAGCCCGCGGGCGGGCTGCGCACGGCTAAACAGTCACTCGATTGGCTCTGTCTGATGAAAGAAGAGCTAGGGGATGAGTGGCTGTGCGGCGATCTGTTCCGCATCGGCGCAAGTGGCTTGCTGACGGATATCGAGCGGCAACTGTGGCACAACGCCACCGGTCGATATTCCGCGGCGCACCACCATCCGATGCCCTGACCACATCCAGAGGGGGATTCGGTTCATGTCCACGGCACAAGGTGATCTGTCACTGCTGAACGATCCGGTCGCCCAGCGCCTGCTCCAGGCGCCATTCCCCGCGCAGCTGGCCTACACCTGGACCGACGGCACGCCACGCGTGGTGCCCATCGGCTTCCATTGGGACGGTCGCCAGTTCATCATTGGTGGTCCACCCCGCGCGCCGAAGATGAAGGCCCTGCGCGAGGGCACCAAGGTTGCGCTCACCATCAACACCAACGAGTTCCCGTACAAGGTGCTGATGGTGCGCGGCTCCATCTCGTTGGGCCACAGCGACGACGTCGTCCCCGAATACGCGCTGATGTCCAAGCGCTCGCTCGGCGAAGAGGGTAGCGCCGCCTGGCTCGCGCAGGTCAGGCCGATGCTGCCCGCCATGGGCGGCATGGCGCGCATCGCGATCACTCCGGAGTGGGTCGGCCTGCTCGACTTCGAGCAGCGCTTCCCGTCGGCGATCGAGAAAGCCATCGCCACAGCCACCGCGGGCGCCCGCTGAGCACCGATGGCGACGGTCGCTGAGCTGTTCGAAACGATGGCGTGGGGCCCAGCGCCCGAGGCGGCCACGCCCGCGCTCGAATGGCTCGACCGCCACCAGCGGCACTTCGGCCACTTCATCGACGGCTCCTTCGTGCCCTCGGAGTCGCTGTTCGACACGGTCAACCCCGCCAACCGCCAACCGCTCGCGCGCATCGCCCAGGGCTCTGCCGCCGACGTGGCTGGCGCGGTTGCGGCCGCGCGTGCCGCGCTTCCATCGTGGAGCGCTTTGCCTGGGCACATTCGTGCCCGCTACCTCTACGCGCTCGCGCGGCAGGTCCAGAAGCACTCGCGGCTGTTTGCCGTCCTCGAGTCATTGGACAATGGCAAGCCCATCCGCGAGTCGCGCGACCTCGACATTCCGCTTGTGGCGCGGCACTTCGCCTATCACGCCGGCTGGGCGCAGCTGATGGCCTCCGAGCTGCCGGGCTACGGGCCAGTGGGGGTGGTGGGCCAGATCATTCCGTGGAACTTCCCGCTGCTGATGCTCGCGTGGAAGGTCGCGCCGGCGCTGGCGATGGGTAACACGGTGGTGTTGAAACCGGCCGAGTTCACGCCGTTGACCGCGCTGCTGTTTGCCGAGATCGCCCAGAGCATCGGCCTGCCGCCTGGGGTCTTCAACGTGGTCACGGGCGATGGCTCGACCGGCTCGGCGCTGGTGGACGCTTCTGTTGACAAAATCGCGTTCACCGGCTCGACCGAGGTTGGTCGATTGATCCGCCAGGCGACCGCGGGTTCTGGCAAACGCCTGTCCCTGGAGCTCGGAGGAAAATCACCGTTCATCGTCTTCGACGATGCCGATCTCGACGGCGCGGTCGAAGGCCTGGTGGATGCGATCTGGTTCAACCAGGGCCAGGTGTGCTGCGCGGGCTCGCGGCTGCTGGTCCAGGAATCCATCGAGCACGCGTTCCTGGCGAAGGTCCGCACCCGCATGGCCAAGCTCCGCGTGGGCGACCCGCTGGACAAGGCGATCGACATCGGCGCCATCGTCGCGCCCAGTCAGCTGGAGCGCATCACTTCTCTCGTCTCGGCCGGTGAGGCCGGAGGCGCGACGGTGTGGCAGCCGCCGGATGCCTGCCCGACGGACGGCTGGTTCTACCCGCCAACGCTCATTACCAACGTAGGCCCCGCGAGCGAGCTAGCGCAGGTCGAAATCTTCGGCCCGGTACTGGTTTCCATGCCCTTCCGCACGCCTGCTGAAGCGGTGGCGCTCGCCAACAACACCAGGTATGGCCTGGCCGCCAGCGTCTGGACCCAGGACATCGACCAGGCCCTGGACGTCGCTCGAGCCATCCAGGCCGGCACGATCTGGATAAACAGCACCAACCTGTTCGACGCCAGCAGCGGCTTCGGCGGCTACCGCGAAAGCGGCTGGGGCCGCGAAGGCGGCCCCGAAGGCCTCTGGGAATACCTCCGCCCCACCGCCCCCGCCTCCAGCGCTCCCGTTGCCGCCACTCCCAGCTCGGCCGCTGCCGCCCCCGACGCTACGGGCGACATCCCCGGCTCGACTGCTGCCGCCCCGGGTCCCGGTGCTGCCGCTGCCCCCGCTCCGGGCTCCGCGCCCGGCGCTTCTGACGCGGCTGCTGCCTCCGACCCTGGCGATGCCCACGGCGCGCCCGGCGCCTCTCCCACTTCCGGCCCCGGCTACGCCGCCCGCGCGGCTGTTGCCCCTGGCTTTGCTGCTGCTGATGGCCGGGCGCCGACGGAGTCGGAGGCGCCACCCATCGACCGCACGCCGAAGCTGTTCATCGGCGGCAAGCAAGCCCGCCCCGACAGCGGCTACTCCCGCCTCGTCTACGCGCACAACGGCAACGTCCTGGCCGAAGTCGGCGAAGGCAACCGCAAAGACATCCGCAATGCCGTCGAAGCCGCCCGCGCGGCCCTGCCCGGCTGGTCAGCAGCGACCAGCTACAACAGAGCCCAGATCCTCTACTACTTCGCCGAGAACCTGTCAGTAAGAGCCAAAGAGTTCGCAACCAGAGTCGAGCGGATGACCGGCAAAGACGGCACCGCCGAAGTCGAACAAGCCATCAAGAAGCTTTTCGAGGCCGCCGCCTGGGCCGATAAATTCGAGGGCCGCGTCCACACCCCACCAATGCGCGGCGCAGCGCTAGCCGTCCCCGAACCCATCGGCGTCGTCGGCGTTGCGTGCCCCACCGAACAACCCCTCCTCGGCTTCATCTCCCTCATCTCCCCACTCATCGCCATGGGCAACACGGTGGTCGCGATTCCGTCCGAAGAACACCCGCTGTCCGCGACAGACCTCTACCAGGTGCTGGAAACCAGCGACGTCCCAGCCGGCGTGGTCAACATCATCACCGGCGACCGCGACCCCTTGTCACAGGTGCTCGCCGAACACGATGACGTCGATGCCCTGTGGTATGTCGGCACCGCCGAAGGCCGAACAGCGGTGGAAAAAGCAAGCGCCGGCAACATGAAGCGCACCTGGACCCACCTCGAGCCCACCCACATCGAAATACGCGAGGCCCTCCGCGAGTCCACCAACATAAAAAACATCTGGATGGTCCAGTCGTACATGGGTGGACCGCAAGGTGCGTCTGACTGGTGATCGAGGGCCTGTGATGGTCTGCTGCCCCGTTCGGAGCCGGACCTCGTCCTTTGGCCGGCTTGGATCTGAATAGCTAGACGACGCTGGCCCGTGCTGAAGTCGCAGTGACCCCACGTGGCGAGCAGCCGCTGGTGCAGATGCGCGGCATCAGCAAGGCATTTCCCGGCGTGCAGGCGCTGCAGAGTGTCGACCTCGAGCTGCACGCCGGCGAAGTGCACGCAGTGGTCGGCGAGAACGGCGCTGGCAAATCGACGTTGATGAAGATCCTTGCTGGGGTGTACCGCGCCGACGGCGGCACGATCCGCCTCGGCAGCCAACCGATCGTCAACGACAGCCCCCGCCAGGCGTTGGAGCGTGGCGTGAGCATGATCCATCAGGAGTTGAACCTCGCCCCGAATCTTACGGTGGCTGAGAACGTGTTCCTGGGTCGTGCTCCAACCCGCGGAGGCATCATCGACTGGCGTCGACTCTACGCTGATGCGGAGGCGCTGTCGGCGAGGCTCGGCATCGAGCTCGACGTGCGCGCTCAGGTCGACGAACTGAGCGTTGCTCGCCAGCAGATGGTCGAGATCACCAAGGCGCTGTCACACGACGCGCGAGTGATCATCATGGACGAGCCCACGTCAGCACTGACGGAGCGCGAGACGGTGGCGCTGTTCGACATCATCGCCCGGCTGAAGCGACAAGGGGTGGCCATCGCGTACATCAGTCACCGTCTGGATGAGATCGCTCGTGTCGCCGACCGAGTGACCGTGCTCCGCGACGGCAGGCTGGTCGGTACATTGCCGATTGGCGAGGCCAGCCCACAACTGCTGATCGGCATGATGGTCGGCCGCGAGCTCACGACGCTGTTCCCCAAGGAATTAATGGAGATCGGCGGTCCAGTCCTGGAAGTTCGTCACGTGCGGCGCAACGGTGCGCTCGACGACATCAGCTTCGTGCTCCGACATCGCGAGATCCTGGGTCTGGCTGGACTCGTCGGCGCTGGGCGCACCGAGCTCGTGCGCGTCCTGTTCGGCGCCGATGCACTCGACGGCGGTGAAATCCTCATTGACGGTCGGCCTGTGCACATCCGCAGCCCGCGCGACGCTATCCGGCTCGGACTCGGCTTTGTCACGGAGGACCGCAAACTCCAGGGCCTGGTGCTGGGCATGAGCGTGCGCGAGAACCAGACGCTAGCCAGCCTGGCGCGCATCAGCCGGCTGGGCTTCGTCGATACACGCCGTGAACAGGCCATGGCTGCTCGCCTGGTCGACCAGTTAGGCATCCGCACCCCAACACTCGAGCAGGAGGTGAACAATCTGTCGGGGGGCAACCAGCAGAAGGTGGTCATTGCGAAGTGGCTCGCGACGCAGCCGCGAATTCTCATCCTCGATGAGCCAACGCGCGGCATCGACGTCGGTGCTAAGGCCGAGGTCCATGGGTTGATGACTCGCTTGGCCCGCGACGGCGTTTCGATCCTGTTGATCTCGAGCGAGCTGCCGGAGATCCTGGGCATGTCGGATCGCATCCTCGTCATGCGCCAGGGCCGCTTGACTGGCGAGTTCACCCGTGCGGAGGCATCGCAAGAGGCAATCATGGCCTGCGCCGCATGACCGTGGTCGCCCCGCCGGCCGCGGAAGCACAGCCCCAGGCGGTTGTTCGGGGCGGCCTTGGCAATCGTTTTCTGCAACGCTACGGGACGCTGTTGATCCTGCTCGCGCTGTGCCTTGTGTTCACGATCATCGGGCCATGGCGCACCGCCCGCGAGCCGTGCAACCTGTGGGAGCAAGTCACCAGCTTCACGCTGATCAAGAACGGGCAGGTGTGCGGGCCTGTCTTCGCCTCACAAGTGAACATCTTGAACCTGGTCCGCCAGGTGTCGGTGATCGGCATTGTCGGTCTAGGCGAGATGCTGGTGATTCTGACTGGCGGCATCGATCTCGGGGTAGGCTCGATCGTAGGGTTCACGGGCGTCGTCGCGGCCACCCTGCAGCGCGACAACGCAGGTTTGCTGCCCACGCTCGCCGTGTCGCTGCTGGTTGGCGGTTTGACAGGGCTGCTCGTCGGCATTCTGGTCACGAAGGGCAACATCCCGTCGTTCGTCGCCACGCTGGGCGTACTAGCCGGCTTGCAGGGCGCGACGCTGGTGTTCACAAATGCCCAGCCGATCACCGGGCTCAAGGACGACTTTCGCACTATCGGGACGGGTTACGTCGGCGCTATCCCGCTCCCCATCGTGATTTACGGGGCCGCAATAGTGGCGGCGGCGCTGCTGCTCGGCCGCACCACGTTTGGCCGCGCCATCTACGCGATCGGCGGTAATGAGAGTGCCGCCCGGCTATCTGGTATTCGGGTCGACCTGATCAAAACGCTGGTATTCGTTCTGTCTGGCCTCGGCGCCGCGCTCGGTGGGATCATCCTGACTGCCCGCCTCAACTCTGGCCAACCGAACTCCGGGCAAGGCTACGAGCTGGACGCCATTGCTTCGGTCGTGATCGGCGGCACCAGCCTATCGGGCGGACGCGGCACCGTAATGGGTACCCTGGCAGGGGCGCTGCTCATCGGCGTGCTGTCCAACGGTCTGGTGTTGATGAATGTGTCGCCGTACTACCAGCCCATCATCAAGGGCGCGATCATTGTGGGCGCTGTCCTGCTCGATCAGCTTGGCCGACGCCGCCGAACGTGACCATCCGTACATTCAGGGAGGGAAGTATGACACTGTCGCTCGTGCCTCGCGTGTTGGCCACTGCCTTACTCGCCATCGCGCTGCTGGCGCCAGCGCCGGCGGCAGGCGCGCAGCAGCAGCTGACCATCGCGTACTCGGTGCCAGGCCTGGGCTTTCCGTTTTTCGCGGTGATGCTCGATGGCGCAGCCGCCGCGGCCGCGGAGCGCGGCAACCTGACCATCCTGCCGCTGGATGGCCAGGACCGTGACGCAACGCAATTGGCAGGGTGCGAGAATGCGCTGGCGCTCGGCATTAACGGACTGGTGATCAGCCCGCGCACCGTGGACGGCCAGGCGGGCTGTTTTGCCGCTGCGCAGGCGGCTGGCGTGCCGGTGGTCACGGTCGACCGGCGTGCCGGTCCAGGTACGCCAGTGCTGGCGCACGTGGGCGCCGACAACGTCTCGGGTGGGCGGGCCGCGGGACGGTTCATCTCCGACAAGCTGGCTGGCAAGGGCCGGCTAATCGAGCTGACCGGGACGCCAGGTGCGTCGCCGGCGATCGACCGCAGCGCTGGGTTCAACGAGGTAGTTGGTCAGACCCCCGGCCTGGTGGTGATCGCGCAACAGACGGCGAACTTCAATGCCGATGACGGATTGCGCGTGACGGAGAACATCTTGACGAGCATCGGCTCGACCCCGGACAACCCTGGCTTCGAGGGACTGTTCGCCGCCAACGATGACATGGTCACCGGCGCGGTTCAGGCGATTCAGGCGCGTGGTCTCGATCCGGGCCAGTTCGTGATCGTCGGCTTCGACGCCCTGAAGAGCGCGCTCGACCTGATCCAGGAGGGAAAGCTGAGCGGCACTGTCGACCAGTTCCCTAACGAGCAAGCCCATCTCGCGGTCGGGGTGCTCGCCGACTATATCCAGAACGGCACGCTACCGCAGGCTGACGTGCTCCTGCTGGATCCAAAGGTGATCAGTATCGACAACATCAATGAGGCGTCGACGCCTCATTGATTCATCCGCGGGTCAAGTGGAGGAGGTCTCGGCGTGAGGATGTCGGGCCTCCTGCACGCGCGGCTCTCGGCCGTATTGACGGAGCTGGGTCACACTGACGTACTGGTGGTTGCGGACGCCGGTCTGCCTATTCCACCTGGCGTCGAGCGGATCGATCTGGCGCTGGTGCCAGGCGTGCCAGGCTTTCTCCAGACGCTAGAGGCCATTCTTGCCGAGCTGGCCGTGGAGTCGGCTATTGTCGCCGAAGAAATGGCCGACCGATCGCCGGGTATCCATGCTGAAACACTGAAACTGCTCGGCCGACGACCGGTGCGTGTCGTGTCACACGAGGAGCTGAAGCAACAGTCCGGTTCAGCCAGGGCAGTGGTCCGTACGGGCGAGTGCACGCCATACGCCAACGTGCTTCTCGTCGCGGGCGTCACGTTCTAAAAGCGCGTCGCGTGAGCGATCGGGTGACTCGGTGCGCCATTAGCCAGTGATCGCGGCTGCTGGCCGAGTATCAGGTTGCCCAAACCAACGGCGGGGGTGAAATCCTCCTGGTGAATCTGACGAGGCGTTTAACCTCGGCCTCGCTGCTCGCCTGATGCTGGCGTTGTTGTCTATACGACGTAGGCTGCTGCGCCGACCGCCTAGCCAAATGAGCGTCGACGGTGCCTGCCACAACGACACCTCGCGTTTGAACGTGCTTCGGTTCCCTGGCTGCCATCAAAGCGTCTCAGACAAGGCCGTTGGCCAGGATGATCAAATAGATGCCGGGCTAGTACGCGCGATCCAGGCCTCTGGATCGTGCAGGCTTACGTGGGTGAACAACAAGGACCGTGCGATTGGTAGAGCTCGAAGTCCGACTGAGCCTACATCGTCGAGAACACGCCGCCCCGTAGTGGCGTGGCGGCTTCAAGCGCATGTGCGCGAGCGGGGCAGACCTACCTGGACTTTCCGCGATGGCCGTACTCGAGAGTTCACACGGCAGCAAAGTATCGTCGCGCTACGAGGCTGTTCAAGGATCCTCGTGGACGATGTCACGCGCGATCAGCTCCTCGAAGGTGTGACGGCAAAGTCCTCTCCTGTGCGCTCCCGCCTGGCTTGTGTCGTTCAGCCTGCACCTGCTGCAGCCAACGCGAGACGCCGTGCTACTTTCACTGTCCATTCGGCCATATTTGCGATCGCTTCTTTTCGCTCATATACAAACCGCAGGGCCTGGACAACACTGTTCGCTTGGCCGCGCGTCGGGAGCAGGTCATTTACGAGGCGTTCGCGGGCTCTCAGGTCTTGGCGGGTACCGGACTCGATCTCGCGTTGAATCCACCACTCGTAGGCCGGCGAGAAGATTTTGATGCTCTCAGCGGACGTGCCGGTACGACTGATCTGGCCACGCCGAGCCAGCTCGTTGACTTCGCGTCCATAACGAAGCAAAACCTTGTCGACGTCACCGAGGTCGTAGCTCTTTCCGGACAGCTTGCCCTGCAGTCGGTCGAGCGCAAGCAACATCAAGAGCATCTGCTCCTCTGAGCTAGTGCTCGCCCACATCCTGCCGAAGAGCGTCGCGGCATCCTCTATGAACGCCTGGGCCTGCGCGTCCAGATCGTCTTGCGACGTTGAGCTGGTGAGACGCGCGTTGTAGAGCACGGAACCCGCAAGCTGAACCAGGTATGGATGACCGCCCGATAGCTCCGTGATGAATCGCGTGTCAGTGTCGTTGAAGGTAACTTGTGCAGACGACAGAGCAAGTGCGACGAGCCTTTTGATGTCGTCCTGGCGCAGTGTACGCAGCCCGAGCATGACGAAGTAATTTTCGAAGGGCGAACGGCTGAACCCCACGTAGAATGAAGCTGCTACCACCTGAAGAGGCCGGTACGTACTCAGGACGACGTGCGCTTTGTGCTCCTGTCTTGTAATGAGCGAGCGCAAGCCATCAGCAAAGTTGGCAATCGCCACAATGTCTTTGACGTCCTGCACGGCGTGGAAATCGTCGAGGACGAGAACCAGTTGCATGTCATCCTGGCCGATCCTCTCGACGATGTTGTGGATCGCATTGTGGTCCAGTTCGTCCGAGGCAAGTCGCTGGTCGATCTCCTCAATGACGTCAGGCCGTTCGATTCTTCGCCGCAGCTGTTCGAGAACACGACGCCAGAACACAGCTGGGCTGAACGGTGTACCAACCCGCGGTTTACGCCGCAAAGGACTATGCAGGTGAGGCTGAGCGAGTCGACTCGGTGATTCGAGCGCACGTGCGAAACCGCGCCAATACGCTGCTGGACGTCGGTTGTGGCACTGGAGGCCACTTGACGTACCCTCAAACACCGCTACCAGGCCGAAGGCCTCGACCTCGACCCCAACTTGCTTGCTGTCGCCCGCCAACGATACCCAGAGGTGCGCTTCCACCAGGCGGACATGGTCGACTTCAACCTCGGACGCAGCTTCGATGCGGTGGTGTGCCTGTTCAGCGCAATCGGTTACGTCGTCACGCTTAAACGGCTGCGGGCGGCTATCGCTGCGATGGCCCGCCACCTCTCGCCCGGTGGCGTGTTGCTGGTCGAGCCGTGGCTCACCCGCGAGGGTTACACGCGCGGCACGGTCCACGCCTTATACGTCGACCAGCCTGAACTCAAGCTTGCGCGGATCAACGTGTCCACCGTCCAGGGGCGCGTTTCAGTGCTCGATTTCGAGTACCTGGTTGGCACGCCGACAGGCATCGAACACGTTACTGAGCACCACGAACTGGGTTTGTTTACCCACGAGGAGTATTGTCAGGCCGCCGTCGCCGCCGGGCTCGAATCAACCTTTGACCGCCAAGGTCTCATCGGCCTGGGCTGCTGATCGCGGTTCGTGCGCTGGCCGACGCCTGAGTTTTGCTGCACGGCTCTTGCGAGTTCGAGCGCCGGCGGAGTCGCGTAGGCCGGCGACGTCCAGGTCCGCCGGCGCAAGCAACCTGACGATCGCGATATCGAACCCACTTTCCCGCAACTCGCGCGTGCTGCGCCGGACGGTCTGGCGGTCGTGGAGCGCGCGCGGCTGGTAGTACGCTGGCTGCGAGAGAGAGGGAATTCCTCATGGCAAGTAGGCGGACGCTGTCACGGCGCGCGTTCCTGGCAACCGTGGGCGGTGGAATTGGGATCGCGCTGCTCGCCGCGTGCAGCGCGCCTGCGCCGGCCGGTCCATCGACCTCGGGTGCGGCGCCGACGACCGCGCCGGCCGCTGGCGGAGCGCGTAAGCAAGTCATCTTTTGGGGCCGACAACAGTTCTTGCCTGAGTCGAATGACTACCTGACCGAGTCCGTGAAACTGGCCGGGCAGCGTGGCGGCTTCGACGTCAGCGTGCAATTGTTTACTAACGACGAGCACGCGCAAAAAGAAGTCGTCGCTATGGAGTCCGGCGTCGTGCCGGACATTACCTATACCTACGCGCCTGCGCTGTGGAACCAGAACGGCTACGCGCTCGAGGTTCAGGGGCTGTACGACGAGATCGGCAAATCCGGCGGGGGCTGGCTCGATCTTGCCGACGGTAGCTCGAAGACGGCGGCGGGCAAGCGGATTGCCGTCCCGATGAACAATGAACCATGGTTCCTGCACCTGCGCAAAGACAAATTTGCTGAGGTCGGCGTCACCCTGCCGTTCAAGACATGGGACGAGCTGATGGCCGGCTTCCAGAAGGTCAACAAGCCCGATCAGGGCTTCTTCGCCTACGACGGTCAGATGACCGAGGCCGACTGGGTCGGCAATGGTCTGCCGTTCATGTGGGTGTTTGGCGGTCGGTTATTCGACAAGGAAGGCAATCCAACCATCAACACGCCGCAGAACATCGCGGGTCTTAAAGCCTATACCGACCTGCTCAAGAACAAGATGATGCCGCCAGGCGTGGTGAGCCAGAAAGCATCAGGTAACAACGAGGCCTGGCTCTCGGGTCAGGTCGCCGCGGTATCAAATACCGGCAGCATCGTGCTCGCGATGCGCAAGGACAACAAAGAGCTACTCGCGAATACCTATTTACAAGCATTTCCGTCGCAGACCAAGCCGGGTACGTTCGTCGAGGCGGCCGGCAGCGCCACCCTGGTGATTAACCAGAAGAGCGCCAACATTCCTGAAGCCATGCAGATCGCGCGGCTGATTCTGTCGCCCGATCGATATCCGACGCAGCTCGAAAAAGCCGGCTCGTACTGGTTCCCGATTATGAAGAACTACTTGAGCCTGCCGTTCTTTACCCAGGACGAGTGGAACAAGGAAGTGACGGAAAACATCGCGCCGTGGACGCTCGCCTCGACGGCCGATACCGGTCTATCACCGATCTACGACGACATCGTGATCAGCGCGACCAACGATATGCTGCAAGCAGTCGCCGTGCAGGGAAAGTCACCTGAGGAGGCCATAAAGATCCTGGCCGACGCTGCCGCGGCCGCGAAAGCGAAGTTCAAGATCTAGTCGAGCGCTCTGGTGGCCCTCAGACTCACGGCTCGACCGCTACCGCGACCCACTTGGTGGGTCCCGGGCTCGCTTGCGCGGGACGAGGCCACCTTTGGCTACCTGCTGCTGTTGCCCGCGGCCATCTTGATCCTTGTGCTCGTGGGTGTGCCTTTCCTGAATGCCCTGTGGCTCAGCTTTCACAAGAAGCTGCTCGGCGCAGTCGATGCGCCGTGGATCGGGCTCGCAAACTACGCCAGCCTTATCGGTGATGCCGCCTTCTGGCAGGCCGTCCGCAACACCTTCGTCTTCACCACTGGCTCGATCGGCGCCAAGCTAATGATGGGACTGTTCATCGCCCTTGTGCTCAACGAGGCGCTGCCGCTGCGCGGTCTGTGGCGATCGATCGTCATGCTGCCCTATGCCATGCCGACGCTCGTCTCCGTCCTGGTATGGAAATGGATGTACAACGACGTTGCCGGCGTCCTGAACTATCTGGTTGGCGAGGCGCACCTGACCGACCATCAGATTCTGTGGCTGGGCGACCCCAACATCGCGATGCCGGCCGTCATCGCGGTTAACGTCTGGCGCGGGTTCCCTTTCTTCGTCATCACCATTCTGGCCGGGCTGCAGACGGTGCCTCAGGAGCTGTACGACGCAGCCAAAGTAGACGGCGCCGGCGTGTGGGCGCGTTTTCGGCAGGTCACTATGCCCGGGATCATGCCCGTTGTGGCCGTGACAACGCTCTTTTCCGCCATTCTGACGTTCAACGACTTCTCAATCATCTGGATCCTGACTCAGGGCGGACCTGGCAACGCGACCAATGTCTTGGCCACCTTGACGTACAAGATCGCCATCCCTGGGCTCGAGCTAGGCAAGGGCGTGGCTGTTTCGGTGCTTATGCTCCCCATCCTGGTGCTGCTGATCGTGCTGCTCAATCGCTTCATCAGTCGCCGCGAGGAATTGGCGTGAGCGCCGCGTCAGCCCTGGCCAGCCGTGGCCGCCAGGCCGCAGTCGACCGCCGCCATGTCTGGTTCGACCGCGCCCGCCACCTCGCACTCCGTGTATTCGGAGTCTTGCTGCTCGCCTTCGTGCTCCTCGTCGCGTTGTTCCCGCCGTACTTCATGACCATTACGGCCTTCCATCCGCCGAGCCTCAGCTTCAGCCGCACCCCGACCCTTTTCTCTATCGACCTGACAATGCGAGCTTTCAGCGAACTGTTCGAGAAGTACCCGTTCGCCACCTGGATGGCCAACACTGCGCTGATTTCGGTGTGCAGCACGATCTTATCAGTGACCGTCGCCACGCTGGCGGCGTACAGCCTCTCGCGCCTCCGCTATCCCGGTCGGGGCACGCTCTCGAGCGCAGTCTTCTTTGTCTACCTGTTTCCCTCGACCTTGCTGTTCATTCCCATCTTCATTGTGTTGAACAACCTGCACTTGCTGAATCAACTACCTGCCCTAATCGCCGTGTACCTGACGTTCGCTGTCCCGTTCAGCGTGTGGTTGCTCAAGGCCTACTTCCTGAGCATTCCGCGCGAGCTCGAGGACGCCGCTCAGGTGGACGGGGCGACGCGCTGGCAAAGTCTGGTGCTGATTGTGCTGCCTCTGGCAACTCCCGGCGTGGCGGTCGCCTGCATCTACTCGTTTACGCTGGCCTGGAATGAGTACTTATATGCCTTTACGCTGCTCAGCGATCAGGAAAAGTTCACGCTTGCGACGGGTCTTACGAAGCTGATCTTCGGCGACGTCTTCCTGTGGGGCATGATCATGGCTGGCGGCGTGCTCATGAGCGCACCTCTGCTGATCCTGTATTTCTTCGCGCAGCGCTACATCGTGGCCGGGCTGTCGGCCGGCGCGATTAAGGGCTGATCAGGCTCGAATACACTTGCACCTGACCGGCCGCCCGCGCGCCCGCAGGTTGTCTGGATCCCCTGGGGCGCCTGACGTGGGTGGTCAGCCGCCAATCTGGTAGCGTTGCACCTCACGCGACTCCATCGGAGGAACTGTCCGACGACGTCGAGGTCAGACAACTGACAGTCGAAGCCAACCGACTCAGTTCAAGTCTGAATCGACTCACTGGGACCTTCAGTGTTAGGGGACCGTGGAACTGGCGCTGGGAGGGTGCATGAAAGCGACGCGGTGTCGTAAGTCTCGAGATTGGTGAGGACGACACGGAGCGTGCGGATTCGCTTAGTCGACCAGCCAGCGGATCGTTTGGCGGAACTCGACGACCGTGCGGCGCTGCGTCACCTCAACATGCGCTGAGGGCTTGACATGTCGCACTTCGAGGCAGATGCTGCGGCGGCGGGGGACTCGCCATGCGATTGCAGCATCGCGTTCTAGCATCCTTCCTCTTGACCGGGCTCATGAGCACGCTAGTAATGGTCCCGGCGCAGGCAGCGGGCGGCTGTCACAACATCAACGCGAAGGCCAATGGACAAGACGCCGGCGGTGGTGTGACGCATGCGCAGGTGATTGGGGGCGGACTGTTACAGGGAACCACCGATGGGAATTTCACGATTACTGGATTTACCGGCGCCGTAGCATCCATCGCCGGCACCGTAACGTTCACAGCCAACAACGCGACATTGACCGTTTCAGTCTCAGGCATGTTCGACACCAGCAGCGGCGGGTTCGATGCAAGCGGCCCGGTGTTGGCGTCGACGGGCAAACTTGCCGGCGCCACCGGCAATCTGTCATTCGCCGGCGTCGAGGACTTGAGTACCGGTAGCTTCGTCG
>WNGA01000495.1_pt1 | contig 58823 bp, 67 predicted proteins | sample 5400061 | NCBI WGS metagenome assembly WNGA01 (sample SAMN13153366, study PRJNA577476) | soil metagenome | isolation source: 100 cm soil or saprolite under grassland replicate 2 | place: USA:California | collected 2016-06-15
ATTGCCGGTAAGGAAGTAACCGTCAAGCGCGTAAATCCAGAGCATGTTCGCGCGGTCACCGACGCGCTGGCGCGATGCGGCCTTCCAATCGACGTCAAAGATGATGCGATTTCGATCTTGCCGAACGGAGATGCCAGTGCGCTGGAGCTAACGACCGAGCCGTATCCAGGTTTTCCCACCGACATGCAGGCGCAAATGTGCGCGCTACTCTCGACGACAGACGGCATCAGTGTCATCACAGAGAACATTTTTCCGCAACGCTACATGCACGTTGCTGAGTTAAAGCGGATGGGCGCACATGTCGATCTTGAAGGCGCGACTGCGGTGATTCAGGGCGTCGATCATCTCTTTGGCGCGCCGGTGATGGCAAGCGACTTGCGTGCGTCCGCTGCGCTGGTGCTTGCGGGACTGAAAGCAGATGGAATTACCGAAGTAAGTCGGGTCTATCACATCGACCGCGGTTACGAGCGGCTCGATGAAAAATTGAGCGAACTTGGCGCGCATATCGAGCGTGTGAAAGCCGAATAGTCTGATCTTTTTTTCTTGCTCTTCTCGTAGCAAGCAGGCAGTCGTTGTTTTAAGCAAACGAAAGGTCACAGCATGGATCAACCATCCCCGCCAACCCCATCCACTTCATCCGATGTCCGCACGTGGTGCGTCCTCTGCCACGCTAGCGCATTACTCGGCTTGTTTTTCCATTTCCTGGGTCACATTCTCGGCCCGCTCATTGTTTGGCTCATGAAACGCGGCGACTCGCCTGAGATCGACGCGTATGGAAAAGAATCGCTCAATTTCCAAATCTCGATGCTGATCTATGACGCAGTTGCCGCGATCCTTTGCATCGTGCTTATAGGCATCCCGATTTTGATCGGGCTCTGGGTGCTGAACACGGTGCTTGTCATCATTGCATCAGTGAAGGCCGGCCAGGGAGAGTTCTATCGCTACCCTTTTACAATTCGCTTTATCAGTTAACTGCGCGACGTCATCCCGAGCGAAGTCGAGGGATCCTGTTGCGCTGCCTTCGATATAGGATCGCGAGATTCCTCAACTTCGCTCCGCTCAGAATGAGCACTGGTGGTTAGCGCGTTTTCGCCAATCGGCGCAACGTCTTTAGATTCATCACATCCTCGCGTAGATCCGTCCCCTTCGGTGTTTCCAGCATTTTCGGGATTTTACGGAAACGGCGGTCACGCATGATGAAGCGGAAAGCCTCCAAACCAATTCGGCCCTTGCCGATATGTTCATGTCGATCGACGCGGGAGCCGCGCGCGGTTTTTGAATCGTTGAGATGAATGGCAACGAGACGGTCCCGGCCGATCGCGCGATCGAATTCGCGCAGGGTCTTTCGCGTTGAACGTTCGCTGCTGATGTCGTAACCCGCGGCGAAAAGATGTGCCGTGTCAAAGCAAACGTGGACCCGTTCTGGCTCGCGCACATTGGCGATGATGAAAGCAAGATGCTCGAACCGATGACCGATGCACGAACCTTGTCCGGCCGTGGTCTCGAGAGCGATCTTCGTTTTCACTTCCGGAATTTTGCGAAACACCTCGTCGATCGAAGCGATGATTTTCTCCAAACCGGCTTCTTCGCCTGCGCCGAGATGCGCACCCGGATGCAACACCAGAAATGGCAATTCAAGCTGATCTGCGCGGACCAGTTCTTCAGAAAGCGCGCGAATCGAATTCGCGTGAAATTGCGGATTGGTCGCAGCGAGATTGATGAGGTAATTCGCGTGCCCAAAGATTGACGACAGTTCGCCCCGCTGGACATGGTCAAGAAAAGCACGGATTTCCTCCTGCTTCAGTGGGCGAGCAAACCATTGCATGTTGTTCTTTACGAACATTTGCATGGCGGTGCAGTGGATCGAACGCGCCCGCTCAATCGCCATGCTCACGCCGCCGCGGATGGACATGTGCGCGCCCAAAAGAATTTCGGATCGCGGATTTCGGACTGCGGATTGAGATCGCCAGGCGATCCGTTGTGTTTCCTTCATTCCGCAACCCAATCGGCAATCTAAAAAACCTTGGGGTGCCAGTCCGGCTTCTTCAAGCTCCCGGTGCCGGCGTATTCGAAAAGTTTGTACATAGGCGTGAGCAGTACGCCCGGACCTTTCATGCTCAACCGCAGACTGAAATCCAGCTTGTCGTCGAGAAAATGAATGTCTCCATGACCGAGCATGCTGAAGAGGCTGCCGGCGGCCTCGAAATCGTCGGTATGAATAATTCCATTCTCGACCTTGAACTTTGCGTTCGCTTTGTGCGCGATGCTGTATCCGCTGCCGGGCACAATGGCGTTCAGAATTCCTGAGAGCGGCCCGAAGATTGGGATGGCGAAGACGTCTCCGTTACTTACTTTCACTTTTCCATTGCCACGCATCCTGCGCCAATCAGTGCCCAGACCGGTGAAATCATAGGCGCCGTTCAATATGCCCTGTGCGGTCTTGTAGTTGTAGTATAAGTCAGTCAGCAGCGGGAAATTGATCTCGCTTACCGAGACACTTGCCCGGTAACGGGGATCATTCCGTGCCAGCGAGATGTCAGCACTTCCACGCAAGGCGCCGGCGAGAAGACCGCCACGGAGATCGGTGATTTGCAACCGGTCGTTGGTGAAGAGCAATCGCCCGGAGACGCGGTCGAACGGCAGCGTTTTTCCAAGAAAGACATAGTCCATTCCATTGGTGCCATCCACCTTAATCTCCAGGCGCGTGTTCTTGCCACCGCGAAATTGGTAAACGCCATTGGCGGTGACGTTGGGCGGGCGCCGGAATTTGTATGGCACGACTGTTTTCCAAATTTTTGGGTCAATCCAGAAAATTGCCTCGGCCGGGTTCAACGAGCTTCTGATATTTGAGACGCGCACCTCATGTTTTTTAAAATCATAAGTGAAACTGCCCGTGCCGGCGCCTTCATCACGTGCCACATGAAGGTCCCCGCAAGTGAGCGCGCCATCGGCGAAATGAATTTTGGTGTTGGCGCTGTTCATCCATGTGCCGCGGAACCGGCTGCGCCCGAAAATGATAGTTCCATCGCCTTGCCAAGTCCCCGGGTTGTGATCCCGGCCCCGGATCGCGAGGCGGATTGCGGGCGAACGCTGCCATTGCCAGTCCCGCAGAAATTCGTTCAGCTCCGAGGGAACAACCGCCCGGATTGCCTCTGGAGATATACTGCTCTCAATGTCTAAGCGAAAGTCGGCCGGCGCATCGAAGAGATCAACTCGCAGCTGGCCGGTTTGATGGCGCACGCGCAGGTCCCGGATCAATGTGCGCTCGCCGTCCCACGAAAAATCCGCAGCGAGATCGGAAAACGCCACCGCCTTATAGTTGAACTGTCCAAAAGCGGCGTGCCCGATGATTTTTGGCCGAAAGCGATCCGGTCCGAAATTGATCGATCCTGAAATTTCGACCACTGGCGCCGCGTGAAATTCCGCGCCGGCAAGCGGTTCGCCCAAGCCAAAAGCATTAAGAAACGTCTTCAAATCCAAGCTGCTGCGCGCTTCGAAATTGGCGGTGTTGGTTTCCCAGTTCCAATCAGCGCGTCCGGCGAAACTGCCCTTGCGGTCGCTCCATTCGCAATGTGCAATGTTCAAGTGTTGATTATTCCATTCGGCACCAGCGGACAGATCTCTCATTTCGTAGCTGCCGCGTTGCAATCGATCCCCGTGTAGCGTCGCCTCTACGCGGGTTTTTTCGATTTCCGCGATGTCTCCACTGAACTTTAACTGCAACGATGGAACCGCGGCAGGAAACCTGAACTTTTGCAATTCATTCAACAAGCGCTGCGCAATCAATAACCGTCTTTGCCATTCCTCGGGTGAAATCGGAGGCGATGGCTGATAATTCTCGCGCTTGATTAGTTGCCCGGTCGCAGAAATCCGAATTCCGCAGAAGATTCCCTCAGCCTGGCTGACATAAATTTGTTCCGGCGGAAAATAAACGTGGGCGCGAAAATCGGTGAGCTGCGCCTTATCAGTTTTTCCATCCGCCGTCTTGAGTGGAAAGGTGATTTGCGCATCGCGCACATCAAGCGCGTTGAGAAACGGCTGATGATGGATGAGCGCAGCGTAATTGATATCGAGCGAGACTTCGCTAATCAGGGCAAGCGTGTTTTCGCCGTTTTTGTAGTCGAAGATCCTTACGTTTTTTGCGACCAGACCACGGAACGGGTCCAGCGTCAGGCGCCCTATGTAAGCTTCGACACCGCGTTTGTGTAATTCCTCCACGACCCGGGAGCGCCATTCTCGGCCAAATCCCCTCTTGGCGAGATAATAACCGCCGCCGGCAATCCCAAAAACTACGACCAGAATGGCCAGCCGCATCACGCTCGCAGCGATTCGATGTCCCCAAGCCCGTTTTCGACGGCGTGTGGAAGCCCCGAAACCTGTCGGGGATGGCTCAAGAACGGCGGGCATGCGTGATCGTTGAAGCGTTAAAGCGTTGCAGCGTTGAAGCGATAGACCAACTTAACGCTTTAACGATTCAACGCTTCAACGTGATTTCAACCTCTGACCTGCCTGCTCTTAACGCGTCATTTAATTTGGTGAGCACCACCTTCATTTCAATGGGCTGGTACTTTATCCGGCATGGTGCGTGGCGGCGTCATATGGCATGCATGATCACAGCCGTGATCTCCTCGTCCTGTTTCTTGGTTGGCTACATCATTTATCACTCCCGAGTGGGCGAAAAATCTTCGGGATACACAGGTTGGATCGCCGCCGTTTACTTCCCGATACTGGCTTCGCACGTTCTGCTTGCCTTTGTGACGTTGCCCCTGGTGATTTTGACGCTTGTCCAAGTTTTTCGCCGCCGATGGGACCGGCACAAGCGGATCGCGCGTTGGACGATTCCAATCTGGCTGTACGTCTCGATCACAGGCGTGCTCGTATATTTGATGCTCTACAAATGGTTTCCTCCGGGGAAGTGAACAGGCAATCCTGCCTGCAAGGTTGCAAGGAGTATGCAGACAGGATTGTCTGCAGCCACGCCCAGTCTTGCGCTCGGCAGTTATTTGATGTTTGATCACACGATGCGCTGCTGCGCATGCGAGAAAAATTATGGTGACTATTGCGACGTTCAATGAGCCGGCCAAAGCGCGTCAGCTGAAACGACGTTTCCACGACGCCGGCGTGAAGGCCGACGTTCACAATGAGGCGCCGTTGCAACAGGTCGGTTTCATGTCGCGTCCGCAAGCGAATGCGAAAGTGATGGTGGAGGACAGCGATTTCGAAAAGGCCCAAGACCTTATGAAGGAATGGGAAGCGACCGATCCGGATATCTCTGCGGCTTTAATTCGCTGCCCGCAATGCGGCTCTTCAAATGTCGAGTACCCGCAGATGACCCGTAAATTCATGACTCCGGCGCTCGTTGTCGTGCTTTGCGCCCTGAAAATTATTCCCAAGGAGTTTTACTGCCAGGATTGCCACTTCACCTGGAGCAACCAGGAAGAGCCCACTATCGGACGGCTTTGGCATCGATTCTTTCCTGGAAGCGAATCTGGGACGGAAGCTTCGTAATCGAAGCCGATTTTATTACCGGGCTCGAACGATTCTTCTAGTGATGGATCCTCGCTTGCCCAAAGCAATTGGAACCTGCTGTGCGCCCTGCTTCAACCTCGCTCAGGACGGATCTCGGGTTTCGTGCGGAGTCACAATCGCAGGTCGCCAGCCATGAAGTGGCTTTTTGTTCTACTGCTGGCACTGATCATTTTCGGTGGCGCCGCCTGGTTCGGTTACAACACTTTTGTCAAAGAAGAAATCGCAGTGAAAAAGGAGCAGCGCGGGGAAGTTACTCCGCCGCCGGTGGTGGACGTGAGCCTCCCGGAATTTCAAGCGGCGGCCCAACTGCGACAGGAAGCCAAGCTGGCCGAAGCGCGCGATGCCCTGGTCGCGTTCATCCAAAGATATCCTTCCGGCAAACATCTGGATGAAGCGCGCGATTTGCTCGGAGAAGTGAACGTTGAAATTTTGCTGTCGCGTTATCCCTCTCCGGAAAAAACCGAATACGTTGTGAAACCCGGTGACGTGCTGGCAAAAATTGCGCGAAAGCTGAAGACGACGACCGAGATGATCATGCGCATGAACAATATGAGCGGCACCATGCTGCACATCGGCGATCATCTGCTCATTTCACATCCCGATTTTTCGATGTCTATCCAAAGAAAGGCGAGCCTGGTCGTGCTCCTGAATCACGGTGTATTTTTCAAGCAATATCACGTGCGCGAAACCAAGCTCCCGCCGAAACAGCCTGCTAAAATCGCGACGAAAGTTGCCGAGACCATGGCTTGGAAGGACGGCAAACGCATCGGCATCGGCAGCAAGGATTATTTGGCCAGTACCAAGTGGATTCGGCTCGCCGGTGCGGCTGGTTACACATTGTATTCGGTGCCAGATTCAGCGCATCCCAATCTCGACCAGCCGCCACCGCCGATGGGCCTTGGGCTCGCAGCGACCGATCTCGAAGAGCTAAGCAGCCTTGTAAACAGCAAGACGGCTGTCACCATTACCGACTGAGTGAAAAGTTAAAAGAGCTACAATGTTAAAACGGACACGAATGGACACGACCGCGAAGTTCTGGACGTTGTAACTTTTGTAACGTTGTAACCTTTAACCTCGTATGGAATGGCAACCGCTCGATTTTGAAAAACCGATCTATGAATTGGAACGGCGATTGCAGGATTTAAGGAATCACTCCGACAAACACGATGTCGATCTTGATTCGGCCATCAAAGAACTGGAGACAAAGCTTCGCGAAACGCGCCGCCAAATATATGGCAACCTGACGGCCTGGCAGCGTGTCCAAATCGCGCGGCATGTGCAGCGGCCGTTCGCCCTGGATTACATTGAGCGGTGCTTCACAAATTGGGTCGAGCTGCATGGCGATCGCCGCTTTGCGGACGATAGAGCGATGCCGTGTGGTCTGGCCACACTCGGCACGCAACGTTGTGTTGTTATTACTCACCAAAAAGGGCGCAATACCAAGGAGAACGTGCTGCGCAATTTTGGCTGCGCGCATCCTGAGGGTTACCGCAAAGCACTGCGATTGATGCGGCTGGGCGAGAAATTTGGCATGCCTGTGATCTCATTGATCGATACGCCAGGCGCTTTTCCCGGGATCGGATCCGAAGAACGTCACATTTCAGAGGCAATCGCGGTAAATCTCCGTGAAATGATGAGGCTGCGCGTCCCAATCATCGCTGCCGTCATTGGCGAAGGCGGATCCGGCGGCGCGCTGGGGATTGGCGTCGCGGATCGCGTGTTAATTCTCGAGAACGCTTACTACTCGGTGATCAGCCCCGAAGCGTGTTCCGCGATTTTGTGGAGAGACCGGCGGCATGCAGCCGAAGCAGCCGAGGCGCTCAAGCTAACTGCGCAGGATTTGTTGAAACTCGAAGTGGTGGACGAAATTGTCCCAGAGCCGGAGGGCGGCGCGCATCGGGACTATGATTCCGTTACCGCGAAGCTTGGCAAAGCGCTGCGCCGTGCTCTCCAGCAGATTTCGCAGGTTCCAGTTGCCGATCTGCTGGAAAGGCGATATCAAAAATTTCGCCGGCTGGGTGTCTTCGCAGGAGGAAAAAGCATCGGCGCCTCAGCTCGCGCTTGATTGTGATGTTTGGGACTTCGGGAAAATCAGCGGATGTTTGCTGGCTCAGTGTAGTCGCTGCCGTCACGCTGACGGGCAGGAGTGTTATTGCGTCGGACTTTCGTTTCGATCGCGACACGTTTGCATTCGCTAATCAAACCGTGTTTGAATATCACGAAGGACATCCTTCTTTACGGAGAGGATCGTCTGTAAGGCGAGACATGTATAAGCGCCACTGTTTCGTGCTATGCCGCACTGCCATGCAATTTAAGAAGTTCGCGCGCTTCGACCCGCGCGGCGCTCCTTTAGATGATACGTCATTGGCTGCCCGCATTCGCGCTGTGACACACCGACAGCCGTGGGCAGAGCCGCTGCCACAAGATCAACGAATTGTTTTTCCGGGCTACGAGGATCTGCGAGAAATGAGCAAGGCGCACCGCGAACTTGTGCAGTTAAATATCGGCCATGGCTGGCCCAGCTATTTCCGAATCAGCAATGCCCGCATGATTTTTCAGCAGGGCGCCGGGTATCAGGAGAAGACCCACGCTCGTTTGAACGCAGCTTTGGCGCGCGGAGAGTTGTTTACTGGCTTTCTTACTACTTACCCCCGTCTCAGCATCAATCACTCCGTTTTAGTTTATAAGCGAAAGTCCTTTTCTCCGAATCCTGGAGTCGAAACATATTCTGTTTACGATCCCAACCATCCAGAATCGCCGCGCGAGCTTACTTGGTCCCCGCACAGCCGCAGTTTCTCCTATCAAAAAGATTGGGATTTTGTCGGCGGCTACGTGCGCATTTATCAAGTTTACGGCAAATGGCTGCAGTAAGAGCGATTCTTCTAATGGGAGCACCAATGCCAGATCAACCATCACCGCCCAAACCAGCTCCGCCGTCGCCCACCCCGCCTCCGGAGCCGTTGCCGCCCAATCCGCCGGTACCGCCGGTGGGAAGGTAAAACGGTAGCCATCGCCCTGTGGGCGACGCAGCACGCAGGTGTTGAACAACACAAGCGCCTCGCTTCCCACAGGGAAGCGGCTACAGCTTGGTCAGGTAGGCGAAAACAAAAATCGTAGCGCCGGTTCGACGCGCGCTGCCCACGCGGCTTCGCTGTGGTTGGCGCCTTTGACTTCGAGGTAACTAAGATCGACACCGAGCCGCCAGCCTTTGTCGATTAAGTAATCGCGTAAGTAGCGCGTCAGTTCCCAACCGGGCTCGTCCGTGCCCGTGTCGAGCCAGATTTTCAGCGGCGGCTTTTCACCGAGAATGCCCACCAGCCGGAAGATCGCGTAATCGTCCCACCAAATCGATGGCGACATCACAATTAAACGCGTGAATACCTCCGAATAAAAAATTCCCATCGCCAGTGTGGCCAAACCGCCGAGCGATGATCCACCGAGGCCGGTAAATTCTGCATCCGGCTTTGTTCGATACTTTTTGTCGATGAACGGCTTCAATTCTTGGATCAAAAATTGCCCATAAATCTGGGCCAGACCGCGGCTGCGCTTTCTGGGATGGTCTTTCGGTTCGATCACACCGGGCGTCGGCGCGTATTCATGAACTCGTTCTTCGCCGATATTTGCCACGGCCACGATGATGAGCGGCTCGATCAGTTTTCGATGGATCAATCGCTGCGCGGTTTCATCCATTCCCCACTCGACTCCGGCAAACGAAGTGGCGGCGTCGAAAACGTTCTGCCCGTCGTGCATATATAAAACCGGGTAACGTCTCGACGAGAAGCGCCAATAACCAGGCGGCAAATAGATGAGCACATCGCGCCGGTTTCCCAGGACCCTGGAGTGAAAAGATCGATGCCGTTTGATATTGCCAGTAAGCGTGTGTTTCGGCATCGAAACCGAGATGCTTCGCGAAGATGAAATGCAGTGCAAGCCTTTCGCTTGCGATTTCATCGGGTCACCATCAAGATGCTCGCTCCAAGTTCATGAACGAACGTTATATCAAATGGTCCACGCCCTGGCTCAGCCGCGAGTTTGAAATGCTCGTTTTCGGCGAAAAGCGCGGGCTGCCGCTGATTCTTTTCCCAACTTCGGGTGCGCGTTATTACGAAAACAAGGATTTCGGGCTGGTCGGCTCCATCGCTTGGTACATAGACAACGGCAAAGTCACGGTTTACTGCCCGGACGCGATCGATCTGCAAAGTCTCTATAACAAATCCATTCACCCCGCCGATAGAATGCGGACCCATAACGCGTACGAAAACGTGATCGTTCGCGACGTGTTCGATCTTGCGCGCCGCGAATGTTCTGCCCATCGGGTGGCAGCCTGCGGCGCGAGCCTCGGCGCTTATCATGCCGCGAACATTGCGTTTCGTCATCCCGACGCCGTCAGTCATCTCATCAGCTTGAGCGGCTCGTTCGACATCAGCTCATTTTTCGATGGCTATCACGATGACAACATTTACTTCAACAGCCCATATGAATATCTGCCAAACACGACGGATCCGTGGAAATACAATCACATGAGCATCATCATCGGCACCGGCGAATGGGACAATGCGCGTCATGAATCGTATCGTTTGTCTGAAGTATTGAATTCAAAAGGGATTAGGCATTGGCTCGATGACGGAAAATGGCGCGGGCACGATTGGAATTACTGGCAGGACATGCTGCCGTATTATTTGTCGAAAATTTGTTAGCTCTGCACGCGCAGATTTTTCGGTCATGTTGAGCCGCTCGAAATGACAAAAAGGCAATGAAACTCGTAATCGCGGCGGCCGGCGCAAGCGGAGCGATCTATCTGCAAAGATTGCTTGCGCAGATCGACTGCGCCGCGCACGAGGTGCATCTCGTCATGAGTGCGCACGCGAGAGAAGTTGCGAAGCAGGAGATCGATGATTTCAAAATTCCTCCGGAAGTCACGCAGCATTCTGAAAGCGACATGAACGTGCCGTTCGTGAGCGGCTCGGCGCGTTTTGACGCGATGGTGATTGTCCCTTGCTCGATGGCCACGCTGGGGCGAATCGCTTCCGGTTCCAGCGACAGCGTGCTGTTGCGCGCGGCCGATGTTTTCTTGAAGGAACGTCGCAAATTAATTCTCGTGCCTCGCGAGACACCGTGGAATCTGATTCACGCGCGTAATGTGGTGACGCTGCTCGAAGCCGGGGCGATTGTTCTCCCAGCAATTCCTTCGTTTTATAGCCGCCCCAGTTCCGTAACTGCCGTGGTGGACACAGTCGTTTGGCGTATTCTCGATCAGATCGGGTTACCCAGTCCCCGAGCGTACCGTTGGCGACAGGAGAGCGCGTCTGCCAAAAGCTCGCGAAAGAAAAGTTGAAGATCGAAGGCAGGCTGGCGCGATGGTTGATCGCGTTTGGATTTCGTTTGTTGCAGCTCTGGGGGCGTACGCTGCGTTATGAGATCGACGACCGTGCGGGCGTCGTTGGCAGACCGGTCACGGAAAACTATATCGGCGCGCTTTGGCACAATCGATTGCTGCTCTTCCCATTAATCTTGCGCCGTTTTTTTTCGCAACGGCATGGCGCCGCATTGATCAGCGCCAGCCGCGATGGCGATTTGCTGGCGGATGCCGTTCAACGGTTTGGCTACGATGTGGTTCGCGGCTCCAGTTCGCGGCTGGGCGCGAGCGCAATTCTCCAACTCACGCAGGTTCTGGCCTCCGGTCGCGATGTAGTGATCACTCCGGACGGTCCGCGCGGCCCGGCCTACGAACTTGGGCCTGGGATTATTTTTCTCGCTCAGAAATCCGGCGCCGCAGTGTTGCCGATAAATCTGGAATATTCGCGCTGTTGGCGGCTGGGAAGTTGGGACCGGTTCATTGTGCCGCGGCCTTTTGCCAGAGTACGTGTACTGATCAACCGCCCGCACCACGTCAAATCGACAACTACGCCTGAGGAATTTGAGGGTGAACGCCTCGCCTTGCAGAACGCCATGATGGCGCTGGTTGAAATGCGCTGAGGCATTCTCTGTAGCCGTTTCCCTGTGGGAAGCGCGACCCTCAGGTGTTTGCAGCGCGCGCGTTGCGCGTCCCACAGGGACGCGGCTACAGCAAAGCTTGCTTGCGCATCGGACGCTCGCAGGCAGGATTGCCTCCTTCAATTATGGCGAAATTGATCGATGGACGCGCAATCGCGGAGAAAGTTTATGTCGACCTTCACCGCGAGATCGCGGAGCTAAAGGCAAAAGGAATTATCCCAGGACTCGCCGTGATTCTCGTTGGAGAGAATCCGGCTTCGCGTGCCTATGTGCGTTCGAAAGACAAGGTGTGCCGCGAACTGGGATTGCACTCGGTGAAGCTGGAGCTGCCGGATTCAACCACCCAGGAGGAACTGCTCGCTCGGGTCGAAGAACTCAATCGCGATCCGAGCATTCACGGCATTCTCGTTCAGTCGCCACCGCCTGAGCATATCGACGAAGCAGCAATCGTGCGCGCGCTCGATCCGCGCAAGGACGTGGACGGATTTCACCCGGAAAACGTTGCAAAGCTCGTGCTCGATGATCCAAGCGGTTTTGTCCCGTGCACGCCGCTGGGCGTGCAGCGCTTGCTTCTTGAAAGCAACGTGGAGATCAACGGCGCGCACGTTGTCATTCTTGGCCGCAGCATGATTGTCGGTAAGCCGCTGGCTTTGCTTCTCATGCAGAAAAACAAAACGGGGAACGCCACTGTCACGGTCGTGCATTCGCGCAGCCGCGATCTCGCTCAGATTACGCGCTCGGCTGACATTATTATTGCGGCGATTGGGCGTGCGGAATTTGTGAAAGCCGATCACGTACGTGAAGGCGCCGTCGTTATCGATGTGGGCATCAATCGCGTGAAAGACGCAGCGAGCGGGCGGGGTTACCGTCTCGTGGGCGATGTCGCATTTGACGAAGTATCAAAAAAAGCGAACGCGATAACGCCGGTTCCCGGTGGCGTCGGGCCGATGACGATCGCGATGTTGATGACAAACACGGTAAAAGCGGCACGGCAATCGCTGTCGCGATTGCAATGACGAAGCTCGAATGTCGAAACAATGACAAAATCCGAATGACGATTTTTTCCATTAGTCGTCATTCCTTCTTTATTTGGCATTCGTCATTTGCGGGCAAGAGCGATCTTTGCCGTGAGCAATCGCATCATCGCTGAACTCAACGGCGCAAGCCGAACAAAGAAAGACGCTATCTTTGGCGACAAAACCGCCGCGCGCGCCAGGCGATTGATCCATAATCGCCCGCGATACATTTCCGCATACGCGCGAGCGAATTCGCGCATCGCTGATTCGCGGTGTTCGCCTCGAATCATTTTTGCGATAGCCTTCGACGCCAGTTCGCCGGAGCGCATGGCATAAAAAATTCCTTCGCCTGTGAAAGGCTCGATCACCCGCGCCGCGTCGCCGATCAAAAATAAATTTTCGTGCGCGGGCGGAATAGTTGCACGGGTGAGCGGCGTAATGGTTCGCCAGGCATGATCGAGGGAAACATCAAAATGTTTTGTCGCCCATGTTTTGAGCGCAGCGAGGTTGTGCGGTCTAGCGACGAGGCAGACGTTTAGCTCTTCATCGTTCACGGCCGCGAGGCCGACGTAACCATGCGGTAGCAATTGGAGCACGACGCGATTGCGCAAATTGTCCGGCAACGGCAGATGCGATTGCAACGCGACGCGCTCGCGCTCGGGCCGGGGCAGCAAATTGCACAGGCGCGCCACGGTCGAGTTGCGGCCATCTGCGGCTACCAACACGCGCGCGATGAAATCTTGTCCGCTGGCAGTCTCAATCTTCCAGCCGCAGTGGTTCGTAAGGTAGGGCGGGCAGTCCTGTGCGCGCCGTTCTGTTAGTGCTGTGACCGTTGTCTCTTCATGAATCTGCGCCCCGAGCTCACTGGCGCGCTTCAACAAAAGATCATCGAAAAGACTGCGTTTAATGGCGAGTTCACACTGGTCCCCGGTTGGAAGATCGACAATCACTTTGCGGACGTCGAGCGCAATGAACTCGACCGAGTCCAGTTTGGAATGCGGCAAATCTTGTACACGACGCGCGAGACCGAGACGTTCCAGCACGGGCCAGCACGATGGATTCAAACAATCGCCGCACACTTTTTCCCGGGGAAATTTTTCCCGCTCAAGAACAAGCGTCCGCAGATCTGCCAGCGCGCAAAACGCCGCGCATACGGATCCAGCGGGTCCGCCTCCCACGATCACAACGTCAAACGGTTCCATTCTATCTGTAATGTTCGTTTGTCATGTCGAGCGCAGTCGAGACATCTCTGATCCCCCAGACCAAATCCAGAGATTTCTCGACTTCGCTCGGAATGACAGAAACTATGGCTGCAAGCGCTAATCTGCTCTAGCGCGCGATCTAATATCGGAACACATTCAATTACATGGCTTGGTCGCTTCCCGTCGTCCGCATCGCCGGCATTCAATTGCGGATTCACATCACGTTTTTGCTGCTGATTGCCTGGCTGGCCTTCGGCTATTACGCGCAGGGCGGTTCCGCCGTGGCGGCGAGCCGAGTCATATTTGTTCTGCTGCTTTTTCTTTGCGTGGTGCTGCACGAATTTGGTCACGCGTTCGCGGCAAAGGCCTTCGGAATTAATACGCCAGACATCACGTTACTGCCCATTGGCGGAGTAGCGCGCCTGGAGCGGATGCCGGAAGAGCCTGTGCAGGAGTTAATCATAGCGGTGGCCGGGCCATTGGTGAACGTCGTGATCGCAATCGTTCTCTTTGTGGTTGGCGGATCGCGAGGGTTGCTTAATCCCTCGACAGTCGAAGCTGGCGGTCTCATCGCGCAACTGCTGACCATTAACATCCTGCTGGTTCTTTTTAATTTGCTGCCCGCATTTCCAATGGACGGCGGGCGGGTGTTGCGAGCGCTACTCGCGACGCGGATGAGTTATGCGCGAGCTACACAGATCGCCGCGACCGTCGGACAAGGTTTTGCGTTCGTGTTCGGTTTTTTCGGACTGCTTTTTAATCCATTCCTGATCTTCATCGCGCTTTTCGTTTACATCGGCGCATCGCAAGAAGCGGCCCTGGCGCAGATGAAGGATGTCTCGCGCCGGTTTCCAGTTTCCAGCGCGATGGTGCGCGAATTCCGCACGCTCTCTGAAAACGCCAGTCTGCAGGAAGCGGTGGACGCGTTGCTTGCGACTTCGCAGCACGATTTTCCAGTCGTGGACGAAACCGGCAGCGTCGCCGGTTTACTGACGCGGCACGATCTCATCGCTGCCTTGCGCAAGAACGATCCCGACGTGCGCGTGGGCCACGTGATGCGGCGTGATATTCCGACGGTGACAACCGGTACGCGTTTTGAAGACGCGTTCCGCATCATGCAGGAATGCAATTGTCCGGCAGTACCAGTGCTTGATCGGATGAAACGCCTGGTCGGCTTGCTCACGCCCGAGAACGTGACCGAACTAATGATGGTCCAATCGGCGATGCCGCAGCGGCGGGTTTCGTAGCGCAGCGAACCAAGTGCCGCCGGCTTCTCAACAAGTATTCTACGAGCTGATGCGCATCGGCATCAGGACGTAAAGAAATGGCGTTTGAATTTTCAAAACACCCGGGCTCATCTCGTCGATGAGATCGAGAAACACTTCGTCCTCGGTGAGTGCGCGCAAAGGCGCCATGAGAAACTCCGGATTAAAAGCGATGGAAAACTCGCGACCCTTGTAGGCAACAGCGATTGATTCCTTCGCTTCGCCCACCTCCGGCGTGTTGGCGGTGATATCGATATTGTTCTTGCTGAAATTCAATTTGATCGAGTGCGATTTATCGCTGGCCAGAAGCGAAACGCGCCGGAGCGAGTTGAGAAACATTTCGCGCTCGAGTTTTATTCGCTCTTTCGCCTCCGCTGGAATGACCTGCCGGTAGTTTGGATAATTGCCCTCGATCAATTTTGAGACGAGTAGCGTTTTGTTGAGATCGAACGCGATCTGGCCACTGCCCATGCTCACCTTCACGTCGCCGTCATCCGTGAGCAGACGTTGCAATTCTGTCACCGCTTTGGTCGGAATAATCAGGTCCGCTTCGTGGCTGCGAGGAAATTCCAGTTCGATTTCCATCATCGCCAGGCGCCGCCCATCCGTCGCCACCAGCGTGAGCTTGTTGTCTTTGAAACTGAACAGAACCCCGTTCAGCACGTAACGGGTCTCGTCGGTCGATATGGCATAGGAAGTCTTGCGCAGACCATCGCGCAAATCTTTCTGCCGAATGGTGACCACCTTCGCGTCCTCGAATTTCGGCAGCGGGGGAAATTCATCCTCCGGCAATCCAAGAATTTTGAAGAAGCTTTGGCCGCTCCGGATGGAAGCCGCATTCTTTCCATCGACATCGACCTGAATTTCGCTCGAAGGGAGTTCGCGAACGATATTGAAAAGACGGCGCGCGGGGAGCGTAGTCGCTCCTGCTTTATCCACGTGCGCTTCGCAACTGCCGCGCACGCCGACATCGAGATCAGTAGTTGTGAGATGAATTTCATCCTTGTCCGCCTGCAGCAAAACGTTGGAAAGGATCGGAAGAGTGGTGCGAGTACTGACCACGTTTTGAACTTGTTGCAGACCTTCGAGCAGTTTTTCTTTCGTAACGCTAAATTTCATGATGAACAGAGCGCTTAAGATGTAACGCCTTGGATTTTATTCGGCAACCGCAATCTCAAGATGCTTGGGGTAGGGGCAATTGGTAGTGCATCACGCACTACCGGGGCGATTGACCTCAATCGCCCCGGGCGGTTCGTATGAACCGTCCCTACCTTTGAAGTGAACTATCGATGAATGAGATGGTCTGGCGAAGGTTATCTTGCTCGGTCATCCGTTTCTTTACCAGTTTGCACGCGTGCAACACTGTGCCGTGGTCGCGCCCGCCGAATGCGTCTCCAATTTCATTCAAAGACGCCTTGGTCAACTCGCGCGCCAGATACATCGCCACCTGGCGCGGAAAAGCGATACTGGCCGGGCGTCGCTTACTGGTCATATCGGCGATGCGCACATCAAAATGCTCAGCTACGCGCCGCTGAATTTGTTCGATGGTGATCGAATGCCGTGCTTCCTCCTGCAAAATATCCTTGAGCAAATGCTCGACCACTTCCTGCGTTAATTCTTTCCCGCTGAGTGACGCGAAAGACGCCACGCGCATCAGCGCGCCCTCGAGTCGGCGGACATTTGTACGAATGCGGCTGGCGAGAAATTGGAAAATTTCATCGCGCAATTTGATCTGCATCGTGCGCGCTTTTTTTCGCAGGATCGCCATACGCGTCTCGATATCCGGCGGCTGAAGCTCCGCGGTGAGTCCCCATTCAAATCGCGAAACCAGGCGGCGCTCCAGGTTCGCGATCTCCGAAGCGGGCCGGTCGCTGGAGAGGACGATCTGTTTATGCCCGTCGAAAAGCGTGTTGAACGTGTGAAAGAATTCCTCCTGGGAACGCTCCTTGCCTCCGAGAAATTGGATATCGTCGATCAAAAGAAGATCAGCCTGGCGATAACGCTTCCGGAATTTGACCAGATTGCTGTGCTGGATCGCGTCGATGAACTCGTTGATGAACAGTTCACTCGAGAGGTATATCACCTTCACATTTTTCTTCTTCGTCCACACGTATTGACCAATCGCTTGCATCAGATGGGTCTTGCCGAGACCGACCCCGCCGTAAATGAACAGCGGGTTATACGTGCGCGCCGGCGTCTGCGCCACGGCAAGACTCGCCGCATGCGCAATTTCGTTATTCGGGCCGACCACGAAAGATTCAAATGTGTTCCGTGGATTGAGTCCCGGCACGGTTGCGCCTGGCTTTGCGTCGCCTGGCGGTTCCAGTAAAACTTCTTTCAGCGGCGCGGTATCCTCTGCAGTTAGCGCGTCAGGTCCCGAAAGGGAGGAAAACTTTACCGACCGCGGACTGCCAAACGTGGTGACAATGGCACTATGCAACGCCGGCATATAATTACTCTCGATCCAAAGCTGATAGATGTTGTTTGGAACGCCCAGCGTGAGCGTTTTGTCTTTGGCCTCGATCAATTCGACGGCAGAAAACCAGCGCTTGAAACTATCGGCGCTAATTTGCGGCTTGAGCGCAGCCGATAACCGCTGCCACAGCTGCGCACATTTCTTGTCCATAGCAAACTTGTTAACAGTGTTAAACAACTGCCACACTGGCTGGCGCCAGGGGTAATCGTCTGAAAAAGCCAGCCCGAGATGGGGCTGACCTCCAGCGTAATTCGCCAGAGAAAACCTGCGAAAAAAAGTGAAAAACCCGTAAATGCGAGGGAAAATTGAGAGTTGCGCGTTTCAACGCCGCTCTGGCTGCAACCTTCCGTGCTTGCGCCGCCAATCGTACGCTCGGGGAACTTTCGATGTTGTTCATTCTCGCTGGTAAAAGTTTCTCAGAAATGTTCACAACTTATTCACATGCGCTTTGTTCTCGTCCTCGCCAGCGGGCTTGAGACTAGAAACCCGTTTCAAAATCGACAAGAAAAAAATGAATTTTATTTTTTGGCCGCGACAAAAATTTTCTTGACTAAAAAAAGAAACGCGCGTGTCCGAGGGAGAAGAAAAAAATTGATTTCCCAACTGATCTGTCGCGCTGTCCAGCTGCTGTTGATTCGTAAATCGCGGCTGCGAACTGATCTGGCTCATTGCCCTTCAGCGCGCACTCCTGAGTTGACCGGGTTGGCCTGTGGCGCAATTTTCCCCGCCTCCAGAATGCCAGGTGGAACGCGTGGCGACTCAAGAATGCAGACAACGCACACGAAAATAACCAGGTGGCAGGCAAACTGTATCGTAAATTCCAACCGGCCCGGTATGCACCGAATTTTCTTAATCGGAGTAATCGTTTTTTTTCTCGCGGCACCGTACGCATTTCCGATTGATGAGCTGGCGCCGCCGTTCGGCTTTCGGTGGAACGATTCAATGGCTCACGTGGAAGACGTGCTGCATCGGGTCAAAGCAAAAATTGTATCGCGCCAGAAAAAGGAAAGCCGTGAGATTTGGACAGTAGAGGGCCTCGTTCACCCTGGATTGAAGCGTACCTTGTTTACGTTTAAACAGAGAGGACTCATCGAAGTTGAACTCCAATACGAGTATCCAGAGTGGTGGAATATCGAGCGTTACAACCAGCGAATGGCCGAAATTCGTAAATACTTCGATGAGAAGTACGGAACGGGAAAACTGGTTTCACGTTCTCGCGACAATGACACTGATGTGATTCAAACGCTGGTCGGCTACCAGTGGGTCGTCGGCGCGACGATGCTGGAGCTTTTTTATTTCTCAGCGCAGCACGACGCTCTCGTTTACCGCACCATTACCGTTGATTACAAAGCGTTGTGACGACTTTAACTTCGCGAAGCCTTTCGGATTTCTGCCAGATCGCGCAGTGGCGCGGAAAAGATCGACACAAGCGGCTCTGGCGCTTTTAGTAAAGTGATGGCAGCGCGTCAGCGACATCGCGAAATTCCCTCGGAGCACCGCGCATCGGAGCACTTGGCCAATGAACGGACCTTTCTCGCGTGGGTGCGCACAACGATTGCGTTGATCAGCCTCGGCTTCGTGCTCGCGCGCATTGGTCCATGGTTAACCGAGAGTGGAACGCACGCGCCGCACCTGATCACGAAAGCCTGGCCGGTCGGCATTGGCCTCGTCATTCTGGGGGCGCTGCTCACCTTGTTGGCAGCGTGGCGCTACGATGCAGTAAACCGAGAGATTGAAGCTGGTCTCGTGAAAACCGACCGCGCATTGGTTTGGTCGGTCACCATTGCCATCACGCTCGTCGCCGGGGTGCTGACCGTTTACATCGCGCTGACGCCTGCAAAATAGCCCTGCTTACTGCGGCACCGTTAGTCCTTGATACGTTTCTGCGACGATATGATCGACTACTGCCTTCGTATCTTGCGTACGTTCCCAAACCGCCAGTTGTCGGTCTGCGCCGGTGCCTTCACGCATAATCCGTTCGATATGGGCCATCTCGCCCTGCGTGCCGAACTCGTTTACTTCACTTGCCACGAATTCCAGCAATTCGTTTAGTAAACTTCGTTCGTCCACTTCAGTTTCCTTACCGAAGTCGATCAGTTTTCCATCGATGCCGTAGCGCGCCGCGCGCCAGCGGTTCTCATCCAGAAGACGGCGCCGATAAATCCGGAAAGTAATGTTCTGTCGCAGCAATTTAAAAAGCTTCGCGATGACAGCCTGAATCAGCGCTGCGATTGCGAGGGTGTCGTCCACGCGGGTCTGGGCATCGCACACGCGCACCTCCAATGTGTCAAAAAACGGATGGAGCCGAATGTCCCACCAGATTTTCTTCGCGTTGTCTATGCAACCCGTTTTGACCAGCAGCTTGCAGTAATCTTCATACTCTGAAAGCGATTCGAACGAATCTGGAATGCCCGTGCGGGGAAAACGTTCAAACACCTTCAGCCGATAACCTTTCAGCCCGGTGTCTTCGCCCACCCAAAACGGCGAGTTGACCGATAGCGCGTAGAGGTGCGGCAAAAAATAGCGCGCCTGATTCATCACGTGGATCGCCATTTCGCGATTGGGGATGCCCACGTGTACGTGCAATCCAAAAATGAGATTCGCGCGGGCGAGCAACTGCATGTCTTCAATGATCTGCTTGTAACGTTCGCCTTCGGTAATGTGCTGGTCGCGCCAGTGCGAAAACGGATGCGTGCCAACGGATGCGATTTTTAATCCTGCTTTGGCCGCGAGATCAGCCAGTTTGCTGCGAAGATCAATCACATGCGTGCGCGCGTGCTCGATGGAATCGCAAATCTCAGTGCCAAGCTCGACGACGGACTGATGCATCTCCGGTTTGATCTGCTCTTTGAGCACAATCTTGCCGCCCTCGAGGATTTCCTGAATATGCGAACGCAGCTCGCGCGTCTCCGGATCGATGATCGCGAATTCCTCTTCGATACCGAGAGTGAATGTGTGCTCTTTCATGAACAGCGGAAGAAAAACATCCGCTGATTTCGCAGATTTACACAGATTATTTCGGGAAGCCCGAAATTGCTTCTGCCTTCAATCCGCGAAAATCTGCGCAATCTGTGGACGATATTACGCGAGGTCGCTGAGCGAACGCTTTGTTACTGCGGCTTGCAGGAACTTGCCCCAGCTGAGGTTGTCGCGGCCGGGGACATGCTCGCGCGCTTTGCGGATGGCCATTTCGGAGATTGCTTCCACAACCCACTCGAAATTGGCCTGGCCGATCCACGCCGCTTCGCAGTCCGGCGCGGGATTGCAAAAATCGATCGCGACCGGCACACCGTCGCGCACTGCAAACTCGACTGTGTTTAAATCATAACCAAGAAATTGATTCAATCGCAGCACGCCTTCTTCGACTCTTTGCAGAATCTCCTTCGGAGCGTGCCATTCGGTCTGGTAACGCAGATGAAATGGATGCCGCGGTTCATAGGGCATGATGCGAACGTGGCGCTGATCGATCGAATAGCAGCGGAAATACATGTCGAACTTAATTTCCTCCTGCAGCATCATCACCAACTGGCCGGTGTCGGCGTAGGCGCGGAAGAATTCTTCGCGATTGTGCAATCGATAGACGTTCTTCCATCCGCCACCGATGAACGGTTTGAAAAACGCAGGCCAGCCGATGTAATTGAAAATTGCTTCCCAATCGAGTGGATAGCCGAGATTGCGAAAAGATTTGTCGTTCGTATCAGGTGGGAGCTGGTTTGATGGGAGCAACACCGTGCGTGGAACTGCCACGCCGATTTTCGTCGCCAGCGCATTGTTAAAGAACTTGTCGTCTGCGCTCCACCAAAACGGATTGTTCACTACTGCGGTGCCGGTGAGAGCGGCGTTCTTGAGCCAGGCGCGATAGAACGGCACGTCCTGCGAGATGCGATCGATCACCACGTCGTAGCCGCACGGCTCCCCCTGAATCACCTTGTCGATCCTGACGAACTCCGCGACAATCTCTTTGCCTCCGCTTTTTTGATTCACCCGCTCGACAAACGCCGGCGGAAAACTTTGTTCCTGGCCAAAAAGAATTCCGATTTTTTTCATGGTTGACGACCTGTCATTTCGAGCAAAGGTCGCGGCGGCGACCTAAGTCGAGAAATCTCTGGATATTTCAGACATCAGCAATCCCGCAGCTGCGGGAGACTTCGCTCGACATGACACAAGGACAATCGAGTTTGTCTCATTAACACCGGACTTCAATCCGGTGATCACCGCGACGCGCGGCAATGAAGCCGTTTTAACCGCTTTGTCTAGAGTAGGAGTTTGAATCGATGTCACCGCTCCATAACATAGGTCATGGTCAAGAAACTACTGCACACGCGCTACCGCGTGCACGACTTGGGAAAAACCGTCTCTTTCTACAAGGATGTTCTCGGACTCCAGGAGCTTCGTCGTCAGACCTCTGGTCGCGGATCGCAACTGGTTTTTTTGAAGGCGCCCGGCAGCGACGAGGAAATTGAGATTTGCAAATTTGACGAGAGCGGGCCGGTAGTGGTCGGCCCCGATCTCACCCATCTCGCTTTTGAAGTGGACGACCTCGAACAGTTCGCGAAAGAAGCGGCGGTAAAAGGTTACCCCTTGTCCGACGGACCGCATTCCAGTGGCATCGGTAAGATTGCCTTTATCGATGCGCCGGAAGGGTACGAGATCGAACTGATCGAGCGCGGGCCGAAATCGTAATCGCTGCGTTGCCAGATATGCCTCGGGACGCTTGCGCAGGTAAAAGTTTTGTCGCTAATTTCCCGTCCATGATGTGGCGCAAGCGATTTTTCTTCCTTTGCGCATTGGTGTCAGTATTCGCGCTGAACGCGTGGAGTCAGGATGCTGCTGACTCGCAGGTGGTGCGGCCGAGTGGGATCTCCGGCCCGGTTCGAAAAGCGAAGGCGGTCACAGCGAAGGACACAGAGGATGCCGATGTTGAGCCTGCTCCCACTCGCAAGACAAAGAGCTCGAAATCCACTCATGCCGCGTCGCACCGGAAACGCGCTAAGGCGAAAGAAACCGAAGAATCAATCCCCGCGCCGACCGAGTACACGCCCGAAGGAATTCCGAAGACCAGCGCAGCTTCGGTGATCGTGGTGGACGCGAATACGGGCAAAATATTGTACGAAAAAAATGCGGACGAAACGAGAGTCCCAGCGAGCACGCAAAAGTTGCTCACCGCGCTCATTGTGGCCGAGAGCGGTTTTCTGGATCGGACGGTTATAGTTCAACCGGTGGATACGCTGGCTGAGCCGGTGAAACTGAACATCAAAGCGGGCGATGCATATCAGCGGATCGATCTTCTGCGAGCGCTGCTTGTGAAAAGTCCCAACGACGTTGCGCGATGTCTGGCGCGGGACAATGCAGGCAGCATCGAGGTGTTTGCGGAGGTCATGAACAGGCGCGCCCAGGAACTTGGTGCTGTGCACTCGCACTTTGTGAACCCAAATGGTTTGCCGGTACCCGGACAGTACTCCACAGCGCGAGACCTCTCGCTTATTGCCCGTGCAGCTTATGCGAATCCGACTATTCGCTCCATCGTTTGTCTTCCGCAGCTTGTCTTTCGGTATGCCAATGGTCGCACGCGGGAACTTGAGAACACCAACAAGCTTCTCAGACGGCTCCCCTACTGCAACGGCATGAAGACTGGTTACACGGACGCCGCGGGCAAATGTTTGATCGCGAGTGGCACGCGCCCCGGCAAAGATGTAATCGTTGTTGTGCTGGGCGACAGCTCCAGCCGCGTTTGGCGCGACGCCTCCGCCTTACTTTCCTGGGGCCTCTGGATGTAAGGCCTCCGCTGTGCGAGTCGATTTTGCACCGTTTTTACGGGGATGTATGCCACGCGCGACATAGACAAACATCGCGCGTAGCCAGCGGAAAAAAAATCGCAGCGCAACGCTAAACGACATTTTCGATTTTCCACGTGCACGATCGCGAAAAGCAATGGGAATTTCCTGTACGCGCAGCGTGCCACCACCGCGCACAACGGCCTCGAAAACAATTTTAAAACCGCTGGTGTGTGGCGCCAACTCGAGCAGGCGAGAACGGCCAATGGCGAAGAAGCCGCACATCGAATCGTGCAGACCGGTAAGCGGGTAAGCGAGCGCGGCGCCTGCTCGCGACATGATCCGGCGCCACATCGGCCAGCCCGGTGTGGATCCGCCTTTCACATACCGGCTTCCAACTACCAGGTCTGCGCTGCCAGCGAACAGTGGTGCCAATAAATCCTTGATCCGCTCAGGCGGATGACTCAGGTCAGCGTCCATCACCAGAAGAATTTCTCCTTCTGCGGCGCGGGCACCCGACATGATTGCGCTCCCCAGCCCGAGGTCTGCGCCGTCTTGCTCGATCAGGCGAATTGGTTGACTCTTCTCCAGAGCGCGGATCTCCTCGCGTGTGTCGTCAGTGGAATGATCGTCAACGAACAAAATTTCCCGAAAAGGAACGGCGCACGCAGTAATCTGTGCAACCAGTGGCGCGATATTTTCCTCCTCGTTCAAAGTAGGAACAATGATCGAGACGGAATGGTCTGATGCGGACAAGTTGGTCATTGCGAAGGCTGGAGCCGACGACGGGATTCGAACCCGTGACCTGCGGTTTACGAAACCGCTGCTCTACCAGCTGAGCTACGTCGGCGCGGAGTGGCAAACATTGCATCCAGCGGCACTCGACACAAGCGGTCTGCTGTAGCCGCTTCGCTGCGCGAAGCGACCGGCTACAGCGGCAACACAAAGGTCTCGCCGATTTCGCGAAGCGCAATGCGTTTGGGCGTTTTACTCAAGGCGGCTTCGAAACGTTCGATTGGCTCTCGCAATGGCTCGAAGCTGAGCCGGAATGTTTCTTGATGAACCGGAATAATGAAGCGCGCGCCTGCCGCATTGGCCATCTCGATTGCCTGCTCGGGCGTGCAATGTGAGCGAATCCACGGGTTGTAAGCGCCTATCGACATGATCGCGACATCGACTGGTCCGTGTCGTCGCAGTTTCGCGAAACTGGCCGTCATTGCCGTGTCGCCGGCGAAAATGATGCGGCGCCTCCCGCCGTTGCGGGACTCCAGCAGATAGCCGTTGTAGCCGCGATAGTCATCACGCCGCTTGCGTGCGCCCCAGTGTTTCACAGGAAAGGCAGTAATATCGATCTCGCCCGCAACAGCCTTGAAAGTCTTCGCTTCGCCCCAATCGAGCTCAGTGACGTCACGGAACCGCGTTCGTCTCAATAAATCGCTCGTAGCACGAGCGCTGATGACACTCGTGTTTTCGTCAAAACAACGGAGCGTTCGCAGATCGAGATGATCAAAGTGCGCATGCGAAAGAAGGATTAGATCGATCTTTGGCAGCTCATGAAACTCGAGCGCAGGCGCGGTCAATCGTTTTGGACCGATGGTAAATCCCGGCAGGCGAATTCCGATGCGCGGGAAGAGCACGGGATCGGTGAGGATTTTGACGCCGAAAAAATTGATGAGCACTGTCGCATGACCAAGCCAGGCGAGCGTGACCTGCCCATCGCTCCACGTTGCAGGCGTGGGCTTGGCAAAGGCCGGAGCAATCGGGCGCCGGCTTTCGATTATCCATTCACGGAACAGATAACCGAGCCAGCGTCGCACTCGAGAAGTGCGCAGAGTTGGTTGCTCAGCCGTTTGCACGAAACGAATCAGGAACCCACGAAAAGATGAAAACAAACTCGGACCGAATATCCGCTAGCAATGGGACGAGAATGCTTGTGCTCCGATGCAACCAGCGTCACGGCGGATGACCTGAAGGGATGGCAAATGACGAATGACAAATGACGAATGACGAAGGAATGACGAAATCTGAATGACAAAAAGAGATACCGAACACGTCTTCTTTATTTGAGCATTCGAGCTTCTTTCGTCATTCGACATTCGTGCTTCGTCATTCCTATCGCCTCCCCAATAATCCTTTAATAGCTTTCCAGAGAGTTCGACCCGCTTTGGGTGGCCCGGCGCGCGCGACGAGCACGGAAACATTTGCGCGGTTCAAAATGCTGCGTGTTAAATCGCCCATGATGTAATGGCGAAGCAGCCCGCGCGCCTGCGAGGTGCCGCTCACGATCAAATCGTAATCGCCCTCGCGCGCTTCCTCGAAAACCTGTTCGATCACAATCCCGTGTCGAAGACGCACGTCGGCGGAAACACCGAGCCGTTCGAGTTCTCTTCTTTGCCGGCGCAGATTTGTCCCAAGCTCCGATTTCGATTCGAGTAGCTGATCGACATTCTCTTCCATGCGGACCAGGTCGGCGTACACGGCCGGCGGCTCAGCCATAACGTGCAGCAATGTGACTGAAGCGTTGACGGCCGCGGCCAGCTTGCCCGTAAATTGCACTGCTTGCTCGATGAATTCTTTTCCGCCTGTGCAAACCAGAAAACGCTTTAATTGTTTGCGTTCGCCAATGGCCACCAGCACCGGAGGCTGAACGGTTTTGATCACTTCGTAGGTTTTTTCCGAGCGCCAGTAATGCCCCGTTGCTCCAATCCACCGCGCACCGATAACAACCAAATCGTAACTGATCTTCGAGGTTTGATCGACAATTTGCCGCACCGGCTCGCCAGATTGTACGATGATATCCGGCGATATGCCGCGTGCATGGAGCGACTGTGCCTGCTTTTGAAGCGCATCGCGCAGGGGATGCTCGTCCTGCGACGTTTCCGAAATTCCAAGGAGTGTAGTGTCAGTCTGGAGCGGTCCGGCCAACGATCCTCCAAGCTGGATTGCTGTTTCGGCCGAGGGCGTTCCGTCGCTGCAAATCAAAATTTTCATTGCTAAATTTTGTGGCCGGTCATGAGCGTGTAAATCACGATGGCCGCACCGATCAATGGCAGGGGAACAAAGGCGAGCCGAATTTTCGGTCCTGCGAAATATTGTGTCGCGACGACCCCAATTTGCGCGCCTATGACGGCGCCCGTGTGCATGACAAGCGCGATCAGAATATCTACGTTGCCTTTGATCGCGTGGCTAATCGTTCCATAACTGGCGGAAATGACGATTTCGAAAAGATCGGTTCCCACCGCCAGATGTGTGGGAATTCCCAGCACGTAAACCATCGACGGCATACGGATGTAACCTGCACCGCCACCAAGAAAACCGCTGAAGACGCCTCCAACAAAGGCGACGAAAAGGATGGTCCAGAGTGAAATTCGTATGCCTGAAGTGGGCAGTGTGATCATCGGCCAAATTTTCAGCCGTTGAATATTCCGCGTGACAGGGCTGAATGCGGAGCGGTCTTTTTTTGACTCCGCTCCCTTGACCAGCCCGCTCTGTGATCGGCCTGTGCCCGATCGCAGCGTTTTTCGGCTTTCCCACAGCATGAATACCGCGATGCCAAAATAGACGACGATCGCGACATAGCTGACTACTATATTCACGTTGCCAGCGCGCTTTAGCGCCTGAATCAACTGCGCGCCACATTCGGCGCCGGCGATTGTTCCAAATGCCATGAAGAACCCCAGTTTGAGATCAACATTACCCAGCGCGCGATGCTGCTTTGCCGCTACTATCGATTTGCCGACGATATGCGCCAGGTCCGTGCCAACGGCGTAATTCCAATCCACTCCCATTAAGCGCAAGGCGGGCCCCGCGATGAAACTTCCGCCGACGCCAAAGAACCCACCCAAAATGCCAATGACAAAGCCGACAACCGCGAGATAAATCGGGTTGATGTGCGCGTTGGAGATTGGGAAAAACATGAGTTATTTCCAGCGGCTCCGGAGGAGACGAAACAGAAGCGTCGTGACCGTGTCCAGGACAACGGCCTGGCCGGCGATGAGCAGAATGGCGACGCCGGCATAAGTATAGCGATGTTGCGCTTCGAGCCGATACAGCCAGCTCCCCAGGAGATTAAGAACCAGAAAGAAATAGCAAATGACCAGAACGGAATAAACCGCCAGTTCAATGGCAAAAACCCGGAGACTTTTGGCAGCTTGTTTTTTCATCAGCCAGGGATAGGTGGGGCGTTGAACGGTTAAATCGCGGAGTCACGAGACTGTTACATCACTGAACGAATCGAGCGACAATGGTCTTTCCGGTTGCACGTTTCAACGCTTTAACGGCGCACGGCCTTGAGAGGGTTGCGCGCAGGCTGATCAGCGGCCAAATTAATTGCGTGCGGAGCGTTTCTTCCTAACGTTCCACCTCACTTTTAGGGAAAACCATGGCCGATGCCGCAAACAAATACGCCGAAAACGTAGCGGGCAAATTCTACGTCGACGATCAATGCATCGACTGCGATTTGTGCCGCGAAACCGCGCCCGCCAATTTCAAACGTAACGACGATGGAGGCCATTCCTACGTTTACAAGCAACCAGAGAGCCCCGAGGAGGAGGCGCTCTGCAAAGAAGCGATGGAAGGCTGCCCGGTGGAAGCGATTGGCAACGACGGCGCAGAAATCGTTGAAACGGTGAATCGTTAAATTGTTGAAAGGGTCGAAGTCGCGAACATCCGACGTGTCTCAACCCTCAACTCTCAACTCTCAGGTCTCATCTAACTCGCCACCCATCGCGCTCACTATCGCCGGGTCGGACAGCAGCGCCGGCGCTGGTATTCAGGCCGATCTGAAAACGTTTTCTGCTCTCGGCGTATATGGATTGACCGCCGTAACGTGCGTCGTCGCGGAAATTCCCGGCAAAGTTTCGCGGATTGAGCCGGTCAGCGCGCGAATTGTTCGCGAGCAAATCGAAGTGCTCACAAATTTCCCGATCGGCGCGATCAAGACCGGCCTGCTTTGCTCAGCGGAAATCATTTCTGCCGTGGCGAAGGCGATACGGGGCATGGACAGAAATTTTGCGTCACGGGTTCCAGTTGTGATCGATCCGGTCATTGTCGCCACGAGCGGCGATCCCCTTCTTGAACCAGCGGCCATCGAAGCTTACGAGAAGGAATTATTTCCACTCGCCAGTTTGATTACGCCAAATCTCGATGAAGCAGAGCGGTTGCTTGGAACGAAAATCAAAGATCGGCAAGCGATGCAACGTGCCGGGAAAGAGCTAGAGAGAGAATTTGGAACTGCAATCCTTCTCAAAGGTGGCCATCTGCAAGCCGACGCTGCCCTCGATCTTCTTTTTGTTGGTGGGAAAGTTGTCGAGTTCTCGGCGCCATTCGTCCCCGGCGTCGCAACACACGGTACAGGCTGCACCTATTCAGCGGCGATTACGGCTGGTCTTGCGTCCGGGCTGGCGCTGGAAGAGGCGATCACGCGGGCCAAGAAGTTTGTGACTGAATCGATCGCGCAACATTTTCGTTGGACGTCGCCGTCCGGCAAAAATCTCGACGCGCTTAGACATTCGTTGTAGCCAGGATTAGATAGCGGCGGCCGGGATCATCGACCCCGACTACAGTTTTTTTTCCCAGCGTCTCAACTGCAGCGCTTCGAGCGCAGCCGCGGTTTCCGCGTGTTTTTTGCTGCGGCCGGTGCCTTGGCCAAGAACAATTCCCTCCCAAACAACCTGCGAGATAAACATCTTTTCATGTTCCGGCCCACTCTGCGAAATCAATTCATACGCCGGGCTGTGCGGCGAAATGCTTTGCAACAACTCCTGAAGATCGCCTTTAGGATTAATGTCCACCGGCTTTTCCGCCAGTTCCTCGAGATCGGCGCGAGTCTGCGTCAGAATAAATTTTTTGGCTATCTCCAAGCCGCCGTCGAGGTAAAGCGCGCCGATCAGCGCTTCGAATGCATCTGCCAATGTGGATGTTCGTTCCCGGCCGCCACTGGCTTCTTCACCGCGCCCCATCAAAATGTAACGTCCGAGATCGAGCGTGGCGGCATGCATCCTCAGCGCTTCGCGAGAAACCAGCCGCGAACGCAATTTGGTCAGTTGTCCCTCGGCTTCGACCCGAAAATGTTGAAACAAATACTCGGTAATAACGAGCTGGATGACGGCATCCCCCAAAAATTCCAAGCGCTGATAATCGAAATGATACCTTTGCGCCTCATGACCGAGGCTAGGGTGCGTGAGGGCCTCCGCCAGCAATAGCGAATTGCGGAACTTGTAACCGATACGTTCTTCGAGCGGTGTCACGTTGCTGCCATTTTGAGCGAAGTCGAAGAATCTCGTCAACTCAGTATGAGGGCTACAGTTCACTCATCGAGGACCAGGCTCGGAAACTAGATTGTTGGATTGTGTCTTAGCGCCATAGGCGCTGTATTCAATTTTGAGCCTGGGGCAACGCCCCAAGCTTTGTGGAATCCCAAACGCGAGCGCTGAAGGTGCGATTCGGCTTCGGTCGAGTGCAAAAGCTGAATGAATCGCGCTTTCAGCGCTTGTTCATGTGAGGATCAAATTCCTGGTGCGGATGCCCCAGGCTCAGAGTGATAGAGCGCCTTTGGCGCTGAACACAAACGATCGTGGACGAAGCAGTCGGCGCTATCGCTTTTGATAAACTTCGAGCGAAGTGATTACATCCAGCGCGCGTTGCAAGACTGGATCGTGCGGCGACGGCTTTTCCGGCACGCGTCCACGGCGTTGCTGCGCTGCTTCTGCTGCTTCCACCTCGGGATTGGTTCCCGCCAACAGCGCCGCTTCGTTCATATGTGGCCGGCCTGCTTCGTAAACAAATTGGCTCATTCCTTTTTCGCCGCTTAGTTGAAAAATCTGTCGCTTGTCCGTCGGCAACATTTCGACAGGCAAGTCTGGCTTCACTCCCTCCAGAAACAATGAACGCCCCTCGGGCGAAATCATCTCAGTGACGGCAAGACGGAGAATTTTGCCGTTCGGTAATGGCAAATCCGAGTACTCGGCCGCGCGACCCGCAGTCGGTTGTCCGATGACTAGCGCTTTGTCGTAAAAACGCAGTGCAGCGGCGATCGCTTCGGCCGCGCCAGCCGTATCGCCATCGGCAAGCACCATCACCAAGCCGCGAAATGCCGGATCACGATCAGAATTAAATACGCGATCCTGACGTCTGGCTGGTTTGCGCAAGGTTAAAATCGGTTTCCCCTTCGGACACAATCGCTTCCCAAATTCCGCAGCCAGCGCCAAATCATCCGTTGCCTGACTGGCGCGAAGATCGACGATTAGCGCATTCACCTTTCTGCTGCCGAAATTGCTGAGACTTTTGTCCAAGGCTTGAAGATTCGCGCTGTTCAACGATCCCAGACGCAGATACCCGATAGTTCCTGCGATAACCTCGCTGTAAAATGCGCCTGGCGCTGCGGCCGATGGGTTCTCCTTGCCGGGCAAAAGCATTACGCCACGCGGCAGCCGCACCAGGAGACCTTCCACGGTTGCCCGATTCAACTCTATGTCGGTGATTGCGTCTGGATTTGTGAAATTACTTTTCAGCAGCGAGATGACCGCCTGTAGATCAGCTGGGCCTAACGAATTGACCAAACCTTCTATAGTCGGTGGGGCCGATGCCGAAGCCGCTGGCAGTGCCGGCGATTTCGACTGCGTCTGAGGCGCCTTTCCCGGTGGTGCCGGGGCCGGAGAAGTAGGCGCCGGCGATTGTGCGCCGAGATTCACAGCGAAGATGGAGATGGCAAAGCTGGCCCGCAAAAATCGAGACATCACCGTAATTCGTCGATGTTAACTGCAACAGCACTTAGAGCAATGTCACGCCGGTAATGGCAGTTCTCGAAATGAATGCGCGACACGGCCTCGTATGCGCGTGCCCGCGCAGCTTCGATGGTTGACCCAAGCACTGTGACCGCAAGGACGCGGCCGCCCGCAGTCTTGATTTCGCCGGCGTCGCGTTTAGTTCCGGCATGGAAAATTCGGACGTCTCCAAGCTTCGCTGCGTCGTCGAGGCCTGAGATCGATTTTCCAGTTTCGTATTTACCGGGGTATCCAGCGGACGCCAACACGACCGTGACCGCAGCGCGCGTATCCCATTCAATCGTGCAGTTTTCGATCTTTCCGTCAATCGTCGCTTCCAACAGCGGCAAGAGATCCGATTTCATGCGGGGCAAAAGCGCCTGCGTCTCCGGGTCGCCAAAACGGCAATTAAACTCCAGTACATGCGCGCCGTCGCTGGTGACGATCAAGCCCGGATAAAGAAGTCCGCGAAACTCGACTCGCTGTTGGAGGAGACCACGCAGGAGCGGCTGCATGATTTCCGCCTCGAACTGAGATTGCAATTTGCTATTCCAATTGTTAGCAGGGCTGAACGCACCCATCCCGCCTGTGTTCGGACCCTGATCGCCGTCCAGCGCGCGCTTGTGATCGCGCGCTGAATCCAACAAAAGATAATTCGTTCCGTCCACGAGGGCGTGCAACGAGCATTCCGTGCCGCGCAAAAATTCCTCAACCACGATGCGCTTGCCAGCGCTGCCAAACCGGCCCTGATTCATCATCTCATCAATTGTCGATCGCGCGGTAGCAGCGTCAGCGACGATCATTACGCCTTTTCCCAGCGCCAGACCGTCGGCTTTGATCACCACCGGAAATTTCACTCGCTCGCAATAACGAATCGCTTCGCGGCTGTCAGAAAACGTTCGCGCTTCCGCGGTGGGAATTTTCTGCGCGCGCATCAATTCTTTGGCGAAAATTTTTGACGCCTCGATACGAGCTGCCGATTTGGTTGGACCGAACGCGCGCAATTTTTCCGCCGCAAACAGATCGACAATTCCAGCGGCAAGCGGATCGTCCGGACCCACCACCGTTAAATCGACACGATTTTCTTTTGCGAACCGGACGAGCGCCCCCAAATCACTCGCGGGAATCGCGACATTCTCGGCGATTTCTGCAGTGCCCGCGTTTCCCGGCGCGCAGAAAATCCTCTTCGCATGCGGAGATTGTCGCAGTTTCCATGCAAGCGCGTGTTCGCGCCCGCCGCCGCCAATGACCAAAATTTTCATCAAGAACGATGAATGTTAGGGAGAGCGCGCCGCGCTGTCCAGGACGTCGCAACGCAGCGTCCCTAGCAATCAGCGTGATTCGGCGGGCAGAATTGTTAGTTCCAATTTCTCGGTGTGCCGAATGACCGAGAGGCTGGCGGTGACACCAATTTGTTCGCCGACCAGAACCTTGTGCAGATCGTGCACGCTCCCAATGGGCTGACCATTGAACGCCACAACGAGATCGCCCTCGCGCAATCCAGCGTGTTCGGCGGGGCTGTTTTTCTCAACTGAGACAACAAGCACGCCTGTTTCGAGCGACAAATTATAAAATCGAATCACGCGCCGATGCAGTGGCACATTTTGACCAGCGACACCAATATAGCTACGCCGGATTCTTCCGTCGCGAATCAGCCATCCAGCGACAAGCCTGGCTGTGTTGCTCGCGATGGCAAAGCAGATGCCTTGCGCCGGGCGAATCATTGCCGTGTTCACGCCGATCACTTCCCCAGCGGAGTTGATGAGCGGTCCGCCGGAATTGCCCGGATTCAGCGCCGCATCGGTCTGAATGATGTTGTCGATCAGACGACCGGACTGTGAATACATCGAGCGACCGAGCGCGCTGATCACGCCCGCGGTCACGCTCGCCTGGAAACCGAGTGGGTTTCCAATCGCGATGGCCACCTGGCCAACCCGCAAATTTTCGGAATCGGCGAGGCGCACATGAACTAACTGCGGCGCATCGATCCGAATCACCGCCAGATCGGTTTCGGGATCATCGCCAATAAGGTGTGCGGGATAATCGCGGCCGCCCGAAAGATTCACAACAATGCGAGTTGCAGCGTGGACGACGTGGCTGTTGGTCAAAATGAAACCGTCTGGTGTGATGACAAATCCAGAGCCGTTTCCACCGATGTCGCGCCGCTGATTTTTGCTCCGTTGTTGGACTCCGATGTTCACCACGGAAGGCGCGACGCGCTCGACCGCGCTTACCACCGCACGCGAGTATTCGTCTAATAGCCTCGCGTCAGCAACCCCCGTTGTCATCTCATTACGCGAGGGGCGGTCCAAATTTCCTTCGCTAAACAAAAGCTCCGGTCGCGCAACCGGTTCGAAATTCGCCGTTGCCATACGATGAAAATTTCGAGCTGACCGATCCACTCGTCAACTACGGTCCGATCCAAACTATACACACCATTTGGGATGTTGCTCTCTGCCGGTGCTTGGATTAAAAGAACGCATGGCTAAAACCTCATCTCCTCCGTCAGTCCTGGAACCGCAATGCCCGTCGCGACTTGTGCTCGACCGGATTGCCGACAAATGGACGGCGCTCGTTATTCAGATCCTGGCGCGCGGAACGATGCGTTATGCCGAACTGCAACGCGCGATCGGCGGGATTTCGCAAAAGATGCTCACGCAGACTTTGCGCAGCCTCGAGCGTGACGGCCTCGTGCAACGCAAAGTGCATCCCGTCGTGCCGCCAAAAGTCGAATATTCACTGACGAGGTTGGGCCGGACCTTGATTGAGCCGTTGCACGCGCTTTGTCGCTGGTCGGAAAAGCACTTGGCCGAGTTGCAGACAAATCGTGCCCGGGCTAAGACCGTGGCAAGCGATGGTTGACCGTGGCGGCACGCGTGTCTGTTAGCTGTCGCAGCCTTGAGGTAATCAAAAACCATAGCGCGCCGGCCACTCCCTGGCTGGTCCACCCAAGCGCATTGCGCATGCCTTCAGTTCCTTCTTGAAAAAGTGAGCCAGATGCGACCGCACCTGGCTCGTCAGCGGTAGCTTTTCCATCCCGGCCCAGCTGTTGTAATTCGCCCTTGACTGGTCGCTTGGCTTGTCCGGATCGGCACCGAGGAAATCGAGAATGGAGCGTCGCAGTTCAGTCGGGTTTCTTTGCAGATCGTCAAAGAAATAAACGTGAAACCGGTCTGGATGAACGTAACGTTTCCAGCGCGTGACGACCGCGCTCGGGTACGAACGCAAGCGCATCCCTCGGCGGAGCAAATTCCGATGGACTTCGTTGACATTGGTCGCGTCAAACTGCTCAATCTGCCGGTAATGCACTTCCATCGACAAGTGCGACCAGAATCTCTGCACTGGATCGCGCGCAAGGAAGATCACTTTTAAGTTTGGGAAATATCCGATGATTTGGCGAATGAGTTTACTACGTAGCGTCGAATAATTTGGCGAAATGTCCCCGGAGAGGAGTGATCCCTTGGGTTCAAACAGCCGGCCGTAATTCTCGAAGTCTATGTGCGTTTTGGTGCTGAGGCGACTCAGGTTCTCCAAAAAACGAAGATCGCGCTCGTCTCGGCAGCGCGGAGGGGTCGAGTGTTGGACCCTGCTCAGTTGATCAAAATAATGCAATTCCTTTACAGGCGGCATCCAGAAATCCGGATGAGAGTCGAGCTGCTGATAAAGCCATGTCGTTCCGCTTTTGTGGGCTCCGATGCACAGGAAATCGGTCTGCGCATGCTTCGTCAAAGGCCGCTTTTTTTTGCCATCGCCAACGGCGCGCGCGTTAAATCGCCAAGCCCAATGCACCCTTCCACTATCCTCTTTCCCGTACCGAAAAGGCAAGAGTGCGAATTTGAACTTGTGACCCATTGGTGATCAAGCGCGGAAACAGTACGATTGGCCTGATATCGGTGGACGAGATGCTCGAGCCGGTGCCCGCCAGAATTGCTTTGCATGGCTGGCCATGGTGGGTGTATCCTGAAATCTTCCCTTATGGACGTGAGTGGCACCATCCGCGCGATCCTGAATCAAAAAAGCCGCGAGGTTTTCTCGATTTCGCCGGATGCAACGGTTTTCGAAGCAATCCAACTGATGGACGCAAAGAATGTCGGTGCGCTGTTAGTGGTCAAGCAGGAGCGGCTGGTCGGCGTCATTTCCGAACGCGATTACACGCGCAAGGTGGTCCTGCGAGGCAAGCGCTCGCGCGAGACCAAGGTTGCCGAGATCATGTCAACCAATGTGTTCACGACACATCCGCGCGAAGGCGTGGATGAATGTCTGCGTATCATGACGGACAAGCATATTCGACATCTGCCGGTACTCGATGGCGACAAGGTTGTGGGCGTTATTTCCATTGGCGATCTGGTCAAGCACGTCATTTCCTGCCAGCAAGCCGCGATCGCCCATCTGGAAAGCTACATCCACGGCGGATACTTGGGATGAGCGCATAGATTTGTAGGGCGTCTGTGTCAGACGCCTCCCTTGACGGCGGCGTTTCACAGAAACGCCCTACAGTTTCCAAACTGTTTTCCCGGCTGCGATTGTCCGTACCGCGCGGCCTTTGAGTTTCCGGCCATCGAACGGCGAATTGCGCGAGGCCGATTGAAATTGATCAAGTCTGACTGTCCACTCAAGTTTCGGATCGATCAGGGTTACATCAGCTCGCGCGCCGGCCGATAGCGTGCCTGCATCAATCTTCAACAAACGCGCCGGTTCGATGGTGTACATCTCGATCAACCGGGCGATATCGATCTTGCGATGCTTATGCACGAGCAGGTCCATGAATAATCCGAGCTCCGTCTCCAACCCGATGATGCCAAACGGTGCTGCATCGAATTCCACTTCCTTTTCGAAATCGGCATGCGGCGCGTGATCGGAACACAAGATCGATAATGTTCCGTCAGCGATTCCTTCCAGCAGCGCATTAACATCTGCCTCAGACCGCAGCGGCGGATTCATTTTACAGTTCGTATCAAAATTTTGGACGGCCTCGTCGGCTAACGCGATGTGATGCGGGCAAACTTCGCCACTGATCTTTACCCCGCGCGTCTGCGCTTCACGAATGAGCCGCACGCTGCCAGCCGTCGTGATGTGTTGGCAATGAATATGATGATCGCAAAGCTCCGCGAGCAGAATGTTGCGCATCACCATCGCTTCTTCGCCCGCCGCTGGCCAGCCCGGTAGCCCGAGCAGTGTGCTCCAGTAGCCTTCGTGCACAACGCCGTTGCCAACCAGATTGTAATCCTGGCAATGATCGAGCACGGGCAGCTCGACCATGCGCGCGTACTCGACCGCGCGGCGCATCACCTCGTGATTTTGAACGCAGTGGCCGTCGTCCGTGATCGCTACCACGCCCGCCTGCGCGAGTGAACCAATAGGCGCGAGTTCCTCGCCAGCCAGATTTTTTGAAATCGCGCCGGTTGGCAAAACATTCACGCACGCGACCGCCGCCGCTCGATCTTTGATCCAAGCGATGGTGCTGGGATTATCCGCAACCGGCGAAGTGTTCGGCATGCAAACAACCGTGGTAAATCCGCCGGCTGCTGCCGCCCGCGCGCCTGACTCAATCGTTTCCTTGTGACTGAATCCCGGCTCGCGCAGGTGCACGTGCATGTCGATCAAGCCGGGCGTCACGATCAGACCTTTCGCCTCAATCTCTTCGATTTCCGATTTCTGCCCTCTGACTTCTGACTTCTGTGCTATTCGTCCATCGGCGATGTAAAGATCAGTAATTTCATCCCGCTTATTTGCCGGATCGATTACCCGACCGTTGCGAATGATCGTAGCGCTCATTGAGTTGAAATTCCTCCGCACAGATAGAGAACGGCCATGCGGACGGCGAGACCGTTGGTGACTTGATCGAGAATGACGCTTTGCAATCCGTCGGCCACGTCGCTGTCGATCTCGACGCCGCGGTTGATCGGGCCGGGATGCATGATCAGGCAATCCGGCTTCAAAAGTTTTGCGCGTTTCTTTGTGAGGCCAAACAAGCGGATGTATTCGCCGAGCCCGGGAAAATATTCCCTACGCTGACGTTCATGCTGAATCCGCAAGAGATTTACGACATCGGCTTTCGGCAGCACGTCATCGATCTTGTATGAAACTCCGACCCCCAGTTTTTCAAACTCGCGCGGGACGAGAGTGCTTGGCCCGACCAGCGTCACGTGTGCGCCCAGCTTCAGCAGACCGAAAATGTTCGAGCGCGCGACGCGGCTGAACAAAATGTCGCCGATGATCGCGACGTGCAGCCCGGCGATTTTTCGTCTGTGTTCGCGGATGGTGTAAAGATCGAGAAGCGCCTGTGTCGGGTGTTCGTGTGCGCCGTCACCGGCGTTGATCACGCTTGCTTTCAGCCGGCTCGCCAAAAACTGCGGCGCGCCAGCGGAGCTGTGTCGCAGCACGAGAATATCGGCGTGCAAGGCCTCCAGATTCCGCGCGGTGTCTTTCAGCGTTTCACCTTTGGTGAGGCTGGAAGTGGTTGCCGAGATATTGATCACGTCCGCGCTCAAGCGAAATGCAGCCAGCTCGAACGACGTGCGTGTCCGCGTGCTTGGTTCAACAAAAAAGTTCACCAGCGTTTTTCCGCGCAGCGCTGGAACCTTTTTGATCTGGCGAGTTCCCACTTTCTTGAAGGCGTCCGCAGTTTCGAGAACGAAATTGATTTCGTCGGCGGATAATTCGCGCAGCCCGAGCAGATCTTTTCGTGTCCAGCGCGTGGTCATGATTCCCTTTCCAGCCAGACTGCGTCGGCTTCGTTATCGGTTTGTTGCAGGCGCACCTGAATTTGTTCGCGCGTCGCAGTGGGCAAATTCTTGCCGACGTAATCGGGGCGAATGGGAAGCTCGCGATGGCCGCGATCGATCAGCACCGCGAGTTGGATGCGGGCCGGGCGTCCGAACGAATTGATGGCGTCCATGGCCGCGCGAACGGTGCGCCCAGTGTAAAGAACATCATCGACAATGATGACCGTGCGATCCTCAAGTGGCAGCGGAAGTTTTGACGCACGCACCACGGGTAACTCCGGGCGCATGCCCACATCGTCGCGATGCATCGCTACGTCGATGACGCCGGTTTCAATCTCGGCGTTGGCAATCTCCCGAGTGAATCCAGCAATCCGCCGCGCGATCTCCACGCCACGCGCAGGGATTCCGGCCAGCACGACCTCCTCAAGCCGACGATTTCGCTCAATGATTTCGTGCGCAATCCGTTGAAGCGCCCGACGAATTGCCTCCCCGTCCATGATGGGGACGGGGGTTGGTGAATTCTGTTTTGACTGTTTCATATGATTCCTTGGCGACCTCGCAGGATCGCTTTAAAGGAGTACAAAATTTAGGAGGCGGACTTTTCGGTGCGCGCCTCCTTTCTTCGTCGCTCACGCCAGTTGGAGCGATGTTTCACGATCCAATCAAGCAAGGCTCTCTCAAAGCCGATGTCTTTGCCGGCTTTTTCGCTTTCAATCCATTTATGCTTCAAAATCTCCGCGCGCTCGGCGAGAAACTCCTTGTAGAGTGCCGAATCCTTGACGAATTGAGCTTGATCTTCTTCCGAAGATGGCATCTGGGGTTTCTCTTCTTTCATAAAACTTGCGTTGAGTCAACAAAATCGCGCATCAGAATTCGACGGGGCGGCCGCGCTATTTATTTAACTCTCCGTTGCGCAACCGGTTGCGGGCGCCGCACTACGCCAACGCCTTACGCAGATTTTCTACGATCTTTTTGAACTCGGCTGTCACGGGCGATCGCCGATCTTCGCCCACGATTGGAATCCCGCGATCGCCTGCCTCGCGCGTGGCAATATCGATCGGAATCTGGCCAAGCAGCGGGACACGCAACCGTTTCGCTTCGCGTTCGCCGCCGCCGCTTCCAAAGATATCGTAGCGTTTGCCGTCGGAAGGAGAAACGAAGAAACTCATGTTCTCAATCAGACCGAGTACAGGCACGTTGACCTTGTCGAACATCGTGGCGGCCTTCCGGGCATCGATAAGCGCAACCTCCTGAGGCGTGGTCACCACAATCGCTCCAGAAAGCGCGACTGTCTGCACAATGGTGAGTTGAATGTCGCCGGTGCCGGGCGGCAGATCGAGCACCAGATAATCCAGTTCGCCCCATTCGACCTGCCGCAAAAATTGTTGCGTGTATCGTGTTACCATCGGCCCGCGTAAAATCGCAGGCGAAGCATCGTCGAGCAGAAATCCCATCGACATGAGCCGCAAGCCGTATTGCTCGATCGGAACGATTTTGTTTTCTTCCGTGGCCATTGGCCGCTCGCGTGTGCCGAACATCAGCGAAATGCTCGGACCGTAGATATCGCAATCGCACAAACCGACGCGCGCGCCGGTTTGCTCCAGCGCCACCGCAAGATTGGCAGCAACCGTTGACTTGCCGACGCCGCCTTTGCCGCTTGCCACAGCGATCACGTGCCTGACTCCGGGAATCCGCGTCGCGCCCATGCCGGCGCCTGCGCCGCCGGGCGGCGCTTGGATATCGATCAAAACTTTCGCGCTGCGCACTCCTTCGATCCCGCGCAATGCGCGTTCCGCATCATTCTTGATCGTCGCCGGAACGTTGGGATCATTTGTCGCAAGCGCGAGTTGCACCTTGACCTCGCCATCGTCGATTTGGATCGACTTCACTAGGCCGAATGAAACGATGTCGCGAGTGAAGCCAGGATATTTCACCAACTTCAACGCGGTCTTCACTTGCTTCTCTGAGATCGACATAGTTGAACCTTACGTGCGCCACCCAAGAGGTAAACTGCGCGCTGTGGTTATCGATCCTGATAGTCTAGTTTGTATCGAATTTGGTAGTCGCTTCCGCCAGAGAAACGAGATGGTTGTTCGCCAGCTTTCGCCACGAAGTCTGGGTTTTGCCACTCGGACCAGGCGCGATATGTCGCCTTCATAGGGTTGGCCGGCAAATGGAGCTTGAAAATTCGGTCTTCACGGCCGGGAAATTTCAGAACAAACAAGCGCTGCGACGTGCGAAAATAAAGTTCGACGTAACCGGCGCGCACGCCCGGGTTTTCAGGCGCCTCTGTGTGCCAGTACCCCGGCATCGTATTACGGTCGGTGTCGAGCTCCGGCTCAACGTCAGCAAGAGTTTCGAGGGACTGACCGGCCGGCGGTTTCACTTCGAATTCGAGAAGCGGTGTCGGCCCATTGAGGTTGAGAACATGAGGTTGAGCTGCATACCAAATTCCCAAACCAGATGCTCCGATGGCTGCGATTGAGACACACACCATCACCAACCCGATGAACAGCCAGATGCTTCTCGCCCCTCGCCAGTAGAGTGTGACAAGGATGGAGACTGGCGTGACGATGCACGTCACGATCAATGCAATGGCAACGGTAAAGTAAGCGGCTTCGCCTTCCCTTGACGGGACATGGAGTGCGGCCGCGAGGGCCGCGCCAAGTGCAAAGCCGAGAAACAGTCCGGCCGCAATGCCGATAATTCCTCCGACAATTCCGAAAAGAACTGCGCTAACGGAGAGTTTATTCATAGCGGCCTTCACGAGAATAATCAGGGCGAATTTGTCGGGATCGGACTCCGCAGAAGATCGATCCGCCGATGCGTTTTTGCGATCTCGACGACAAGTCCCGAATAGTTCCACTGCCCAAGAGACTTCCTCGCTGCCACGTAGATCGTCCCTTTCCCTTTTGGACCGGCGACGGGAATAGACAGATTGGCTTCTCCGGATGCACCGTTAACGTTTGTGTTTCCGGAAACAAGAAATCCTTCCGTGATAGGGGAACCTAAGGCCTCGATGACGGATGGGTGCGCCTTGGCTCGGGCCAAAGCATCTTTGTAAACGTCAGTCGATTTCACCGCGCTAAATACGATCAGGAGGACTGAAGCCACAAAAGCGACGAACAGCACCGCGATACTGAAGCAGCCAAGCGGCACGAACCATTTCCAGTTTCGCTTCCACCAGTTGGGTCTTGGCGTTGAGGAAGGTGGCGGCGGATTCTGCTCCACGGAGCTTTTCTACTTCGAACGCAAAGCTTTTTGCAACCGATCTCTCGATTCTACTCCAAGCTTGACTCATTCAGTCCTCGCCATGCAGGATGCCCGCAATGAAACCACAGCACTCTCTCCGAATTATTTTTGCGGGCGCGTTGATCGCCCTCATGGGCGCCTGCGCGACCATGACATCTTCCGGTCCAGCCGCCCTCGCAGGTACCTGGACAAATTCGCTCGGCACCGTCTGGACAATCAATGTCGACGGTACATTTCACGTCATGGCTACGACACCAAAGGCAGAGATCTGGGGCAAATATACGGTCACCGGCGATACGATCACAATTCAAGAAACTCGCCGGTCAACCGCCATCCCCAAAAATTGCAAAGGGCCCGGCGTGTATAAGTTCAGCCGGCCGAACGCAAATACTTTGACGTTTGTGTTGGTCAGTGACGTCTGCAAGCCGCGCATTCAAAACGTGACGAAGCCGTGGACGAAAAAATAGAAGCTGGCGATTGAGGTCAATCGCCCCTGCCAATCGTCCGCAGATAAATCTCTTCGAGTCGCTGTGCTTGCGCGTCGAGGTCGAAATTTTTGCGAACGACCTCAGCGCCGGTACGCGCGATCTGCGAGAGGAAGACGGGATCTTCCGCCGCGTTGAGCAACACCCGCGCTAAAGCTTCGTGATCACGTTCCGGCACGAGCACGCCGCTTACGCTGTTTTCGATTGCTTCGGGAATGCCGCCATGCTGGGTAGCGAACACTGGCAGGCCGCTGGCCATTGCTTCGAGCATCGAATTTGGGATGCCTTCCTGGTTTCCGTCGTGACCCGTTTGGCTCGGGTGCAGGAAAATGTGCGACCGATAATAGATGTCGCGCAATTGCTCCTGCGAAATGAAACCTGTGAACGAAACGTGCGCGTCAACGCTGAGTTCACGCGCCAGCTTCTGAAGTTCGTCGCGCAAAGGCCCTTCTCCAGCAATCGTCAGCGTCGCATTTGGATATTTCCCAAGGACAACTGCGAAAGCGCGAAGCGTAACGAGCAGACCTTTCTTCTCGATCAGTCGGCCAGCTTGCACGAATCGCCATTGGGTCGCCGCGGCGACGAAGTTTCGTTCACGAAACGGAAATTCCTGCAACGGAATCCCGGTGCGCTGGATTTCAATCTTTTCCGGGTCGCAGCCAAGATCGGCAACTGCGCGCCGCAGCGATTCTGAGCGAACCAAAGCCAGCTTCACTGCTTCGAGCATCTGCTGCGTGGCCTCTCGATAGGCCGGCTTGTTCATGTCTACCGTGACATCCGCGCCGTGAAAGGAAACGATCGACGGATTTTTCCACGCGCGAATCAGCGGCAGGAGATGGACGGCGATTTGGCCGAAGTAAATGTGCAAAAGCCGCGCGTCGATTCTATTCAAAACACCCAGTAACGCGCGCAGCTCGGTGTCCGAAATCTGCCACGGCATGTCGCGTAGTTGGCGAAACCAAAAGCGCCGCAGAAAATGCGTCGCCGGCTTGGGAACAATGTGGACGGCGTCAAACGGATAGCGCTCGGTTTGTTCGCGTTTCTGCGCAATCACCATTGGAACGCATTGTTTCAGCGCGGTGATTTGCCGATAGACATGCAACATCTCCGGTTTCAGAAACGTCGCGCAATAACAAGCAATAACCGGGCGGGACTCGGGAGATGGAACTTGCAACGCCGAATGCTCAACGTTCAACGCTCAATGTTCAACTCCCAGGAAGAGTAATTTCCTAACAGGCCGTTGAAAAACTGCCGGCGCTTGGTTCCGGAGTTCCGCCTTTAGGCGGTTTTGTTTCCCCCGGCTGCCGCGTAAACGCGGAACTCCAAACATGCTAACTCAAGTGGAAAATTGTGCGCGCACTTCCGCCGGCACGCGGACCGGTCGGCCGGTGTGTGCATTGATCGGGCACCAGAGAGTCCGAGCCTTTGACAAGAGCTGGCCGTCGCTGCTGCGCCGGATTTCCGTGAACCGTTCGAAGGTGAGCCGCGTGGCTTTGCCAACCCAAGTGCGCAACGCGATTTGGTCACCAAGGCCGGCGGGAGTTTTGTAGTCGATCTCGTGCCGCAGAACGACCCAGTCGATAGTTTCCTGCGCTTCTGGGCTGGCGATGGCTCGCCAGTGCGCGGTGGCAACCTCCTGCACCCAGCGCAGGTAAACCGTGTTGTTCACATGATCTTGCTCGTCGATGTCACCGGGCAGCACTGAAACGGTCATTTCGAAAGGCGCGGAGGACATCGATGGATCAAGTGAATTAGAAGGCAAAGCTCCGGAGCGAAAGAGAGGATCAGCTTATGTGGAACCGCCGCATTAATTCTTGCCGCGCTTCCATGGCGAGGTCCGGCCTCATGCGACTAAGCAATTTTTCCCGCCGCTCGGGATCCATTGCTGCCAGTTCGCGCACCAGTTTGTCGCGCGTTTTCCATTTCGCATACTTGCTGCAGCCGATGCCGATCGCGAGAAGCGCAGAGATGATCCAAACCGTAATGTCTGTCGCAGTCACCGAAAGCATAAGGAAGCGAAAAAGTTTACGACGACCCCCGACAAAATCACTCTTCCTTTTTCGGGACAGTTTCAAGCCACGAGCTGCAAAAAGTGTCGGTAATTTGACGTTTCTGACACGAGTCGGAGATTTTCTCGTGCGCGTCCACCGAGGAACCATCGCCGTTCTGTGTACGGGTATCGTGCTGACTAATGCGTCGCTGGCACGTGCGCAGGACGCGACTTCGGCAAGTCTTCCGGAGCATGTGGATACCGACGAGACAATGCCGATGCCGACACCGAAAAAGAAAAAACCGGCACCGAGCTTGGAAATTGCGGCCAAGGCATCGAGTCAAAAGCCAGCGCCTGCAACCGAGCAGACGACGCCCTCTCCAGAACAACCGGTGACACCGGCTATGCCACTACAAAAGAAAACTCGTGCAAAAAAGCGGACGACTTCGGCCGTGCAACCTGAGGCGCCAAGTTCTTCGACTCCCACGCCGTTGTCGCTGCCGGCTGCCCAAGCGATGGCAGTGAGTGCTCCTTTGCCCGAGTATCCATACCAGGCGAAGCGCGCCAATATTACTGGAAGCGGTGTTTGCGTCATGACTGTCGATACTGCGAGCGGCAAGGTTACCAACGCGGTGATGACGCAAAGCACTGGTGATGCGATGCTCGATACAGTTACCACCAACACGTTTCGAAGGTGGCGATTTAAACCCGGAACTGTGTCGCAGGTCCGAATGCCGGTCGATTATGAGTGAAATCATGTTAGTTCCTTTTGATAATCAGCGGCTGGACTTGCGATCACGGTCACATCGTGTGAACACGAAAAATGTATGCAGTCGAGCTTGATCGATCGAAACGTCTCCTGGTGATCAGCGCGTTGCAACGGGTCACGGCTGAGCAAGCAAAGCTGGCAGCGCAACGCGTACGGGAGCTCATACAGGATGTTGCCCCCGGGTTCCGTGTTTTGGCGGATTTCCGGTGGTTGGAGTCAATGGATTCGGCAGCGGCGCGTCACGTTGCCGAAATCATGGATGTGCTTGCCGAAAGAGGGGTTGCCTCCGTGACGCGAGTAATGCCCGATCCGCACAAGGATATTGGTCTCAATATTCTCTCACAATTTCATTATGGACCCGAAATCCAAATCGCGACGTTCCAGACGCTGGCTGACGCCCTGCAAAGTATGGCAGGCGCTGATTCTCCCTCGACCTAGCGACGCGCCTTGGGCTTTATTTTCTTGGGGGTGTTGTTTAGTGCTTGCCATTTAGCGGGCGACCAAACATTCTGCGGTTCTCGAACTTAACTGTAATATGAAAAAATCTGTCTTAACGTTAATCACTGTTCTGATCGGCGCAGCGTTTATCGTTTCCTGCACACAACAGGGAACTACTGCGACTTCGACGAGGGGTGCGGCAACCGCCAAAGTCTCGCCCACTCCGTCGCCGACGCCTAAGAAGAAGACGACGGCGAAAAAGAAGAAGGCCGCTGGGGCCGAGGAGTCTCCCTCGCCTTCAGAAGGATCTTCTCCTGCGCCGACACCGTAGAGAGGACCTTCAAAGCTCCGATTCTGGAATTGTGCACTCAGCTGATGGATCCGTCAGTTGAGTGTGGCGCCTAGGTTAAGAGTGTGCTTGAGCGCCTTGGTCGCCTGCGCTAGGATCTGCGCGGGATGCTTGAGACCATTCTGGGATGCCTCAAATGGGGTGCTGTGGGTTTCGTCGTGGCTTTTGCACTGATGAAGCTGTTCGAGGCTAGCCACATTCACGACGATATTCCAAAGCCTGCTTTCAAAATACGGCAGACGAAACGCGCGACGTTCATCTTGTCCACGTTCGCAGCAATGCTTTCAGCTTTGGTCTGGCTGCTCGTGCAGAAGTTGGACTGAATCGGAGTCTAGAGGGTAAGAGATCAGAAATCAGAAGTCTGAAGTCACAGCGGCAGCTTGCACTTCTGCTCAAGTTGATGCGCAGCGCGCTGGATTTCGGCACTGGTCAATGGACGCCCAGACAAACCGATAACCAAACCTCGAATCTCTTTCGGATTGACCACGTGAATGTTCGACTTGGCAGCTCGTTCGACCAACCAGCCGGGAATAGCGACGATTCCTTGAACGGTAACGGGGTCACCCGTTGCGGAACTTAGCCATTGCGCGAGCTTTTTTTTGTTTCGCCATATTTGGTCCAAAGCATCGGTGTCCCGACCGTTGGGAAACTGCAACTTCTGCCCATCGAATACTACTCGATATTGCTTCTCACCTCCGAGTAGCGGCTTCCTTTTGGTCTTTGTTTCGACGATGAACACGCCGGTGGGGCCGACCAAAACATGATCCATGTTGTAACTTTCGAAAGGTACATCGTGAAAGACACGAAAGCCGTCCGCCATAAGCTGATTGAGTTCTTCGGCCACGTATCGTTCCCCTTGGAAACCCAATCGGTAACAATCACGCGCGCGAATGAGTGGCCGAAGTCTGCCATATGCGATCGCGCAGGAGCCAGCTGAGCAAAGAAAGAAGAGGATCACGACGACCCAGCTCGCCTTCGTTAACGCGAGCAAAACGGCCAGGAAGAATGGAGTAATTACTACCGTCCCCAGCCAAGGATCCATTTTCTCGTCCAGTTCTTCGATGCGCAGACGATTGCTTTCTCCAGCAGGTCGTCTTTGCAATTCTTCGAAGGGTGCAACCGCTCGTAATTTTTGCCTTCTCTTCTTGAGAATGAGCCACAAGGTCAATGCACCCACTGGCAAATACAGAAGCAGTAGGTATCCCAGTTCTTTGAGAAGAATCATCATGACTGCGACCACTCAGCCCATGTAAAAGCCGCCGTTCACATTCAAGACCTGCCCGGTGATGTATGACGCCATTGGGGAGGCGAGGAAGAGCGCGGCGTTAACAATTTCACTCACATCGCCAAGGCGTCCGAGCGGAATTTGTTTGATGAAATTTTGCGTCACTTCGTCAGGCATACCCTTGCTCATGCCGATGTCGATGAAGCCCGGAGCGATGGCGTTCACGGTGGTGTTCTGCCGCGCAAACTCGCGGGCAGAGACTTTGGTAAGCGCAATAATTCCCGCTTTGCTCGAGGAATAATTTGCTTGGCCGAACAAGCCCATTTGGCCGCTCACGGACGACATGTTGATGATCCGTCCGCCACTGCGCAGGATCGGGGCGGCTTTTTGAGTGACGATAAATGTGCCGATGAGATTTACGCGAATGACGCTCTCGAATTCATCCAGCGACATTTTCTTTATAGTGCGATCGCTGATGATACCGGAATTGTTCACCAGAATGTCGAGCCCGCCATGTCGATCTTGAATCTGCTTCATCATGGCCTCGACCTGCGCCGGCTGCGTGACGTCGCACTCGATCACCAGCGGCTCGTTCAACTCCTTCGCCACATTCATCGCGTCGGTCTTGTTTTGTCCCTGTGCGTCAGTCACGTAATTCACCACGCACTGCGCGCCGTGCGCGCCGAAAGCCTTCATCATCTCTGCGCCGATCCCGCGCGAGCTGCCGGTGACCAGCACAACTTTGTCAGTGAAATCCAACGGATCGGCCATATCGAAAAGAAGATTAATCAGGAAACCAGGAAGCCAAGAAAATTAGATTCCAGCTAGTTTTCCTGTTTTCCTGGTTTCCTGGTTTATTGTTATCTCTTCAACGACATGGCTGCACCCATTCGTATTTTGACCGCGGTTCCGATTTGCGACGGTCACGACAGCGCGATCAATACAATTAACCTGGAATTCATCCGGCACGGCATCGAGGTCATTTATCTCGGGTATCACCGCTCGGTGGGTGACATTGTGCGCGCGGCGATCCAGGAGGACGTGCGCGCGATTGGCATCTCAAGTTACAACGGCGGGCACATCGAATTCTTCGCGGAAGTTGTCGATCTTTTGCGAAAAAAGGGCGCAGACGACATCAAGGCCTTTGGCGGCGGCGGAGGCACGATCACGCACGAAGACGCGGCCATTATGAAACGCAAAGGCGTGGAGGAAGTTTTTTTCGCCGGCACGTCGCTGGAAGAAATGGTCAAGTTTGTCCATCAGCGCTACGGCAAACCGCGCGGGAAAAGGCCTCGGTCCAAATCGTTCGACCAGGAACTCGCGCACAAGCTGACGAAGATTGAAGAGACGCACGCGAAGGGAAAACGCCCAATGCTCAACGCCCAACGTTCAACGTCCAATAAGAAGTTTCGTCATTCCTCATTCGTCATTCGTCATCCAGCGCGCGCGGGGCGCGCGCGCGTGATTGGTTTCACCGGCCCAGGCGGCGCGGGAAAAACAACGTTAATCGACGAGCTGGTGCTGCGTTTTCTGAATCAAAACCCAAAAGGTCGGATCGCGATCTTGTCGCACGATCCCAGCGTGGTTGGCGAAGGCGCGTTGCTGGGGGATCGGGCTACCATGATCAACTCTCAGAACGATCGGGTATTCATGCGCAGCATGGCCACGCGCGGACAAGCCGGCGGGCTTTCGCCCGCAACGCACGATTGCCTGACGCTGCTCGCGCAGTCGAATTTCGACTACGTGATTATCGAGACGGTGGGCACCGGCCAGGAAGCGATGCCGTTTCAGAAAAATGGAATTGTCGATCTAACGGTGCTGGTGATGAATCCGGATTACGGCAGCCGGTTGCAGTTACAAAAAATCGTGATGCTCGATCTGGCCGATATTGTCGTCGTGAACAAGAGCGACCTTCAGCGTGCTCGCACCGCGCATACGGAAATCGAACAACGTCTTGAACAAAACCGGCGATCACAGCAACTCATCGACACGGTGGCCAAACGCCATCGCGACCCTGGCGTGGATCGTTTGTTCGATTTAATTTCGAATAGATCTGTAGCGGCGGTCTCCGACCGTCGCGCATCTCGGCGCTCAGAGAGCGCCGCTACAACGAAACGGAGGACAAAATGAGTAAGCTCGGACAAGTCGTCAAATCGGTTGAGAACTACAACCAGTTTGTTCTTGATCAGGTGAAACGCGCGCGCACCGACGAGAAATTCGGGCGTGAATTGCTGGGACGCTGGAACGACATCAAAGCGAAAATCCCGACCACGCGCACCCCGACCGGCTTGTCTTTACCACGACTCGCTCTGCCAGAGATCGACGAGTCAGGTGAGATCGCGCGTTATCTCTTCGGCGAAGGATTGCCGGGTGAATTTCCGTACCTGAACGCGGCCTATCGCGAGATGTACCTTGAGCCGGTTCGCGAGATTGAAAGCTTTGAGAAGAATCAATCTGTAGCGGCGGGCATGTCGCCCGCAAACCGGTCTAAAAAGCAGCCGGCACGGCTGCCTCTACAGGAAGAGCCGACGCGGTTGTTCTCCGGTTTGATGCTGGCAGAGGACACGAACGAGCGTTTCCATTATCTGACGCGACACCAACGCACCCATCGGCTCAGCACAGCATTCGATGGGCCCACCCTTTACGGCATTGATAGCGACGCAGATGGCGTCTTTGGAAAGATCGGCGAGGGCGGCGTGGCGATCGACACCGTCGAGGACATGGTGCGACTCTACGATGGGTTCGATCTCGGCTCGCCGAATTTCTCCGCGTCAATGACGATCAGCGGTCCGGCGCCGATCATCATGGCCATGTATATTGCTGCGGCCAAACGGCGCTTGGGCCCGAAGGTCGTTCCGAAATTGCGCGGCACAATCCAGGCCGACATTTTCAAGGAAGTCCAGGCACAAAACGAAACGATTTTCCCCATCGAGCCGTCGCTGCGTTTTCTCACAGACATGGTCGAGTTCACCACGCGCGAAATGCCGCGCTGGTATCCGATTTCGATCAGTGGTTACCACATCGGAGAAGCCGGCTCCACGCCAGTGCAACAAGCTGCTTACACGCTCTCGAACGGGTTCGCGTACGTAGAAATGTTCGCCTGGCGCGGCATCCCGGTCGATCAATTCGGCCCGCGGCTGTCATTCTTTCTCGATTGCGGTCTCGACGCCGAGTACATCGCCCTCGCGCGCGTGTCGCGTCGGATCTGGGCGATCGGAATGCGCGACGTGTTCGGCGCAGGACCGAAAGCGCAGCTTTATAAATTGCACACGCAAACCAGCGGGCGCTCGCTGATTGCCGCCGAGTTCAAAAACAATCTCACCCGCACCGCGGCGGAATTAGTCTTGGCTTACATGAACGCCACAAATTCATGTCATTCCAACAGCGCGGACGAACCGTTCACCACGCCAAGCGAAGAATGGATCCGGCTCGCCGCGCACGGGCAGGCGATCCTGCTGGAGGAATCCGGCATTTTCAAGCACACCATGAACATGTTGAGCGGGTCGCCCGGAATGAAAGCCGTCGAGCGCGCAGTGGAAGCCGCGATTCTCGATGAATTCCGCGAGATCGAGCGACTCGGCGGCGTTTTGGCCGCGGTGGAAGAACGTTATCAGCGCAGCCAGATTCAAAATGCAGCGCATCGCTATGAGCAGCAAATTTACGATGGCACGCGTCCAATTATCGGATTGAATCGCTACCGCGACGGCGCCGATGACATTCCGGATGTGAAACTTGCGCGCACCCCGCGCAGCAAACAGCAGTTGCAGGTCGATCGGCTTGCGAAATTCAAAAAGAAGAATGCCGAGAAAGCCAAACGCGCACTGGACAAACTGGCAGAAGTCGTCGAGCGCGGTGAAAACTGCTTCCCCACGCTGCTCGAAGCGGTCGAAGTTTGCTCGTTAGGCCAAATCACCGGGTGTTTGCAGCAGGTAGTCGGTCGTTTTCGCCCAATGGTGTAGGTAGGGACGCTGCGCTGCGGCATTTGGTGCGCGCGATGACTCTACCAATCTTACTTCACCCGCTTGAGCCGCATGTTCTCGCCGTAAAATACGAGACAACGCGAATCCATGACTCGCGCCGTTTTCATCGAAACAGTAATGCCGTCGCCGGTGCGCCCGACCGTGCCTGCGCCCGAGTTTTTAAAACTGTCTTCCCATTTGAACTCCAGCGTGTTCGTGCCGGTGACTTTTGCCAGACCTTCGCCGTCTGGCGCTGCACCGTGTGCGTCAGCGTAAGCAGCATCGAAGAAAACATGGATAGCGTTTCCTGACTGCCTAATACTCATTTGAAAGACCGCTTGTCCTTTGAGGAAGTTCTTGTTTGCGTACTCGCCCGTCCAATTCGGCTCGGCTGAGAACGTATCAAACGCGCTTGCGCTTAGAATAAGCGAAACGACAAGGCCTATATTTCTGCGTCGCATCTGCTCAGAGTAACAGGTCCTCCAAGTTTTGTTGCCTTAATTCGCGGCCACGAACTTTTCGGACGCGTAATATGGCTTCGCGCTCCGAAACGTTAAATGGAGTTATGCCCGCTGGATCACTGCAAACCTATCGCAAGAAACGGAATTTCCGGCACACGCCCGAGCCGAAGGGTGATGGGAAAAAGGCGCGCCGGAAAAAGCCGATTTTCGTCATCCAGAAACACGCGGCCCGGCAACTGCACTATGATTTACGCCCTCCAGGTGGGGCGCGCACTGAAGTCTTGGGCGGTGCCGAAAGGGCCGTCGCTAAATCCAAGCGACAAGCGTATGGCTGCTGAAGTGGAAGATCATCCGATCGGCTACGCAAAGTTCGAGGGCGTGATCCCGAAAGGCCAATACGGCGCGGGCGCAGTGATGGTATGGGACACAGGCACGTATCGGAACGTCACCAGAAAGGATCACAAGAAGGTCCCAATCACCAAGGCGCTGAAGCATGGGCACGTCGCGGTCTGGCTCGACGGCAAGAAGCTAAAAGGCGGTTATGCGCTTAGCCGCATTGCCAAAGGCAAAAAACCGCGCTGGCTCCTGGTGAAAATGAGAGACGCCAAAGCCGATGCGCGCCGCAAACCAACCAAAACTGAAACCAAATCAGCGCTAACCGGTCGCACGATGAAGGAAATCAAAAAGAAGAGAAGTGAACAAACTGCTACGGAGTCTGCGCGAGAGTGAACGCGCGAAGCTGAGAAAGAAAAAGCTGCCGTCCTGGACTGCGCCGATGCTGGCCACGCTGACGGACCAGCGTTTCTCCGACCCCGACTGGATTTTCGAGCGAAAACTCGACGGCGAGCGGGTCTTGGTTTTTCGCCAAGGCAAACGCGTGCGTCTGGTCTCACGCAATAAAAAGCTGCTCAACAACACGTATCCGGAGTTAGTCGATGCTTACAAAAAACAGCCGAATGGCAGCTTCATTGTCGATGGCGAAGTCGTCGCGTTCCTGGGGCGCATCACCAGTTTCTCGCGGCTTCAAGGCCGGATGAAACTCACAGATCCCAACGAAGCGCACAAAAGCCGGATCGCGATTTACCATTACCTTTTCGATCTACTGTTCCTCGACGGCTACGACAGCACTCGATTGGCGTTGCGTCACCGAAAAAAGTTGCTGCGCCAGGCACTCAAATTCACGGGGCCGCTTCGCTTCAGCGCGCACCGCTATGAGAAAGGAGAAAAGTTTTACAAGGAAGCATGCAAAGCTGGGCTGGAAGGCCTCATCGCCAAGAACGCCGAGAGTGAATACGTCCACAGCCGCTCACGCGACTGGTTGAAATTCAAATGCGTAAACGAACAGGAAGTTGTAATCGGCGGCTACACGGATCCAAAAGGCTCACGTATCGGATTTGGCGCATTGCTGGTGGGTTATTACAAAGGTAAGCAATTGAAATATGCAGGGATGGTCGGCACCGGTTACGATGACGAACTACTGCGCGACCTTGGGAAAAAATTGCGCCAGATTGAAAAAGACGATCCACCGTTTTCAAAAGACAGCCTGCCTAAAAAGAATGTGCATTGGGTCGAGCCGAAGCTGGTCGGGCAGGTGGGATTCACAGAGTGGACGGGCGAAGGCAAGCTGCGCCACGCGCGTTTCAAGGGACTGCGACGCGACAAGAAACCGAAGAAGGTCGTGCGCGAGAAGAAATGAAAATCGGCGGTCACAAGATCGACATCTCGCACGAGGATAAAATCTTCTTTCCGAAGGCGAAGATCACTAAGAGCGAGGTTGTCGATTATTTCCGACGCGTAGTCAAAGTGATGTTGCCGCATGTACGCGGACGCCCGCTGGCGATGCGCCGTTATCCTGACGGCATTAAAGGCGAAGGCTTTTTCCAAAAAGAGGTGCCCGATTATTTTCCGCGCTGGATCAAGCGCGTCACTACGCCGCGTAAAGAAGGCGGCAAGGTCGACAACGTCGTTTGCGACAACGCGGCGACACTCGTCTATCTCGCCAACCAGGCGTGCTTCACCCCGCATGTGTGGCTGAGCCGGCGCGACAAACTCGATTGCCCAGATCAATTGATTTTCGATCTCGACCCGCCGGGAAAAAAATTTGCGCTGGTCCGTTTTACCGCGAAAGCGCTTCGCGATCTTTTCGACGAGCTCGGGCTATGCGCATTCGTGAAAACCACCGGCTCTCGCGGCCTGCATGTGATCGTGCCGTTGGATCGGAAACAGGATTTCGACACGGCGCGCAAGTTTGCGCGAGACATAGCGCAGGTGCTTGCGCATCGTCACCGGAAACGCCTCACCGTCGAGCCGCGCAAAAACAAACGCCGTGGCCGGCTTTACTTAGACACCGCGCGCAACTCCTACGCGCAACATGCAGTAGCGCCATACGCGGTGCGCGCGATCGAAGGCGCGCCCATCGCCACACCATTGAGTTGGGACGAACTCGCGGACAAAAAGCTCACGGCGCAGAGCTTCAACATGAAAAACATTTTCCAGCGGCTGAGCCGAAAATCCGATCCCTGGAAAAACCTGCGCCGCTCTGTGCGCTCGTTTAACGCAGCGCGCAAACGGCTAGACGCGATCGTTAAGAAAGAGCTGAAAAATAAACGCTGAAGCAATTCAGGCCATGCCCGGCAAAGCACATATCGGCACGAGTGGTTGGAATTACAAAAGCTGGCGCGACGGTTTCTACAGGGATACGCCGCAAAAAGAGTGGCTTCGATTCTGCGCGGAACGTTTTACAGGCATCGAGGTGAACGGCACGTTCTACAAGCTGCCGGAGAAAAGCACGTTCAAAAAATGGCGCGACGAGACGCCGGACGATTTTACATTTGCCATCAAAGGTCACCGGTACGTCACACACAACAAGAAGCTGATCGGCGTGGAAGAACCCGTGATTCGTTGTCGCGAATCGGCCGCGCCTCTGGGCAAACGCCTCGCCGCTGTACTTTGGCAGCTTCCCGCGTTTTTGAAAAAGGACATCGAACGGCTGAGCAAATTCTTGAAAATTCTGGGCCGATGGAAAAGCACGCGGCACGTCATCGAGTTTCGTCACAAATCGTGGTTCGACGATGAAGTCGCCGAATGCCTCAAACGCCACCGTGTGGCCGTCTGCATGTCCGACGCGCCCGACTGGCCGATGTGGGAAGAAGTAACGACCGACCTTGTTTACATCCGCCTGCATGGACACACGCGGAAGTACGCATCGAGCTACAGCAAGCCAGCGCTCAAAAAATGGGCAAAGCGCGTTCGCAGGTGGTTGAAACAAAATCGCACCGTGCACGTTTATTTCGACAATGACGCCGAAGGCGCCGCCCCGCGAAACGCCCTTACGCTGCTGGAAATGTTGCGCTGATCAGTGGATTCCTATTTCTCGACGTCGAGCTCGTTTTCCTTCCAAACCTCAAAGCCTCCTTCCATTTCCATCACTGGAAATCCTCTGGCGGCAAATTCCAGCGCGGCGTTCGCTGCCAGGTGGCATTGCTGATTGTAGCAGTAAAGGACGTTGATCTTGTCTTTCTTGAGCCCTTCCGGACTGTCCCATTTTTCTTTGGGCAGATTCGCTGCGCCTGGCACGTGTCCCTTGGCGTAATCCTCGGACGCGCGCACATCCACGACGTTGATGTTTTCATCCTTCAACATCCGTTTTAGTTCCACCGGCCCGGTGGTAAAGGTCATTTTTTGCTCGAAGAATTCTTTTGCTTTTACTGGATCTGGAAACCTCATTTTTTCGATCCTCCCTGAACAAATGTTTCGAACGGCCCGGCGCGTTCGGTTTCATTTTTTGACCTGATCTGTCAATTCAGAGACGAGTTGTTCGCGATTGTCCGGGCGAACTTCGATTACAGTGACATCGGAGCGCTTTTTGATCGCGTCGGCGAATGGCAACGATCGCGCCGAAATTGTGGCGAGGATTGGTACGTTGCTATCGAGCGCTTCGCTGACAGCGTCGCGGAAAATCGCCGACCGGATTTCCATCGGCCCGATTTCGTCAATCACTACAAGTTGCCGCGCATGCACAGCTCTGTGGAGCGCTTTGACGCCTACATTCTCCAGAGCGGACAAATCGAGTCCATACTTTCCGAGGTGCTCAGGGGTTTTGAAACCTACACGGGCAAATACGGCTTCTTTGCCCTCGAGCGTGATGATTTTGAATCCAACACGCTCCCCACGCTCACGAATCTCCTCAGTATAAAACCCGCCAGCCGGCAGCGCCAGCTTGTTGACGACGCGCTTTATCAGCGTCGTCTTCCCGCAGCCGGGACGACCCGTGAGCAAAAGTTTTCGGATCACCTCACGACGTTCGATTCTGGCAGTGCGCGCAAAACCATGCGGTGCGTCCGCCGATCGTTGCCGATTTTAGTTCGCGTCTGCAGCGGGGGCATTTGCCGCCTTTGCCGCGATGCGGCAGCAGCCACGACTTGGGCATACGATCGACATCTGCCTTGGCCTCGATCGCTTTTTCCAAGATATAGCGTGTCGCGCGGAAGAGTTTTGTAGCTGATTTGTTTTTCAGAGCTGAAGTTCGCGTCGCCGGATGCATGCGCGCACGAAAAAGAATTTCATCGGCGTAAATATTGCCGATGCCGGCAATCAGCTTCTGGTTGATCAAAATCGTTTTCACCGCGGCGCGATGGTTCCTGAGAATGTTTTTGAATTCCGGAGGATCGATGTCGAGCGCGTCCGGGCCGAGGCCACGTTTCCGCAAGTATTCGCTTACATCCTCGACTAACCCGACCTCGCCGAATTTGCGCTGATCGTCGAACGCGAGCCGACAATCCTTTTCGAAAACGAACACGACCCGTGCGTGCCGTGGCGTTTTTTCTTCGTCTTTGAAGTAACGCAGAAAGCCAGTCATGCCGAAATGCAATCGCAACCAGAGATCGCCATCGGCGCGCACGAACAGATTTTTGCCGTGCCGACGACTCGATTCGAAACAGTGCCCTTTTAATTGATGGGTCAACTCACGCCCCGAGACGCCTTTGAGCAGATATGCGCTCCGTACATCCACATCGATGATCCGCTGATGCAATGATGTGGCGTCGAGGTACCGCTTGAAGGTCTCGACATCAGGTAGCTCGGGCATTTCGTGAAGCAGGCAATCCTGCCTGTCAGCAAGTCTTGCAGACAGGATTGTCTGCGTCACTTCACTTTCGACATCAGGTATTCTTTCAGAGCGACAGCGTTATTGTGCTCGGTATCTTTCGCGCCAAAGAGCAGGGTCACGCTTCGCTTCCTGGTCGAGCGCGCGAGTTGCTCGACTTGCTCACGATTTTTGTTCAACTCTGCGGCGTAGCGTCCTTTGAATTCCTTCCAGCGAGCGGGATCGTGTGCGAACCACTTTCGCAGCCCTGCGCTTGGCGCGATTTCCTTGAGCCATTCATCGATGCGCGCTTCGTCTTTGTTCAATCCACGCGGCCAAATGCGATCGACCAGCACGCGCCGGCCATCGGATTTGGGCGGCTTGTCGTAAACGCGCTTTAGCCGAATGCTCACGCCCGACTGTCACTCTGCTCTGGTGTTCGGAACTCAAGCAGCCACGCGCGAGGCGTGCTCGCTCGGTTCCGAAACTTCCTTCACCATTTTGGCAGTCTCTTTCGTAGACGCAGCCTTGGCGATATCAGCCTGCGAAACGATACCGCAGCAGCATCCGCTTTGATCAACGACTGGCACGCGCCGGATTTGGTTTTCTTCCAAAATTCGGCAGCAATCCTCAATGCTCGTTTCCGGTGTGACGGCTACCAGCGGACTCGACATGGCGTCGCGCACTCTTGTCCGGCCGGGATTCTTGCCCGTGGCCACTACGCGGCAGGTAATGTCGCGATCGGTGATGACGCCGATCGGTTTCGGGTTGTCCTTGCTCTCGACCACAGGGATCTCGCCGCAGTCGTGCTCTACCATCATCTGCGCCGCTTCCTCTACACTATTCTCCCCCGTGCAGCACGCGGGATTGGTCGTCATGATGTCTTTGGCTTGTTCCATATTTCTTGCTCCTTCTTGTTCCGATTGTCTCTAATTATGAATTCGGATTTCGTACGTCCGCGGTGCGTAACGTCCAATGCGGCAACGATTCGATTTTCGTAAAACTCACGTTGCTTTGTTGAAATCAAGAATTGCGGCTACAGCCGAAGGAAAGTTGATCAATGGCCACCGATTCAATAGATAGGTTTATCAGACTGTTGAAGCGATCGCCCTCAGACGGCGTGTTCAATCCATGGTCGCAAGTCGATAAACAAAACGACATTGGCCGCAGTGCGCCGTCCATTCGGCGAAAACAGTTGCGCGCTTATCTGCGAAAACGGCTGGGCAAGGCAAAACTCGCAGTGATCGGCGAAGCGATTGGCTACCGTGGCGGTCATTTCAGTGGAATCCCGATGACGTCGGAACGCATTCTGCTTGGAAAAAAGAACGATGCCGAGGTCGAACCGGAACAAGTCTTTTCCAGCGTCAAACCGCGCCGCACGAGCAAACCCAACAAATGCCCCGACGGTTTTTCTGAACCGACGGCGACGATTGTGTGGGGCACACTGTCGAAGCTTGGCCTGCGTCCGGAACAATTTGTCCTATGGAACGCGTTCCCGTGGCATTCGTTCGATCGACGTCGCGGCAAGTTGAGCAACCGCGCGCCTAACAAATCGGAGCGCCGCGCCGGCCTGCCCGTGCTTAAGGCGTTTCTAAAATTATTTCCGTGTAAACAAGTCGTTGCCCTGGGAAAAATCGCCGCCGCGCAGCTTGAAGGGCTCGGTGTCGATGCGCATTACGTCCGCCATCCAGCTTCCGGCGGCGCCAAACTTTTCCGCCAACAAATCGGCAGAGTCGTAGGCCGATCGGATTAGCGAATCTGTTTCTCGACCAATTTCAGCAGCACGGCTCTTACTGTTTCGGCAACGGATTTGCCGGGTAAGATTTGGATTAGATCAGGCGCAAATTCTGATGGAGGTTCGTAAGTTGCGCTCAGTTTTGCAAAATCTTCCAGGCGCGCATCGGAGATTTCGTGGTTGCTTTGATCGCGGGCTTTGAGTCGGGATCGGATAGTTGCGAGATCGGCTTGTACTTCGATTACTTGGAGCCGGACATTCGCTCTTTTGCATTCGTCGCGAAGGAATTGACGGAGTGCGCGGGTAGCGAATGTGGCGTCGAGAATGACGCCGGGATGGTTTTTGAGCGTGTCCAGACCATCCTCAACCAGTTTTTTGTAAGTTCGTTGAGTCATTTGCGGCGAATAAACTTCAGCGCGGTGTTTTTCAGGAGTTCGTTTTGTCAGGGGAACCCCGGCCAGTGTCTTGCGAATCTCGTCTGATGAAAAGACTGGCCAGTCCAATTCGTGCCCGAGTTCGCGAGCGACAGTCGTTTTCCCGGTGCCGACTTCGCCCATTATCACGAGCACGAGCGGCTCGGAGCCGGAAACGGCATATCGCAGCGCGAGACAAAAATAGCGTGCCGCAAGTTTTTCGTACTCCTTCGGATTTGTGGTTTCCGGCTCGGCGGCTTGGATGCTCTCGACTTTTCCGCGCACAAAGGCGCGGTAACATTTGTAGAAATCGGCAATCTTCAGCAGGCCGTCATCGTGAAATTCGCGGTCCGCGATTTGCAGCACCAGATTTGCCAAATCGCTTCGGCCTTCGAAATCGAAATCCATCGCCAGGAAGGCCAGATCGTTAGCAATGTCGATAAAACGGAATCGGTCGTTGAACTCGATGCAATCGAAGATTGACAATCTTTCGGGCGTGATGTGGACGTGATCCAAATGCAGATCGCCGTGGCAATCACGGATCCGATGCTGCTGAATTCGTTCGCGGAAAAAGTTTTCATTCGTCGCGAAAAACTCGTTGGTGTAACGGCGGATCGTTTCGAACGCGGCCGCTGAAATCGTCTTGCCAATGAACGGCTCGACCTGCGCGAAATTTTCGTCCGTGCTGATCTTCAGCTTTTCGGGCGCGCCCCACTGCTCGATCTCTGGGCTCGGAGTTTGGGATTCGTAAAAGCGATGCAGGCACAAAATCACGCGAGCGATTTCTTTTTCGCCAACCCGATCTTTTTCCAGCAACTCATTCAGAAAGCAACCGTGCGGCAGTTCTCGCATCTTGACGGCGTATTCCGCAATTTGGCCATCTGCGTCGAATGAGAAGCCGGAAGCAGTCTTGTAGATGG